>Ga0115005_10005548_pt1 | contig 9975 bp, 14 predicted proteins | sample ArcOceMetagenome_FD_87163 | JGI IMG/M metagenome (GOLD analysis project Ga0115005, IMG submission 87163) | Marine eukaryotic phytoplankton communities from Arctic Ocean - Arctic Ocean - Greenland ARC118M Metagenome | ecosystem: Environmental > Aquatic > Marine > Oceanic | place: Arctic Ocean... | reverse complement strand
CCCCAAAACCCCAAAACCCCTAAGAAATGAAAAATAATTTGTTTTAGTTAGGTTGGTAATTCATTGAATTTAAATTTATCTCAATGTTTTGGAATTCGTTATAGTATTCATAATTCTCATAATTCATAAGTTTGGCAAATAAGCAAGCTGTGTTGCTCAGACACCTCTGCCTTGGGTTGATCTCTCATGGCTTAGATCTCGGGTCCTGGCACCAGCTGCAGTGCTTGCGCCGCCTCGGTAGGAGATGTTGGCCTGGGATTGGTAGCCGGCTGGCTCACCCTTCTTTGGTGACTTGTTGGAGTGATACTGGGATGTCCTCAGGTTCTCCTTCAAGAAGTTCTTCTTGGTCGATTGCTTGGCCTTCATTTGGCGCACGACGTCCTTGGAGAGCTTGTTCGCGATTCTGCCACCGCCGACCTCAGGGATCTTGTACTGTGGATGAGAGCCACGAATCTCGTAGGTCCATTACATTTCTTCTGTCTGGATGACCATTCTGCCAATCTTGGCCTTGCCGTACTCAGTTGGCGTAAAGGAGACGATGAAATTTGTACCTTCTTTACCATAGGGTGCAAGACGGCCATTCTTGGGCTGGACGAGGAATTCAGGAGCTGAATCTGCTGTGAAGTAGGCTGTGAACTCGGCATAGCTCTTCAAGTGATTGTTGAGCTTGAATGACACGCTAGAAGTCTTGTGGAGAGGACTCTGGATGACAATTACGTCATCGACCTCTGGCTCGAGGGCCTCGAAGACCACGTTGAACTTCCATCGACCACCAGTGCTCTTGTAGATCACGAATTCGGTGTTCGTCTTGAAGGGACGTAGGGGCTCAAAGCGCATCTGGAATACCAGAGGGTCATCAGAGCTGAGAAGGCGGTCACCTTGCTGCTCGAAGAACACGGAACGCTCAATAAGGCCCTTGTGCTGAGGATTTTGGACATTGAGCTCATAGCTGAACGTATCAGCTGGGCTAAGGTCATGGAAGCCAGGTAGGACAATTCTCAGTTCCTCCTCGTGAGGTCTACGCGCCCTGGTCTTGAAATGGTAGTCAATGGCAGCAGATGCACTTTCAGCAATTCCTCGAAGAGGATATTTCCATACCAGCTGTTTGCTCATGCTCACGACGATGGTGGCTTTGCTTTCCGTCATTGTCTGGGGTGAGAAGGAGTATGGTATCTGCAAAATACCCAATGGTCCAATGCTGAATTTATTTCGCTTCAGCAGAAGAGAGAAGATCTTGGTATCGTCAGTTTCCATGTGTACGTGAACGGTTGCTGGCTCCTTGAATGGGTTCTTGAAAGTAAGCATCGAGGATGTGTTGCCACCGACAGCAGTTGAAATGGGCTGGGGCTCCATGACTGTAGGGAGCATGCCCTTGCCTTCAACGTTGTACTCCCACTTGCCAACAGTAGGGTTCTCAAAGACGATGGTACCTGATTCAACGACATCAAGATTCGTTGGAGAGTACTGGATCTTGACTTTGAGCGACTCATAGGCAGGCAATAAGATCTTGTCAGGAACGATCTCAAAGTTGGTAGGGTTTGAGTTGCGGAACTCGAGATAGAGCTCCTAGCCTGTTGGATTTTCAAGCGTGACGTTGTGGCTGGAGACCTTGCCGAGTTCACACTCCAGCAAGTCAAGGTTGATGATTGGATTCTCCTCAGCGTGCAAATTTAGATCGTACCAGAACTCTCCAACTTTCTCGTTGAGGAAACCAATTGTTCCTTGAGCAGCACCTGAGGCAAGAGGGCTGAATATGAGGTTATATATGCCAACATTCTTGGGTTCAAGACTGAATGCACTATCACCAATCAAGCCATCTCCGTTATAGAAGACTTCAAAGGTGATTGGCTCGTCGAGTGGATTGCTCAGTGAAATCTCTGCTGATGTTGCCTGGCGGATGAAAGCCTTGAGGTCAATAGTTGCCGATGGGCTTGGACTATCGGTTCTTACCTCAACCGTCCACCACATGAAGCGCTCCTCGTTGTCCTAGAAGGTGATGGAAGCAGTATATACTCCACCAAGCAGAGGAGTTATGGCAAGATCGTAATTATAGCTCTGTCTTGGCTTGACTTGGAACTCTTTGGTACCTACAGCATTCTGGAGATCTGTCCATACTGTGTAAGTTTAGTTCTTGTCTGTGCCATTCTTGATTTCGAACGTGTGATGAGTTGTCTCTCTTGCTTTGCAACTGAGGACGATGTGGTCTTCAGCGAGTGGCTCTTCACCGATTCCCTTCAATTCATATTCGTACTCCTCCTTGGTGGACTCATTCTTGAGAGTGAGCAGACCTGTGGTCTAGCATACCCATTGAGGCTTGAATTACAATTAGAAATGGTCCGTGAGTCCTTTCTTGACCAACATCTGGCTCCTGCTGAGCTTGAAGTTGTCAGCACCAGGTCCTTTGCTCTGCTCAAGAGTTGCGACAACTTTCCATTCTTGACTGGAGCTGTTCACAATCGGGATCTCCTGGGAGACCGAGCCTCTTGCTGGCACACGGAATTCAAGCTGAGCCTTAATCTTCTGGGGAATCGCGGTCAGTTTGTACTCATACAGTCTGATATCGGTCCTGTCCAGGGACTTGAGGATCACATAGCAAGTATAAGAGGCTGGTTTCGTTGGGTTGCAGGCCAGTTCAAGGACGTTTGGAGATTGTTGCTGGTCTGAGCCTGACTGTTATCTTTGGAGTTGCTCACCTTTTCGACCCTTGGGCGTTGGCTGTTGGCCTTTGCCAGCCTCTCTTTGGTGAGTTACTGCCTTGGACTAGTCTTGGAGAGAGATACTGGATGCACCAGAGAAGAAGGGGTTCGAGATCTCGATCTCAAAGAATTTCGACTCTACTGCAACTGGTTTGCCACTTTTAGCGTCTGCTAGCTGCTGAACTTGAGCTTCTTTTTGTTTCGCTTGAGCAGCTTTGTCCATGATCTAGTTTCGAGCCTGCTCCAGCTTGTCATTCTTGAAGCTGAGTGGCTTCTTGAAAGAATATGACTCCTCTGAGTTGCAGTCAGCCTGGAAGGTGTCGAGGATTTCGGGCAGCTCGGCCTTGCCAATGATTGTGTACTGGAGCTCTCCAACAGCTTCATCGGTAAAGACGACGTGGCATTTGTGAACTCCGAGCTCAAATGGCAAGAAAAGCACCGGAACGTTGACGGTCTGGTTCTTGCGCACCTTCACTACCTCAAGTTTGCAAGAGTAAGGCTCTGGAGCCAGCGACGCTTTCCCTTTGGCTTGCTGTGCTTCAGAGGCAGCCTTCTCCTTGAGAGCATTACCACGGCCTGCAGGTTAGGCCTCCTTCTTGGGCTTCTATGACTTTTGGTTCTTCTCGTAGACAATCTACACATGGAACACAACATCCTGTGGGAAAGGATTGTGCAGCTCAATATCGATCTGACTTGCCTTGTAGAGCTTGGTAGATTTATTGATAGTATCGACCGAATTTCTCTCATAGACGTTCGAGAGGAGCTCGAACACCATAGCAGCAGCTTGCACGTTGCCCTCCTTCTTGTTCGTGAAGATGACCTTGCCTGAGACTTGCTGAGAGATCCTGCTCTGGAACTTGATAGGGAAGTTGAGCTGAGCTCCTGGCTCGATCCTCACGGAGTCAGCCTCGATTGAGAAGTCGGGGCATCCATCAAGTTTCACCCAGTAGCTAATTGGGTTCTTTGATGGGTTGCTGAGCTCAATGTTCTTGGTGACCATGTCGCCAAGGACTGCTGGGAACTCGATCTGTGCCTTCGCGATGTAGTGAGGCAGCCCCTGGTAGAGCTGCACACAGAAGAGGAGCAGCTCCCTTGCACTTGGACGGACGATGTCATTGGGGGTTAGGTGGGTCTAGAGTCCGATTTCGTGCACAGCGTCAATGATGCACTTGGCGTTGAACCTCACCTGCTCCACGTGCTGTACGCTGACTTTGAGCTCCTGGAGGGCCTGGGCGTTGCCATAATGGGACCTGATGAGGGAAGCAAAGACGAGCCCGTCCTGGAGATCACCGTCAAAGTTTGTGATGATCTTGGGGTGCATCTGGTTCACCCTGCAGTAGTGGTGGGTCATCCACTTCAGCAAGATTGCCTCTGGGACGCTATAGATATTGCTCTTTGTCATGTTGGGCTCGATTCCAGTCTCTGTTGGAGGCACACCAGGCAGGTTCTTGAAGCTCTTTGGGGTGACACGGTTCAAGTAGTAGATCTTGAGCACCTGATAGAACATTGTGAGCCATGACTCCATCGCGAGGTATGGCCACACACGCTCCAGGGTCTTTGGCTTCTGGTTCTCCTCCTTGGGATTCATCTTCAAGAACTTGCTGTGATCGGAGAGGCTAAGCAGGTACTCTGGCCTCACTGTGTTGAGGTGAGCTCCGTTGACCTTGAGGTAGTTGATCAGGTCCTCGTACTGCTGGACCAGCACCTTGATGTAGTCCTTCGCATTTGAGCTGCCTGCAGCGAGAGCTGCCTTGGAGGCCTAGCCAGGTGGCCTCTTGCCGGAGAGGTATGCCACCAGGTCGAAGATGTGCTGGCCATTCTGGTTGATCACATCAGTTGGGAAGCTGGAGACACTAGAGCTCTGCATGGTGGCGTTGTACCAGCGGCAAACGTACTCACAGCTCTTCTCGAGCAGCTGCACTGGCACCGGGTTGAAGCCGACCAGAGACTTGGCAGTCCTTGAGAGCACTGAGGAGCCTCCAGTCTTGGAGAAGGCTTTGCCCAGCAGCCCAGTCTTGCCGGACTCCTACTCACTGGAGGCGTCTTGAATGAGCTTGATTGGTCGACCAGGCTCTGCCTCGAGGCGGATCTCGTCCGGGTTGCGCTGCATGAAGGAGAAAATGGTGAAGACCGAGTTGTCTGTGGTGCCAGAGATGGGGATGGAGAACTTGTTGCCCTCGTCATCAAAGAAGTCGATGAAGGTGGTGAATGAGAGCGGCTTGCTGCTGGTGAACGTGGCCTCGACTTTGAGCTGCTACTTGGTGACACCGAGGTTCTAGCCGTCTGGGAAGGTGAGCTCGATGGGCAGCTTGCCGACCTCATTGGCGATCTTTGGCCTCAGCTCGAGGTTCTCGTAGCCATTGTGGCACACCATGAACGTCGCTCTGGCTGGAATCTCCAGCGGAGTGCATGGTAGGATGACCTCGCGCCGGTCGAAGTAGATCTTGGCATCTGCTCCCTCTCCTCTGAACTCGATCATGAGGTAAGGCTTCGCTCTGTCACCGTCGAGGTACAGGGGAACCTTGCACACATACTCGACTGGCTCGAGCGGATTGAAAGTCACCCGGACCGTGGAGAAGGCCCCTGGCTCGAGGCGGCCTTCAGTTGGGTTCATCTGGAAAACTTTGCTATCGTCCAGAGCCTCTCTGTCGATGCTCCAGCCGATGGCGTTGTGGTCTGGGTTCGTGATGGTGACATCGTGGTGGAAAGGTAGAGGCTTTGAGCCCTTGGCGATGACCTTGGTCTTGAAGTTGACGACTGTGGGCTCCAGCAGGAATCTCGGCTTGACACCGACACCTCTCACAGCTCGGTTCAGGCAGCCCATCTCGCCGACGCCTGCGAGCTTCAGAGGCAGTACGAAGTCTCTTGGGTCCTCGACGGCAGCAGGAGTGTACTTGAGCTGCAGCCTCAGTGGGCTCTTTTCTCTCTCATTCTCCACATCGCTGGGCTTTAGGCTGATCTGCACATGCCTGTTCTGCTCCTCGTCGTCTGCTTCTTCATCCTCGTCCATGTCATCCTCGTTAAGGGGGTCTTGGAGGTCCTCAGGGTTCATGTTCTCCAGATCCTTGAAGTTTGGATCCTCATGGATGGGGACCATGATCTCGCTGACGACGTCGTCATCCTGGTTCTATGGAGGCAAGATGATCTCGAACTCTGGGTACTCACGAATGTCCAGGATGAGCTTTGCTGGAATGTCTGAGTGGTTGTAGACCGTCAAGGACAAGGTCTTGGAGTCGCCGAGCGTGATGCCTCCGAAATCGAGCCCAGTCTCCGCAATCTCGATGGCTGGGATCTTGGCACAGGCCCTCACGGGCATCTTCAGAGGCTTGCCACCCCTGATGTTGACGGTGATGTCCGCCTGGAAATCCGCTTCGACATGGGAGATGAAGCCCACTGTGAAGAGCATCTTCTGCTCTGCGCCGATACGTCCTTTGGTGGGACTGATGGTGAGCTCTTCGCTGTCGCATTCGACATGGAAGATGGCTGTGGTCCTCATCGAGTTCTTGATGTGCAGGGGCTGCTCCTTTGCTGCCAGGCCTACTGGGATGTTGCCAAAGTCCAGCGGCTTCTCCATGAAGGCGCATCTGGCCTCGTTGACGATGCCCAGGCACGTGACGTCGATGCTGTTGCCATCGTCGATCGAGAGCACCAGGCGCTCCTCCTCACTCTTCTGACCAGTTGGGTGGAAGGTCACTTGCACGCTCTTGGAAGAGCCGGCTGCCACCTCGTCCTCTGCGGGCTCAGGCACGAAAGCCCTGCTCGCTGGCACCTGCCACCTGTAGCTGGCGCTTGCGTTGCCATGATTGCTGATCACTAGCTGCTCAGTGACGCTCATATCCATATTCTCGTCTGAGAACTCAAATCTCAGGACTTTCTTTGAAACATCGAGCACGACTGGGTCAGCCTGGGCCTGAACGAGGAAGTTGAAAGGCCTGTCATTGATGTAGTAGGTGATCGGAGCGCTGAAAGTCTTGGTGGTCTCGCTGCAGAACACGATGTCAAAGCCAGCTTCCTGACCTGGTGGGATCACCTGGGAGAGTGGGCTACTCTGCTGGAGTTCAGAGTACTGGTCGACCAGAAGCCTCACGTAGATATGCTGTCTCAGGTCGTTGGTGACGATGAAGCTCTTGGTGGTGGAGGACTTGACGAAGACGGTCTTGAAATTGATCTGCTGAGGACCAGCGTTGATCTTCTGCAGCTGCTCGCCGCTGAGCTCCACGCTGCAGTCTCTGACCTCTGCCTGTGTCTGTGGCTCAGCCTTCCATTTTCGCTTCACGATCCTGTCCTGGTCTGCTTCTCGTCGGTGACGAAGGCGGGTGAGGTTCGACTGGGTAGGCTCATACCGGTCGATGGGCTTCTCGACATAGAGCAGGTCGACCTAAGATGGGGCCTGAAGCCTTGGAGAAGGAAGACGAGTGTCCATGCCGAGGTCAGGGTCCTTCTCGAGCTCGTCTAGTGTCTCTGGTGGGAGTCTGTTGGTCGCCTTGAGCCTCTCCTGGATCTTCTGGTCCCTGTCCCGATTCAAGCGCTCCCTTCTCAGGAACTCGTTCGCTTGGTGCTTGTTGGCGTGAATCTGCGCATACTTCTCGACTGCAGCCACATTGCCTGTTCTGCGGGCAGCCTGCACGCCGTATGACTTCTCCAGCGTGGCCTGAGTATCCTGAGGGCCAAGTGGTCTTCGTCTGGGCAAGGTTCTGGCCTCAGCCTCTTCCTCGTTGATGAAGTTCCTCTATGGTTCGAAGTCTTGAGGCCTGGCCATTGGACCTCTGATGCCCTTTGGTCTCTGACCTACCGTGTTGCAGTGGCCTTGAAGCCTCAAAGGGATCCTGTAGACGCCGCCAAGGATCTCAAGAGTCATTTCCTGACTCACCATTCCCAGGTTCTTGGGCTCAAACGAGAGGCTGATTGTGTGTTCAGTGCCTGGAAGCAGCTTTCCTCTCGAGGGTACAGCCTTGAAGCTGGCCACCTTCGAGAAGCAGAAGTCCAAAGGCAGGTCTTCATTCTTGTTGGTGACGGTGAGGGCGAAGTCTTTGCGCTCGTTGGTGGCACACTCACCAAACTGGAGCTGCTGCTTGCTGATTTTGACATCTGGATAGCAGGCCCTTGCCATCATCTGCACCTTGAGATCGTCGTGTTGAAGGTTGCTGAATGAGACCATCGCCAGCGTGGCGTAGTCCGCTGGCTCGACCAGGAACTTCGCCTCGAGTCCTGTGGTCGCTGAGCCAGCCCTGCTTTCCTGGCTGCTGGCTGGTTTCCTCTGTACGCTGTCTGTGAAGCCACCCTTCTTCTCGTGCTTCTTCGTACGGCAGATGAAAGTCACAGGCACCTGCGAGTAGGGACCAACAGTCCCACTCAGTGGCTCAGCTGTCAGTACTCTGTCTGTCAGCTCCTTGCCTGCCTGAGCTGGTGAGATGAAGCTCTCAGCTGTTTCAGGGTAGTCTTCGTCGAGATTCTTGAGACCATTGAGGAAGCGCAGATTGAAGCTCGCTGGCTGGGGACCGTTGTTGACGAGGAAGGCAGGGTACTCCCGCCTCTCACCCATGTAAAGTGTTCCGAAGTTGAGGGAGCTCTTCTGGCCACCTCCCTCCTCGAAGACGATGGAAAGGTGCTGCTCGACGCTGGTGGCTGTGACTTCGATTGTCCGAGTCTTCTCCTAGCCATCCACATGCACCTGGAGGAGCCTGGTGATCAGGTCTGGCTCTGTGGCTGTGAGTGAGACGCTCACTCTCCTGACTTCTTCTGGCTCTATGCTGAACGAGCGTGGCTCCACCTCGAGGCCACCTCCTTTCTGTGGGTCTATCTCCAGGTAGACATTGCCGGTCATCCTGCCCTCATTTTTGAACTCAATCTCCTCGTGCTTGGTGGTCTTGATGGGCACGAACCGGAAGTTAACGAGAGGCTCAAATTGTACATCTGGTGCAGGCCTGAGCGCATGCAGAAAGAGCTGAAATTTCTCATCGGATGATTGACCCTCAGCCTGGATCTCAACGACGTCGTGGAAGTCACCATCCTGGTCTGTCTCGAAGGAGACGTTCATCTTGACGGCGAGTCCAGCTGCAAGAGGACCCTGCATGTCGTGCTCAATCTGGAACTTGGAAGTCTTTGGGCTGGTAAACTTGAGCCTCCTGACTCGCTTGCTGATGTTTCTGACGGTGACTGTCACCTCGTAGTTCTGATTAGGCTCAATATCTAACAAATGAAAACAATATAAGACATCCGTAGAATTTGACATATTTGAAAAAAGAAGATACCGCAAAGGCGTTACAAATGAACATCAATCTTTGATGCTTGATTAAGAATTACTTACCTTTGAAAAAGATCTCTGGAGGAAAGACCTCGATTGGTTCTGGTGTATTGCCCAGGTGGTTGGTGGTGGTGTTGTTCAGCACTGGCTCTGGGTACCTTTGCAGTATCGAGTACTGCTTGGATGCTTGCTTCTTCATTTGGATTTCGAAAATTTGCTGTTGAAGTTATGATACGTCAATCCGCTTTACTTTTTGAAAGTGTTAATGAGATTTAAAATTATAATTTCAATTATTCGAATTAGTGTTAAAGAAAACATATTTATTAAATTCAAACATTAAACATTCAATTCGGAATAACAACATTTCTGCAAGTTCTTGATTTGTAAACATTCATTCAGAGGTGGATTGGCTGATTGCGAGCTCACAGGCCTTGCATCTTTTCCAGGAGCTGCTCCTTCATGGGGTTCTTCTGCCTGAGGATCATGGTGACGTTGTCGGCGAGGTATTTCTGAGACATTGTCGTGGAAAGGTGGTACATGCCAGCCAGTCTGACGGCCAAGAATAGAGTCAGCAAGGGCAGCCTCCCTCTATGTGCCTCCTTGCCGAGCGCAGCCTGCACGGAACCAGCGCCATGGGTCTCCTTAAGCGAACTCCGATGCCACACCAACGTGAGCGCAACGTCAAGCGGCGCATACACCCAGAAAGCCCTTGATATGTTCCTCGACACGCGCTCCACTTGCCTGATCTGCTGCTTTTCAGCCTCGCTCATATCATCGCTCGCCAGCGCATATTTCATATTGTACTTCAGCACATACATCGTTGATGGGTTGCTCATGGCTCTCTTAATATTTTTGCAAAATATATTCCTTTATCAATTATGAACCACAAAATCAACCAGGCATTCAAATTTGAACAAAAATTGATAATTCCAAATATCCGGTTTAATATATCGAAGTATTAATAGAAAAAATATAAAATATTAAAAAATTAATTATTTAAAATTATCAAAAGTGTGGGGTTTTGGGGTTTTGGGG
>Ga0115005_10005547_pt1 | contig 9976 bp, 9 predicted proteins | sample ArcOceMetagenome_FD_87163 | JGI IMG/M metagenome (GOLD analysis project Ga0115005, IMG submission 87163) | Marine eukaryotic phytoplankton communities from Arctic Ocean - Arctic Ocean - Greenland ARC118M Metagenome | ecosystem: Environmental > Aquatic > Marine > Oceanic | place: Arctic Ocean... | reverse complement strand
TGTCCTGGTTTTGTATGTTACATTGAAAAGACGGTAGTGGATGTCGTTCCAAATCTGTGCACGGTCAAAAGCCCAATGGCCATTGCTGGCAGTTTGATCAAACACAATGTGCACAAACTGATGAACCCACTGAGTAGATATGATCTTCAAGATGCCATCGATCTGTCAACTGGTAAGGATGATGATATCATTCAAAAGTCGACTTATCACGTTTCCATCATGCCTTGTCATGATAAAAAGCTTGAAGCTGAACGAAAGGATCTAGCTTGGGAAACCTTTAATGAGCAACACGAGACGCTTGTGCCAGATGTTGATCTAGTGATCACTACAAATGAATTGTTTACTGTTCTGGCTGATGCTGCGGCTACGGCTGCGACGGAAAGCGAAGTCGAAGTCGACTTAAATGACGGTGATTCTGATGCACAATTGAAACGAGTGCAAAATTACATCAGTAGTTTGCCAATGTCTTCAAGCAAAATTGTCGCTGAAGTTGAGAGTGGCAATGCCCAGAATGCTGCTACAGGTACAATGAAGGGTTCTGGAAGTTACGCGGACTTCATTTTTAGATTTGCGTCAAGTGAATTGTTCGGGTATAGCATACCAGCCAATGCGCCATTACCATGGAAGAAACTTGGCAATAACATCAAAGGAAGTACTAATCGTCGCATTCGTTCCAGAGGAAAGAACAGTGGTGCTGAAAATGCAATTGCTGATTCCAATGAAGTTTGTCTTTTCCGACATTCTGACGATACATATTCATGTAAACAAAAAAGTGATGACGATGAAGCAGTCTTGAAGTTCGCAACTGCATATGGATTCAAAAATATTCAAATAATGATGTCGAAGGTTTCAACAAACGAAATGAAAATGAACGGATACCATTATATAGAATCAATGGCATGTCCATCGGGGTGTTTGAATGGTGGAGGCCAAACTCACGCTTCAGATGATACAAAGCGAGAGAGACCATCTGAAACGAGAAGTCGTGTAGAGCAGACTAGAAGCTTCATGCAAGATATAACACCTTGGACATTAGTAGGTGAACTAGCTACAGATGCTTGCAGCACAGCACGCAAGCATCTTCATACTCGCTTTCATGTCGTGCCAAAGCTTGAATTGTCAACTGGGGCTACAGCTGGAGTTGCGATTGATGATACTATGTGGTAGAAAGTTAATTCACTGTTTTAACTTTAGCTGTTTGATATTACGCGTACACGTACATGACTGTGTCATTCGTCTCATGGTTTTACGCGTTCACGTACATGAATGTGTCATTCATCTCATGGTATTGGTATTACGCGTAATTCGTCTCATCACCTTTTATTTTTTGAACCCCTACCACGTCCTCTACCATGTCGATTTCTCCCTCTTCCCCTGCGTTGCTGTCCAGTTTCAGATTTTGCGTCAGAGTCAAGCCCTTCCTTCTCGTCTTCAGATTCGGAGCTCGTGGAAAATATTTTTTGCAGTTGCAAGGTGGCATTCTCAACTGGTCTGCTTTTCCCGCTAACAATAAGGAGAGTAACGCATGGAGAGTCTGGTTTCTTCTTTTTAGGTGATTCAGACTTGTCCGACTCGTCGCCTTCTTCACTTTCCACCTCATCTGGATCTTCCATATCTTCAGTAAGTTTCTTTCTCCTGATGACAGTGTTGGTTGATTTTCCAATGATTCGTATTCTACCCAAAGACGGCACTAGATGGTATAGCTCTGGTGGGACTGCTATTGTTTTCTCTGAGAATTTGGATTCTTTCTTGGAAGTGACTTCAATTGTAATTCCTGGACAATTGCCTGGACAAACTTCTTCTGCTTGTCCTTGACGGCTTGAGTTTGACGTAGCATTTGCGATTGACGATGGCGGAGGGCTGCAAACCACTTTGAGCATTTGGGCAAGGCAATGTTCAACCTTGAAGAGGTCACCTTCTAGCTGCACAATGTTGATATTACCAGATGATGATTTTTCCATATTGCGGTGGGGGACCATGATTCGAACATTGTTATCAGCGCTCAGGTTTGCTATTGTCATTCCTTTTTTGCCTATGATTGCAGAATGCTTAGAACGGTGGATGGGAACATCGAGGACCACATCATCCATGTCAGAGGAGGTATCATATTCATAAATTGCGTCTGATGGACCAGTATGAAGTAAGGGTATAAGCATCTTGGCTGCTGCAAAGACTCCATTTGGATCGCCTCTGATCATCACAGGCGTCCACAAGTCTCCGTCGTTATCTGTGTCAAGAACCTTTTCTGAAGAACTGTTTTCCATTTCTTTGCCATCGGCATGATGTTCGCATTCGTTGTTGTCTGCATTTTCGTTTGAATTAGAATTTGCTCCAGAAACAATGCTCAAGCGAATTGGACCCCAGCTCTTTTTCAGAGCTTCTTTTTGGATGTGTAGTATCGTATTTCCCTTACGCCCGATCACTGCCCCGACGCGAGAAGGGGGGATATAACAGGTCAGCAAACATTGTTGTGTAGGATTAGCGATTGCGTTTCGATATTGAGATATTTCCTTCGCGGTATCGAAAGCATCCGGACCTTTCGTGTTTTTATCTACGTCCATTTCTAGCAGGCAGACTAGTTTGAATGATGGCACAGCTCAATAGGATTTTCGTATCTTGAGAGTGTGCTTGCTTGTGTATCTTGTATGTCTTCGAAGCTTTTTCGAATTCTGAAATGGATTTGGTGACGAAAGAACTCCTTCAAACTTAGTTTTGGTTTACTAGTTATGATGATGGGGATGGTTGAATCAAATCAAGCTAAAATGAAAGAAATGAATGGTAAAAATATGTGTTTCGTCGTTCTGTTGTATGGATCCCAGTACACCAAGCTCGCAAGTACAGTAGAACTTTTGTCGCTTGCAGAGTTGATAGTTGATAGTAAGAGGTGGTAAATACATACGGTACGGTATGAAAAAAGTCATACGGTACAGCTTCGGTATTATGTTCGTACAGTAAAAGTATCTCACTGATGTTGGGAAATGCAATTCCACCTAATAACTAATAACCGACATTCAACGAGTCACAGTAACTGCTTCATGATTTTTCTAATTTATTTAGAAAAATGATCTTGAATTCATGCCCCAAAGGAATTCAACGTGTTTACACAAAGTTGGCTTGTATTTGTAAGCTTCCTCCGATCAGCCACGCGATTGGCAAAAAAAGCCGAAGCCCATGCCGACCGAAAGCTGGTTTTTGAACTACACGAACCTGGTAAAATCCTTCCGCTCATAATTGTTGAAAAGATAGCAGATGACCAGCAAGAAGAAGTCAGCGACGGCTTGAGCGCACCATTCATGAAGAGAGTAGAAAAAGCGGCTGCGGTTTCCACTTTGGTCAGAACAGACGAGCCTCTGATACCGAACGAATGTGTCGATGCAGATCAATTGTATCTGGTAGATGTGATCCGTGCAAGGTAACAGACAGCCTTGTAGCGAAGCCAGTTTTTTTTGTAAGGGCGTTGTCCTTCTCACATCCGCGTTAAATGTAGAGCCTCAAGCGGGATGCAGTAACAATGAAGATTATATCCCTCACTCTTTATGTCCTGCTAGCTTGAACCGAAAGTGCAAGATGAACAAGGAAAGCAGATCTGATGTTGAACTCTAATACAATGAGTGGATTAGAGAATCAAACCTACCACTAGCATCGTAGGATCAGGCAAAGGGGTGAAATATCTCTTGTCTGAGGAGAAAGATGACTTGGTGCTCTGCGATGGAAATGCGTATGTTAATCATACTTCTGAGTTATAGTATACTAACCAAACAACCAATTATTATGTATGTAACATGCTACAGACGTCGAAGCTTGCACTTTGATATTCAAAGCTAAGCCAATAAATGGAGGTGGGTATTTGCCTAAAATTTGACCTATTGCTGATGATTCAGTGGTGTTGCGAATGATGCGTGGAAAATACAATCAGTTCAGTGATGAAGGGTTATTCCTTTTTACTTTTTCTTCTAGCCATTGCTTCCTCAGCCTTCTTCTTTAGCATTTCCATCTTTGCAGCTTTCCTTTCTGCTTCGGAGGCTGTAGCTGCTACATCTACTGTTTCTTCTGTCTCGGTTTTGGCTTGAGCTGCTTCTTTCGCGGCCTTTCTCTTAGCTATGGCTTCCTCGGCCTTCTTCTTTAGCATTTCCATCTTTGCAGCTTTTCTACGCGCATCATCGGCCGCAATCCTTGCAGCTTCAATGGCCGCTTTAAGTTCGTCGTCATTTGAGTCGTCAATATCGCCATCTTCTCCATCGTTGCCATCGTCGTCGATAACAGGTGCGCTTATAATCTCTACCCCTTCGTCATCGCTATTTGGAACAAATCCCATTACTGATCCAGAATCGGTCTGTCCCTCATCATCAAATGCGGCCCATTGATCAATTTCAAATATATTCTGTCCTGCCTTGTTTTTTCTCAAAGGAGTTACTCGTAGCAATCCTCTCGTCATTCCATTATCCAAGACTACTTCGAGGCCATCAAGAGGATCAAGAGGTGGAGGCATCATGATCCCGCTGGAGCCATCGTAATTTCGAACATCAAACGCTTGTTCACTGGAACCACCATCGCGATCAATCTCGAGGTCCAAATCTTGCATCTTCTTTAGGATGGTCTCTGACCTACGGACCAAAGCCAATGCTACCGTTTCGGGCATGGATGTTCCTCCTCTTTCTGCAACACTTGTCAAGATACCGACTTTGATCGTTTTATTAGATCCCAAAACGTACAAATTATCACCAGCTGTTGGGATCTCTGTCTCGTTCGGGATGCGCTTCGAATGATTTGAATATTCTTCCTCATCTTGTTGACCCTCGTAGTAATTATCTTCTTCTGGAAATACCACAGAATACAAGGTTCTAGGCAAACCTCTTTTATTTTTTAGTAGCGCCGCCACTCCTTCTTGTCCCTGATAACATCCCTTGCCAGTATCCACAACGTGTTCAAGATAGAGCTCGAGTGGGCTTGATTTTGTATTTTTTACGCTGTTTTCATCTTTCTCGTCGGCTTTCTTCAAATGCCCCGTCATTTCTGCCTGAAAGCCGGGTTGGCCACCTTTTTTGAAGAACATATGAAAAAATAGTTGTGAATCAACCAGTATCGTATACTGTAAGACCAAGAAATACAAGGATTATCTCTCGACCCCCCTAACCCACTTACCCTCAATCCGGAGAGTCTCATATTCCAATGGACCAAGAGCGACGGGTCCATTGAAGTTTAATTCGGCCGTTGCGAGTGCCCACACTTGAGAACCTACATTGTTGTCATTTTGCGCCTTATCTGATATTACCACGGTGTAGCCTCTTGAAACACATGATGGCAACATTACATCTTCGCAAATAAGAAGCTCGACAGAAATATCGTCATCTTTAGATAGAGAATACCTAATACAATCATTTCTATCTGCGGGGAAGGAAAAGAATGAATCTAGGTTCCACTCATCAAAGATTGGTAGAACCGACTCTTTGATGGAATTTTTGGCCGTCTCAACCTTTGTAGCTGCAAATGTAAATACTTGAGATCTACCCGGGGTCTGACTGATTTCAGTTGGGCACATGTCTATTAATTTGACCCCATCCAATGGGAAAATGAAAGGATCCAGCCTATCAAATAGCTGTGAACCTGCATGCCCCGGTGATGTCATCATATAAGCTTCAATTCCATCTGATGAAGGAAATGTACATACATTGATCCGGTCAATAATGTGTCCCTTTGAATTGAGCAGGCCTCCTTCTTTTGCAATGCCTCGCTCTATCTTGACTTCTAGACCATTTGGGCCATATCGGTCGATCTCTTCATCGAGCTTGGAAGCGTAAGTATTGCTCAGCTTATTATTGAGAAACCCTGTTGTTCCTTTTCCTGAAACCTTGACAACTCCCACATTTTTTACGGAGCTTGACGAAGACGTGAAATCAAGGCATACTCCTCGATCTGATTTGAGAGCAGATCGGACTGCTTCGCCTCGTAATCCTGCAGGTAGTGAAATATCATAAGTCGATGGAAGGCTTTCTTTCTCTGAAAAAAGTAAAGATGGACTTCTGAGGATTGAGCGGCTCACATGAAATGCTCCAGCAGCATGAAGAATATGGAACAGGGTGTACAGATGTAATGATGATTTCATTGACCTTGAAGTGCGCTATATTTTCGAATTTACGTGATGTGATGATGTTGTATCATAATATGATACACTACGTTTGATGATGGATGATGGAGATTGAAGTAGCCTCTGTCGTCGAGCGTCGATCTCCTCTTCTCCTCTCAGCCTCTTTTAGCTAGTAGATTGAAGATAGCTAAAACGTACATACATACGGTACAACCAAGGATAGTACCCAAGGATAAGATACAACATAAAAGTAGTTTTCTTCTCTAACATATCATATCTAGAATGAGTGAAGAAACTGACCTCTCACCACTACTATCGTCATACTACACGATACCAATAATTGCCATTGTACTCTCAGCCTTTATTTCATGGCTCTGGAAAAAAAGCTCAAATCAAAACTCATTTGTCTGCAACATACCGTGGGCAAAAGGAGGTGTGCCACTGTTAGGTCATGCCTTGGCATACACACGTGATCCCCCGTCTTTCATTTGCAAACAAGAAAAGACGCTAGGGCCGATATTTCGCATTAATTTAGCAGGGCGAATCATGATTGTCATTGGTTCGTCTCCAGAAGCTATGCGGCATGTTGCAACTCTGCCATCGTCTGTCATGTCATCTGAAAAAGCAATAGCAGAACTTGGTTTTGAATATACTTTGGGGAAAACAAACGTATTCAAGGGGACAGCTTGGCATAAGCGTATTCTGAAAGATGAAATTATGAGCGTGTCCAAGTTTGAATCCACTTTTCTTCCAAACGCTCGTGCAGAAATTTCAAGATCTCTGCACAAAGAAATCAAGAGATACGAGTCTCAAAGCCATGAGAGAACGGTTTTTATTCCTGATTTATTTACGTTTGTACGTAGATGTATTCTACGTGCCATGATGAACCAATTAGTTGGACTGTCCATTGATGACAATGACGAAGAAGAAATATTGTTGGATGAAATCATGAAGTTTCAGGACTGTGTCGAAGATGCGACTGCGAAGGCGGCTGTTATGAGCAAGTTACTCGCCCGCCCACTTGTATTGCGTCCCGTGGAAAAGAAAAGGCAGAAATTGGAGGTTTTAATTGCCGCATACATCGAAGCCGTCTGGAACAAGAACCCGAAGAGGGAAATGATGGGACCATGGCTTCAAACATTCTACGACGAAAAGATTTCATCACAGGAGGCAGCTACGCTAGTGATAGGACTTATGTTTGCAGCTCATAAGAATCCTGCTATAGGAGCTGCACAGTCGTTCTGCTACTTGCATTCAGAAGGTAGTAAGAGTGATTTGAATAAAGCACAGCTGGAAGCAAGAAAATTCCTTCAACATTCTGACTGTAGTATTGCAACTCTTCTCCAAGCAAAAACGTTGCGTTGCTACATCCTGGAAACCTTGAGGGTGACATCCCATACTCTTGGCGGCGTTAGAAAGGCTTGCGAAGACGTCGTTGTGAGAAATGGTTCGGGGGAATACATGATACCAAAGGGATCAACAGTTGTAATTTCACATATTGCCCCTCACAGGAATTTTGATATTTGGAAAGGTAGCAAATGCGCAGAAGACTTTGATCCTCACCGAATAGAGTGGAATAAGTCGTCACCAACCACAACAATTGGAAATCCTGTGGACAATTACAAAATGACAGCATTTTCCCATGGGATAAATAAATGTCCCGGCGAAAAGCTCGCATTATCGCTGATTCAGATAGTGTTTGCTTTATTGATTGATAAGAAAGTGGCAATTGTTGGAACGGTCCCTGATGTTTCATTTGAACGCGCTACCTTAGCTCAAAGATCTAACAAGGTTCCTGTGAAGATGATATTATAATTATTGCATCAAGTGAAAGCATCACAACAAATGGAAATGAAAGAGAAAAACTGGCAAACCCTCTATTTCTTCATAGTTCTAGCTAGCACCATCAACATGCATCCCATCCCGTATTCGTTTCCCCCTCACTGTTTAAAAAATTCTATGCCCTGATATTGAATACAGAAACAAGCATGTCATGAATATGTGTTAACCTACCACCATCACATCACAGCGAGGTAGTCACAGTTCTACTTTCTACTCCTCAGCAGTAAGTACAAAACACATTATAATACATACTAATTAATCATCTCAGAACTGCGTAACCATATTCCCTTCCATTAACATTGGATTATACAGTTATTATTAGTGCGGATGCATGAGTACACGATAAGCTTTCTTCTCTGTTAGTCTAGTCTTGACATTTCATTGGCGTCGTATATGTCTCTCTCGTATGTAATAGTAGAATGATTTCAAATTTGCCCCTTTCCTTTAAAACCTTCCTCTGCCGCCGCCGCGTCCTCCTCCTCTTCCAAAGCTGCCACCACGTCCTCCTCCGCCTCCTCTTCCAAAGCTGCCACCACGTCCTCCTCCTCCTCCTCTTCCAAACCCTCCTCCTCTATGATATCAATAAAGAAACAAAGTTAGGAAATTAAATTCACGAAATCTCTCTGAAATGTATTGCATCAATATTGGGTGTGTACGCACCTTCCGCCACCACGGCCGCCCATGGGTGATCTTCCTCCTCCTCCTCTGTGAAAGTAATTGAAAGAACGAATAGATGTCAGAATTGAAAGAAAAACGAGAACACGAAACTCTAATGTTCTTTGCGTACCTTCCGCCACCACGTCCACCACCGCGTCCTCCTCCACGTCCACCTCCTCTGAAATGAATTTGAAATTGAAAAAGTGAGAGATTGTTTTTCAAATAAAATCTCAACAGAGAACAAGTGCACGTAGCATGCAGGAATATACGTACCGTCCTGAAGGCTTGCCAGGATTCGTAAATCTTGATAACGGAAGCAATTTCTCTTCCCCGATATAAAATGGATCATCCTTCTTGAAGCTTTTAGCAACAATTCCCGGGTCCGGTTTGATTGTAAACATTACATTGCTTACTGTTCCAAAGATCTGTAACGTTGGGCGGGCAAGAAGATTTGATATAAGAAGTGTCTTTCCAGTGAAAATTACCCCAAGAATTCTGTACTGTGTACTTTATCTTACCTCATCAACCTTTCCAATCTTTTTCTTATTCTCTAAATAAATTCCTGCATTGAAATGAGGTATTTTGCTCTCCTTGTGGGACACTCTGCAAATCATTTCTGATTCGCATTCATGCATCATTTGGCCAACTTCCACTACGAAATCAGGTGGTCCCTCATCGCGAAATCCTCTTCCTCCCCCACCTCGGCCTCCAAAACCACGGCCGCCATCTCGGCCTCCCCTGCCGCCTCCTCGTCCCCCTCTACCCATTGATGTTGGTGCCCTCATTATATTTTCGTAATTACGTGTAGTGCTGCTTTGATGGGTTCTTCCTTGTAGAACAGATGTCAATGTTGATCTGCTGGTGTTGTTGATGAGGCATGGAGGCCTTGTCAACTGGCTTGTCGTCCCTCTTGGCCATCCATTCATTTTCCTCTGAATTTTGCGCGCGCCGCGGCGAGCAATCCGAAAAAAGTAAAGACCCGACGACGACCTACCCACTATGTACTCCCAACCGACTAAAAGAAAGCCATCATAGACTACTTTGAACTTGCTCGTTTGTAACAACCTAACTATTATCCACTCGTTCGTCAAGAAGGCGGCCTCAATGCAATACAAAAAGTTGCAACTACACTACAATACCTTACAAGCTCAAAGCATCTAATTCACAAATTATTTAGCCTGTCTCGAAGTTGACATTGCCAGGAATTATTTTACTACACGTACACTTCGCTATAAAATAATCAGAAAGGTTCCATCCACCAAAACATAGCAACAGAAGTTCAACAGGAGGACAGGATGCCCAAGAAAGAGAGAAAACCAGTGGTTGTAGTTGTGTCTGCACAATCGGCATTTCCTGATTTTTCCGAATTTGGAGGAATCACCAAAAAGAAGG
>Ga0115005_10005546_pt1 | contig 9977 bp, 1 predicted proteins | sample ArcOceMetagenome_FD_87163 | JGI IMG/M metagenome (GOLD analysis project Ga0115005, IMG submission 87163) | Marine eukaryotic phytoplankton communities from Arctic Ocean - Arctic Ocean - Greenland ARC118M Metagenome | ecosystem: Environmental > Aquatic > Marine > Oceanic | place: Arctic Ocean... | reverse complement strand
TCACGGTGTCTGCAGGTCGACCGCGACCCGTTCACGCTCGCCCCGGCGTGCGAGGACGAGGGATTCGAGAACATCGTCGTCCGGATCTCCAAGGAAGTGCGGATTTCGATGATGGACGGGAAGAAGATCCCGCTCGCCGACGCTCCTGGTAACACTCCGGTGAAGCTCGCCTTCCGGACCGGGATCAAGCACGTCGCGGCCAAGAACGCCCGTCCGGAGAAGCGGGTCGTGATCGTGAACGCGGTCGAGGCCACCGAAGCTCCTGAGTCTCGCCGGGTTAGTCATGTGTTTGTTTTAATATCCGGCACTGACCCAGTCTTTCCCCCCCTACTCGATCGGACGCGGGGGTCCGGGCCCCCAATCCCCTGCCACGCCCACCACCCCTGCCACCACCGCGCCCTCTACCCCTGCCTCGCCCCCGTCCCTTCCCACGCCGAGACTGCAATCCTCTGAAGTGGGCTTGTATCTTAACCGTGGCGGCGGCCAATTCTTTTTCTTCTCTTTCCTTTTCCTCGTTCACTTTCTTTTTCACCAATGCTTCTTCAAGTCTTTTTTGTTTCAATTCCAAAGCCCTCGCTTCATTTTTCTTTCGCAATTCAGCCGCTTCTTTGGCACGTTTCGCGGCCAATTCTTTTGCACGTTGCTGCATGTCTAATTTCTTTGCCCAGGCCTGTTGTTTGACCATTTCCTTCACTTTCTTTTTTGCCAATCCACTTCGAACAATTTTAGAAATTTGTGTGGCTGCATGTTTTTTTTGAATTGCACGACTCACTTGATCCAATTGCCGTGTGAAAGAGTTTTCTTCGTCCAACACTTCTTTCATACTGGTTTGGGCACGATCGTCTTCGACATTTATTCTAGACTGGCGCCATTGTTGAAACGTTGATTCCATGACCTCACTGTTGTTTTCGTATTTTTCATTTTTAAACACTTCGACTTGACGCAATACATCCATGCTCAAAACGATTTGCGTGGCAAAATCACACAACAATTGATAATCACTTTTCGACATGGATGCACCAAAATCAGCTTGCACAACACCCACAACAGTTTTGTATTGATCATGCGTTGGATCTTCAATACAAAGTGGGCGGCAGACAAAAAAACCAGCACAATCTAAATCCACGTTGGAATTAAAAGATGAGATTGTTCTGCTCGGAAATTTTGTTTTCACTTCTATTGATGTGGTTGCCACTTCCGCCGCACAAGAATGTTTGGAATTCATCGGAAATTCAATTTTAGTGTACACCGAATTGTTGCGGTTCCATGTACAAATTTGATGGTCACGCACTCGACTTGTGCACCACATGTCTGAATACAAGGAATCAACCACGAACAATGTAATTGAATTTGCATTGCACAGTTTAGCACCGATTTTTTCAGCTCGAGTTAAAAAATCAATGCAAGCACGGGATGTCACATTGATTTGTAAACCATGCATTGCGACTGGCAATTGACGAGCACGCCAGATTTGATTCTTTATCGTATCGGCATGTGTACTGTGGTGCAAAGAAATAGCAGCTTGTGCGGAAAACAATTGGATCAACACATCGTCCAACACAGTAAATGGTTCGCCAGTAGCTTTATTGATGGCTTGTATGACCGCCATTAATTTACGAGGTTTTTTTTTACCATGATCTTCGATGCCAAGATTTTCATTTTCGACGATTTTATCAAACACAGGACAACACAATATATTACGGGTACGAAACCCACTTTTTGTATCGTAGCTGGAATCGAATCGAGGATCCGCATACACATCATGAATGTTTACCAATTCTTTTGTTTTGGCCACAAAGCCAACTACTCCTTTATCCAAAGGAATTCGAATTTTCAATTTAGCTTCACCTTCGCCCAATGTTGCGGTCCATAATTCTTGTCGATCATGATCGACAATGAACAAAGAAGCACGTTCACAATTCAAAACGTTGCAAATTTCTCGACTGACCTCTTCCATGGTTTTTTCTAAATTAAGAGGATCGGCCAACAATTGACACGATTCCACAAGTTGACGCAATTTTGCGGCCATTTCCAACATACCTACAAATGCTTTCCGCAAGTATTTGTCGTTTTCTTGTGCATTCTTGTCTGGTGGCCGCAATATTTGGTCCAGTTCTTTGACTTCAACCATTTTGACAGTTTCTACTTCTCCTTCTAGTTTTCCCTCTTCTTTCACTTCTGTCACTTCTGTCACTTCTGTCACTTCTGTCACTTCTGTCACTTCTTTCACGTCTGTCACTTCTTCCACTTCTTTCACTTCTTCCACTTCTTTCACTTCTTTCACTTCTTTCACTTCTTCCACCTCTTCTACCTCTTCCACCTCTTCCACCTCTTCCGCCTCTTTCACCTCTTCCGCCTCTTTCACCTCTTTCACATCATTCCTGTTTTCCACTTCTTTGAATTTCTCGGTTTCTGTCTTCTCGTTCTGTAACAGTTCGTTTTCTCTTTGAGCAGCCGCCGCATTCAATGCTTGCATTGATGTGGTGTGTACTAAACTTTTTCTTCGTTGTCTACCTTTGGTTGGTGGAGGTAATTCGATTTTACCGATGAAAGCACGTTTTACTTCTTCAATGGAGGCTTCCACATCAATCCCAAGCAAATGTGAACCAATGCTAGCACGCAAGACTGCATCGATGTCTTCAATCGCACTTTGTCTTCGCAGTGCTTTCCCAAGCGGTGCTGGTTGAAAAGTTGGATGTTTGATGACCTTGGGTTGACTGTCTTCCTCATCATAGTGATAATTGCTTTTTTTGTCTCCCACAACGCCGTACAAAATTTGTCCTTGCGAGGGTCGTCTTGACAGCATTCGTACTTTATCGTATTTGTTGTGAGTGGCGCCGTGTTCTTTATTCAATTGGTGGTGTGATGTAGCTGGATGAACATGCTCGCTGTGACGGTGGATCATTGTGTCCAAATTTGTTGTATGATGTTGTTTTTGTTTGCTGTGTTTTTTGGATACATTAACATTGCCGTCGTTCCTGAACTCTCCAATACCCTTCATAAATTCATCTTTGGTCAATACACCGTCAGAATTTTTATCCATTAAAGTAAACTGAGTTTCTGTGTCCGTTTCTTGCACGTCCGCCATAAAACGATTGTGTTTTTTTGTAGTTGGGCTCTGTTTTTTATCCTTTTCATTTTCATCGCTTGAGTGGTGTTTTGTTTTTTTCTTGCTGGCATGATGCGACACAGGTGGTACATGTTCGTTTAAGAACAAATCCCCCAACATTACCGATCGACGCGCATACAATTCACGATGGATGCCTTGAATTTGTTTCACTTGATCTTCAATGTGTACATGCAATTCATCAATCATCGTTTCTCTGCGCAGAATGGTTTGTTTCAGTTTTTCTTCCCTTTCAAAACCTTCAGCAATGCGTTTTTCACCCAAAACATGCGTTTCAGACATGGCACGAACGGCATTCATCATGGTTGACCGTGCACCGCTCGACAGTGTACCACTCGTGTCACCTGTACTGTTACTGTTACCATTGGGTGTACTGTGCTGACTACCACGATTACCCAACATGGAACTACGACCTCCTTTTGCTGCATCAATGCCTTTTTGACGGACAGCCACGTGCAGTGCTTTCACAATTTTTTGAAGTTTTCCACTTTTTTTCGAAACAACTTGACGTTGCAATGAATTTGTTTGATATTGTTTTTTGATGGTAACTTCTTGTGATTTGACGGCATCTTTCAATCGTCGCACTTCTTTTTTCAGTTTTTTCGTCATGATTTGATCGTTTTCTCGTCCTTGTCTTTCTTTTCTCAAACGATGTTTCATTGTCAAAATTTCTTTGTCGTGTTTCCGAGCAGCCAACGTTAGTTCAGTGATGCGACGCGATTCTTTCGCCACTTGCACAAGAGCTTCCCTGGCTTCGGCAGGGGCACCACCGATTTGGCTCAATTGTGGTAATTCAGTGGTTGTAAGACCAACATGTTGCAATAAATTAGCATACCTGTCACAACGTTCTTGTAATTCTTTGTATTTTGCATTTTCAGAAGCATCTGCAATTCTTTTGGAACGTTGTTCTAATTCAACATGAACTTTAGCCAGATCATTTCTTAATGCCTGTACTGTTTCTCGTAATTCATCGGTGGTGCCTTTGCTGGCCATCAGCATCATTTCGAGTTCCATCCGATCGTTGATTTCTTCTCTTTGCGTTTTGGGTGAACCATCATTCTTTTTTCGTTTTGATTGCACACTGTTTTCATTTCCACGTATTCTACCCCGTAATTTAGAATTGTCAATTTCAACTTTTTTGGATCTTACTTTTAATTGTCTCATTTCTGTGCACAATTTCCGCACACTTTGTTGCGACAACAACAACTCGCGCTTTAAATTATCGACTTCTTGCCTTTGGCCCAAAACTACGTAGGGATCTGGACTTTGAAGGTCTGGTAAAGATGATCTTACAGATGTAGCCGTCGTTGGGCGCGATGAAGAATAAAAAGCAGAATTTGGACGTGAACTTGCTGCTGATCGCGCTCCCGATCGATGGGAAGAGGCACTGAACAAACGCATTTTTGACAGTGCCCCCTGCCTTCCGATTACTTTGGCATTTCGATTCATACGAGATCCTCCCTCACGATGACCACTACTGCCGCCACCCTGACCATTGTCACGCCTCCCAGAAGGACCAGCTGTCATTGGTCGAGATCCACTCGAGCGTAAATTTCTTTTCATGGGAGCGGTCTGAGGCCGTGACATGGACGAATGTTCACTGTCATTGATGAAACTGGCTTCTGCTACCCCACTGAGTGTACTGCCACCTCCGTCTCTCATCATGTACAGCACGCTTTCATCTTCGACACCTACTATTTCACTGGAATCCAAATACACACCATCATCACCAGGAGGCAGTGATCCTTCTTGTGTCTGCCCGACAGTGACTCCCTCGTGTCGACTGCCCATTGGGACCCATTCAACCGCGTCGTTTTCGGACAACACGGAAGCACCAGCTTGAAACTTGAGTAATTTGTGCCTTGGCATTTTTTCATCAATTTGGTCAGTTTCGTATTTTTGACGTTCAGGAACCATCTCTTCCACGGGATCTGGATGAAGTAATTTAGCGAGTGACCCTGGTCGAAGGAGTCCCGTGACTTCATCTAATTCAATGAAAGCTGGACCACGTATGGGCCGGTTCATGAATCGTGATGCGCCCGACATCTTTTAACCGCTTTGCCAGTTTTTAGCAATTAGCCAGCTGGCAACGAAAATCCGTTGAAGTTTTCCAGAAAAAAGAGAAAAGAGTTGCACGCCGCTGCTACCACAGTACGCTACTAAATATTAGCAACTCAAATGAATGTACGTGATTCTATGCGAGCACGTTACTCGGCACTGTCAACACCGGCCAGTTCTGCGTCCAAAAGGCAACGTTCAAAAGCACCTCTGTTTGGCCATAAATCGGCAGCAGAACGAGTCAACCGCTACAAAACCGAACAACAAAACCTAAAAAATACTGAGAGACAAAAACTTGCTCTAGAAAACGCGTCATTGAAAGACGAAGTGTACCACCTACAATTGAAACTAGCAAATGCCATCAAAAAAGAATCAATACTGAAATCTAAACGCAGAGATGTGGATCGACAATTGATGTCAGCATCATCTTTGTCAAGTCATAGCAGGTCACCTCGAAGTCGCAGTTCGAGCAGGAGGACCAGAGGGAGTAGAAGTAGCAATCCTGAAAGTCCACAACGACCCAGTACAACATCAGGCACACGAAGCACACGAGGCAGACACACCAACACTGGATCTCCATTTCGTCCGGTCACTGCTCCACATGAATTTCAGATCAATCCTACCGTCGGTGGTGCAAAACGTGCATCAATGACTACAAGATTGATTGCGACACCTAACAACGAGTACAAAGATTTTATAAGAAGAATAGACCGTTTAAAACAACGAGTCGGATCGCTCGAAACACAATTGAGCGAAGAAAAAACAAAGTCTAGACTAGTGCAATTGCGGCAATTGACCAACAGTTCCAATCTGATATCCAACACCTCCAACAACCGAAGTGGTGCAACGGGTACTAAACATGGCATGCCCCCTTCTTTTTGGGAAGAGTTGGGTCCTCAGACAAGGAAGACCAACAATACCAACACGAAGACCAGCAACAACAACGACGACGACGAAGGATACGTTGCTGCATTTCACGCCGATCAAGTCCTTCACGAATTAGTGTCCCAAAAATTGTTGGAAGCTTCGTTGCACATGGAATATGATGTTCGAAAAGAATGGTCAGATCAATTGAAAGTAAATGTGGAACGCCTGTGTGGAGTGTCCAAAGGTTTTAAAACAGTGTTGCAATCCATCTCCAACGTTGTGAAGACATCACCATTTACATCAGCCAATACTGCCGCAACAATTGCCAAAGAGATTTCTAATTTATTTGGTGCTAAAGTTGTCCGGATATTTATTATGTCGCACATGAACAACGAGGAATCAAAAGAAAAACCGGCTGGTGGAAGTTCGTTTACGTTTGTGCCCATTGCGTACCATGAAAAAGAAAACAGTGGTAAATTACTGAAATCAGAAAAAATGATTGTGGACATTCAAGGATTAACAACGGACCAAGTTGCTGATCGTATGCGTGCAATGATGAACGACAGCAAAGAAGGAATCAGGACAACTGAATCAAAAAAGGACGAGGATGGTCCTGAAAACGTATTGTTGAAAAATTCAAAAGGAATTGGTTTTGTAGCGGGAACATTTCTGACCGGACAAACAATTCATGCAAATGGAGATTTATGGCAACATGAATGTTTTAACATGTCAACAGATGGGTCATGGATAGAACCTGGGGAGCAATCTTTGTTGAGTCTTCCGGTTCGGTTCAAACCAGATTCCAGTAAAACGGTCATGACTTCTTCAAGTTTTGGTGGCAACATGGATCGCACAAGTTCGATTCCTTTTGCTGTCGTGCAACTTTTACGTGCGACCAAAAAGAAATCGAAAGATGAACATCAAAATTTTGACGAAGACTCACTTGCACTGTTAAAAACTTTACTTGAAGTACTTGGGCCTGCTTTGTACAGTTGTAGTCGACCCATGACTGAAACGAGGCATAAAAAACAACGAACAAATAACGACGACCAAGAATACAGAACTACCCTGGCCACCAACAATCGATCTCAGAACCTATCAAGATCAAGATCAACGTATTCTTCTTCACAACCCTCATCAACGAAAACAGAGTCCAAGAAAAGAAACAGTATGTCAAGCATGGGTGGTAATACTTCAAAAAAGACGACAAAGATGCAGGGTCAACCGATGATGCACATGGACAATGAAATACTTTGTGAAGTCACTTCAAGAAGAATTCGACGAGCTGCAGAGTTAGCCGGTGTTGAAGGAGATGTGAGTCATGTGAATGCACCAGGAATGGTTCGTTTTCTTCATTCCGTCACTGCCATCGTACATTGTGCACTGTCTGCGGATCGAAGTTGTTTGTATTTGTCTCAAGACATGTTTGGTGGCATTCGTGTCTACCACGACGACGACATCTTGTTTGCCCCAATATCGCGGGCGAAAACTCCATTGAGCTTGGCGTCACGGTTGGCCATGTTGGACGAAGGAATGGGCCATCCAGACGACGATGACAATATTATTGACTCGTTGCAAAAATCAATTCAGTGGGATCCATTGGATGGTAGTGGTACAAACAACAATGATGGACTGTCTTCAAATGCACCATTTCATGTACACGAAGACATGGACGATCAAGATCCCCACGCACACCATCATCAATTGCATCAAACCCACCACCATCATCATAAACCACGCTCGGTATTAAGAAAACGAACAGATTTAGCCGCTTACGTAGCCAGCAACCATGAAGTTGTTCGCATGACAAATGCACATGAAGATCCACACACTAAATTTGCCGTAGACAATGCCGGTGACTACATTACGGACAGTATATTGGTCGTGCCAATTATATTTAATGGGGAGACCGTTGGGGTCCTTGAATTGTTTAACAAACATGAATTGAGTGGTGGAAATGAAATGTTGTCGGACGAGGGATTTAACAAACAGGACGAATTGATGGTGGTGCATTGTGTCAGTGAGTTGTCTTTTGCTCTTTCCTCTGTTGAGCGTCAAGGTAGAGCAGAAAGAATGAGTGACACCTTTTGTAAATTGTATCACCACGTGGGTCTAGCTACGAGCTCAGACGCTTTAATTTTAGGCGATCATTTTTCCGGGGAAAATGTGTCCAGATTTGGACATCATTTATTGGAAGTGGAAGCTGTCGTCCGGCAATTGTTAGTAGCCGAACATGTGTTTATTTGGGTTTCCGACCACAAAGTAGGTGGGTTGCGTACTTATTTTCAACAAAGAAAGTCCTCGGATCTTTTATTAGATGTGCATTACTCTCAAAAACAATTGTTGGGATCCGCGTTGGGGGCGGCGTATTTTTCCAACAAGTCTTTGAATTATCATGACCTAGCTGATGTTCGCGCCAAAAATTTGCAGAGAAAAGATGGAAAGAAATTATTCAAGCCACAAATTGATATACCTGATCATGTACCGGTTGCGCAATCGATGATATGTGTTCCTTTGGTGTATTCGGGCAGTACTAATAAAGATCCTGTTGGTGTTTTGCAAATTATTAACTTGGATACCCGAGAGTTGGCTATTCGGAGCATGCGACAATCAAAAAACCGGTTTATTCAATTCACTGAGCAAGTCGCGGCACAAACGGCCACCTGCATTGGATGTTTGTTACGCATGGATCATTTTGCAAGAGATCAACAACAAACACATGATTTATTAGGTACATTTAGTGAATTGCATCATTCCAGTTCATTGAAACCTTTAGATTTAATTTTAAGCAGTGTACATGCTGTCTCTACGATATTCAAATCCAGCAATCGAAAAGTCACTAGAGCCTTGTTAATCTTACGTGATCAAGACGGTAATTTTATATGGGCACGTCGTAAAAATGATTCTCCTGGCAACGAAGGCCACCATTCAAGTGGAACGGGTGCTTTTGACGACATGTTTCATACATTTGATGCGGAAAAAAATAAAAAAAGGAGAGCCTCCACAAAAGGATCGGCCTTGAATGGTAGACGGCCCAGCCAAACAATGAACCAAATGGTACTTCATGGTGACAATGCTGAAAATTATGAAATTGCTACTTTTTCATCTTCTCAAACATCATTTGCCAAGTACGTTATTACGGAAAGACGTCCAATAATTGTTTTGAAAGGCAGGGAAGACGTTGCGCATGATGTTGCTGGACACAAGAGTAAAGAGCCGAAAGTGTTTACAACAGATGCAACAGACCAAGAAATGAATGTGCACACAATGGGAGCCACGCTGGGTGTTTGTGTGCCAGTCTCTCAACTAGATGGAGACCACACCCATGACATTCAGTGTGTATTGTTGTTGCAAAGGGACGAGAATTCTAATTTACAATTCTCATCGGAAGATCGCGATTTAGCAGGATTAGTCGTATCACATTTATGTGCGGCTATTGCATCGGTCTGGAACACGACCGATCAATTGCGAAGAGAACGTGCGTTGGGTGATATGATGAGTACAACACAAACATCGACCGAAGACAACGTGTTGTTAACCATGGAGTTGGACGAAAATGGGAGATTGGTCAGTCACAATGGTTTGTCGTTTCAACCCCAACGAATTGGATTTGTTTCTAAAACATTGTGGGTTCATGACAAAGGCAGCAACGTCAGCAACGTCAGCAACGTTTCGAAAGACAACAAAGAAAAGGAACAACACAACGACAACAATGACGTGAATAGTTTAGCTTCAAGATCTGTAAGGCGTATCAATTTAAATTTAGCACCAGATTTTGATCACATCTCACAATTAAAAGCAGTGCCGTTTGACGAATGGTTGTGCAAAAGTGTCCATGCGGTGATTCAACAAGTATTGGATGCTGTTGAAGAAGGAAAACCACCCAACCAGACATGGGCGACAAAAGTGATTGATTTACCAGAAG
>Ga0115005_10005545_pt1 | contig 9978 bp, 4 predicted proteins | sample ArcOceMetagenome_FD_87163 | JGI IMG/M metagenome (GOLD analysis project Ga0115005, IMG submission 87163) | Marine eukaryotic phytoplankton communities from Arctic Ocean - Arctic Ocean - Greenland ARC118M Metagenome | ecosystem: Environmental > Aquatic > Marine > Oceanic | place: Arctic Ocean... | reverse complement strand
TTTCATTCGACAGAAGTAAAAGTGAACCTTTTTGCATCTCATGGGCTATTCCTTCCACCAGCTGGTTCGACTCAAGTGACGTCATTGAAAGAGAATCTACACTTCGGCCTGGAGCAAATAACCACATGGTTTCCAGACTTGGTACGACGTATTGACACCACGCAGGATGATGTTGATTTGGCATCAAAGATCATAGTCAAGGAGGCGAAGCGCCAACTTGATCTTTAGGAAGTGCGTGCGGGTCGGTATGGGGTCCATTCCAATATCCAAATCGTAGTAAAACTATGATGATGTGCGCACGTACATTTATGTAATGGTTTTGGTTAGTCATGACAAACACCACAATACGTGTACTAAATTCGAAAATTGTAAAAAAATTCTTATAGTCGCAAAAGTCCATCAACCCTACTCTAGTAGTGCACACAGTGTGTAGTTTATCGCCATGTTTATCGCCGAACCGTGCATCTGTATTCTCAATCCCATCACACTAACCAAAAAGCTATCGAAATCAAGTCAATTGACTCAGGTCCCTATTTCCGAATTCGTGCATGCAACCTTGAAAATTTAAAAGTGAGGATTCTCTGAAAAAGACTTTTAAAAGGCGTTCCAAAAATCTTGTTTTCTCACCTATCCCACACATTGTTGAAAAAGATTCTCTGAGATCCTCTTCTTAAAATCTGTTTCTGAGCCTGGTGTATCCTCTTCTTTGCTGCAAGAGTCTGTTTCACTTCCAAGGGACAAAATTTGCATGACAACACGTGGTTGGGAATGTGTGCGTAGTTTCCAGATAAGATCTCAGAGGTACGGTAAAAGAACTTCCTTGCAGATGGTTTATCAGAACAATGCTTGCAACCCAGTCCAGGAAACCCATAAGCAAACATGCTGCGAGATCCATTGCCTGAGTTCTGAAGGACACAAGGCTCCATTTGTTCCATGGTGTAGAAAGTAAATTCGCTAACTAGAGTCCGATCTTTCGCACTCAACAAGGACGCTTCGAGTACATCAGATGAAAAGGTATCCGAAATGTTTTGCGTCTCTGATGTTTCCATCTTCGGATCAGCAAAATGGCTTTCGAGCCTATTCCAGACAGAATTCATCAATTTGTTGTTAGCCCCTCTCTTCAGTATTGCTTCCTGAATCGGTCTGAGTGCCTTCAAAGTTTCGAGCTTCGACTTAACACTAGAGGGACATTTCGAGCATGACATGAAATGTTTTGGGATCTCTGCGAACGAAGCTCGCAATTCTTCACCAGAACTGGGAAGGAATTCCGACTGCATATCTTCGTTCATGCAATGTTTACAGACCAAAGTATCGAAAATTTCGTTCTTCTCCTCTGGTTCTTGGGTTGCTTTGACATTATCATTGGACGCTTTCGTTCCCTCGCTATGCACACAACACTTTTCGGCATCAGTCTTGGATGTATCTTTCATGTTTGCATCTAAAGTATCCTCTACCTTGACAGCTACTTTCGCCGTCTCTACAATCTTGGACGGATCTTCCATGTTTGCTTCTAAAGAATCCTCTACCTTGACAGCTACTTTCGCAGTTTCTTCAACCTTTGATGTTTCTTCCATGTTTACATCTAAAGAATCCTCTACCTTATCAGCGCGTGCTTCATTCTGGACATCTTTCTCTTCAACCTCCTTGAGATCTGATACGTTACCCTCAGAATCAGCGGAATACTGCTTTGGGACCATTTGTAGGAGAGCGTAGTAGACATAGTTGGATGCCAGTCTCTTGTCGGACGAAGAGAGAATTGTTGATGCAGATGTTTCAATTGCTATTTCTTTGCACTCTAAATAGCGACCGTCCAATGATTCGTTGAGGTAATCGTCACTAGGATTACAGAGAAAGTCAACTGAAACACTGTCATTGCCCCGGTCATGGCTCCGGTCGTCATCACTCATATCCTCAACAGCATTGTTTGCTTCAGGAATTTCAATGACACCCCCTCCAGGGCCGTGCAGACGTTCCCATACGCGATCAATAAATACCTTATGATTGCCAATTTTGAGCTGAGACTTTTGCTTATTCCGAACAAGCTTGTATTCTTCGATCTTGGCCTTGACCTCTGGGGGGCACTTGCTGCACATTACAAGGTGAGAAGGAATGTGGGAGAAGCTATTCCTGAGATGATCCGCAGAAGTATAGAAGAATCGTCTCTCGTTTGCATTACCTGCGCAGTGGGTGCAAGCTAGTCCAGGGTAACCAATTGGACAATTTCCTCTGCTGCCTCCCGCCTTGGTTAAGTAACACTTCTTCAATTGGAGCACAGTGAAATGAGCAAAATCTGTAGTAAGGGACTTATCACTCTGAAATGTGAGGCTTTCGTCTTCAACTCCTTGTTTTAATGGCTCGCTTGATGTGAGTGCAGCCTTCTTCTTCTTCTTTGCATTTTCTGGGCCAAGGCTTTGCCTTTTGATTCTTCCCGACTTTCGCAAGCCATCATCGTTATTCCATTGAACAAGGACAGAACAGCTATTGTCGTCATGATCACTATTCCTGATTTTAATCGATGCGTTTCTTGGGATACGAAGAGGTTTTTTTCCTTGGCAAACAGAAAGATGTTTTCCAACCAACTCAATTGTTGGGGTTGTTGCACAGAAGACGACAGACCCAGAAGCTCTCCATTGAAAGGGAAGAGAGTTACAGTGCCCACAATCCCAAAAATGCTCTAGCGCGCTTTCCTTGAAAGCAAATGGATCATTTCTATCAGCAATAACATCCTTTGGAGTGGTTTCTTTGTTCACTGGTTCCTTTGTTCTGACAACTACCGTAGACACGGCATTTGAATCCTTCTTTGGCAGCTTTGTTAGCATCTTGGTGTCTGTCGGTGAAGCTTCCTCTTCAGAACTAGATTTCTTTGCGATGAAGATTCCACCAACTTCATGATCAAAGATCTTTTGAGACTTGGCAAGTTTTTTGCAATAGGCATCAAGTCCGAGCTTTCCTTGGGTCCTGGTTTGCTGCTGAGAAACCTTCTTCGCTGCAGCTAGCTTCTCCAAAATCTCCTTTGGCAAACAAGGGCATTTTCCACCAATGAAATGTCTAGAACCGATAGTGCCCATTCCAGAAGAGATAGACGCGGTAGAACTTGGGAAGAATGAAGCTGCTGTCACATGCCTTTCGTTGGAGAAGCAATGGATACAGCGTAGGCCAACTTTAGACTTGGGAAGGTCACTCATGTTCATACCTGGCGGGTTTGAAGCGATACTGTAGGATGTCGACACTTCGAAAAATTCAATATTCTGCGTTAGAATATAATTGTAATCGGACAACATGGCACGATTCTCTGGAACAAGACTGACGTCCAAGGAGGCCTGAGTCTTGGTCTTTGTTGGTTTTGTTTTCGGTCGAGTCGTCATTGAGGTGGGGATAGGCTTCTTGACACTTGACATTGAAATCGGGAGAGGCTTCCCGGAAGGTCTCTGTTTCATCGGTCTTGAAGATTCCTCTAATGCAGAGGTGTGTGGTCCAATTACTGCAAGAGGATCCGAACGCGCATATTGGACTGGAAGCGGAGGAGGTACTTTCACGGCAACATTGACACTTGGCGGCTTGCAAACCATTTCATGCATACATGCTTCGACGAAATTTCCGAAAACGGCAACCTTGCATATGTCGCACATCCAGCTCCGTTCACCAACTTGCACTATCTTGATATCGGTTGGAAAAGAGCGAGGATAGGAATGGTTTACAGCACGAACTGGGGAAGGAACTCTGGTTGTAGCTCTGACGATTGTTTTATCGCCTTCACTTGAGATGTCTGATGTTACTCCCGAATCGCTCATAGAGGTAGAAAGCTCAATCGTTCTCACAATGGATAGCTCTTCCAGTTCATTTGTGTCTTTCAACATCATGGTAGAATCACCAGATAGGACAGAAGTAGAAGTCGAACGCGATTTTTGATCGACTGATCGATCACCAGACTTGACTGATGGCATGGCTACATCGGCAATATCACTGTTGTCATGCATCTGCGATGTGGAAATATTGAAGATACGCAGTTAGCAAATGAATCGGAAACCATATGAGACGAACGCTTTATAGGAAGGACAAGATACATGCGAAATAGAAACTTACCCTTTGGAGAGTTGAATATCGAACCCGTGAGCAATTTTATGTTTTTTCTAAAAAATGAAAGGAACGGGATTCAAAAAAAAATCAAATTGCTGATCAGCATCATTCTAATTTGAGATCAAACTGAAAGAATGTGAGGTTTGCTCGGTGACACTCGATCCCAAATCTTGGTTCTATTTCAATGTAATTTAGGAGGGTAACCTAAAGCTGTACACGAGTTTTCACCAACACATTCACTACACGTACAATGCCATCTGAGATCGAAGATGGTGCAAACCACATATCCCCTCCCGCAATCTCTACAGACGACAGCCCAGACAACTTTCTGCCAGAGAATCAATCTTTGAGGCCTGGACGACTATCTATCAAATGTATTGGAGCCAATGAAATTCAACGCAGAGGTCAACGTTATGCCGTAGAAAAGACAGAAATTAATCCATCGCTGCGCTTTACTCTGGGGTCTTCGTCCAAGCCTGATCAGTCAACTTCGCGTACACACACAAATACTGATGCCAACCCATCGTTTGAAGACGAAATAATTAGTTTTGATGTTCAAAATCCAAGAGAGCTCTTTTCTGACGACGGCAGAGACATTCGCATCAAGATAGAGCTACTCAACAAAAATCTGCTCCATTTCGATGTTCTTGGAGTGGTTGAAATATCAGCAACCAGGTTCTTTCACTCATCGTCACCCCGAATCGAAACCTTCCCGATACAATTGGCTGGTGAGTGGTCGACAATACACGCTTCGATCTCGCTTGAATTAGAATTTATACCGGTCAAGGAGGGACTACTTTCGGTATCACTAGTTGAATACGACAATTCCCTACTCAGTAAATCGCAAGAGCCACAAATTGAACTGCTACTTGGAAGCGAAAACAAATATTCAGATCCAATGAAAGCCCGTACGTCTACCAGCAATAAGAATGATGTCATGTATATCATGGTGCGGAAGGAAAATTGGTTCAAAGACTTGAATCTGAAATTGCATGCAAAAGGTGATGGTGGTAGATCTGAGCTAATTGGGAAACAGACAATACCACTGCTTCCTCTCATTCGCGACCAATTTGATGCCGACATTGATAGTGGCGATGGGTGCAAGTCTCAACTGACATTTCTGAACACCAAGGACGGCAAAGAGATCCCCGTAGGGAATGCAACCGTACAACTTGGTTTCATGCAGGCCGGATATCTCGCAATGAAAGATATTCGTGGTAGTTCCTTTGAAAAGTCTACCCTCCTTTCAAATTCAGGAATGCAACTAATTTTAAGATCCAAAGGAATTGCATCCACCGTGCTAGAAAAAAGTAGCATTCTTCGCTATGAATTTCCGGGCAAGGATATTATTTGGAGTGACCAATTGATTCTGCCCCTTGTCGACCACCACCTTCTGTCCATAGAGTTGTACCAGCTCGATGCTCTAGTAGGCACTACACGTAGCCAAGATTTAGTCGGATCAGCAGAGATGAGCTTGCTGCCGATGTTCAAACGCGGAACTCATTGTACATCCGTCAAACTTCAATGCCTCAACGAAGTTGATGCAAGAGTGACATGCGGAACATTGAACTTTACCCTCGAATTTGAAGGAAGTGGCTTATCATATCCAAAACTTCACCATGCATCATCGGTTGTACGTGTAACTCGAGAAGAAGAAGAAGGCTCACGGTCAACGTCTCCTCTTGCCCAAGAGATTGTCCATAAAAGTAAAAGTAGCGCAGTCATTACCTCTGAAGTATTTTCCGATGACGAAATCAAGAGCGCATTCCAGTTTTTAGATCTGGACAAGAACTCTCACATTGGCGCTGCCGAGCTCCGCCATGCTTTAATCTGCTCGGGCGCACTCGTAACAGACGAAGAGATCGATGCCATGATTTCCATTCTCGACGTCAACGGAGACGGCCAAGTCAATTTCCAGCAGTTTCGAATGATGGGAAAAAGTCCTAATTTTGGATACGAGAGCATTTCTACTATTGAGGATAGTACGAGTACTAACATCACCAGCACCAGCACGCAGAAGGATTCCGAGACAGAGGATGGCTACGATGCCAAACGCAACGTATTCTCAAGATTTGTGGCGAATCAGAAAATCCACAGGGACATCATCCACAAATTTCGCGAATTCCTCGGACAGAAGCGAAACGCTTTCCTCTCCGAAGTCGACAGCGACCTCCCTAGCAGTAGCATATGGGAGATGGATCATTCTTCCCTCTGCAGATGTCTGACAGTCGAATGCACTGGAGAATCAAAGAAAGTATTCAATCTCGTCCTATTGAATCCAGATGGTGATGACGATGGCGACGACGACGCAACACAGAAAATTGACGTCAGGCAACTTCTCCTCGGTCTGATCAATTTCATTCCGACGTATTCCGTGCACGAAAAATGCCAAATCATGCTGGAATTTTACGATGTCAGGAAGCAAGGATTCCTGACATTTGAAGATTTGAAAGAGGTCCTAGCGGGAAATCATATGCGGGCTAACACATCGGTAGCGAATAAGGCCCAGACCATGATGAGGTTTGTCGATCCAGCTGGTACTGGCAAGCTTACGCTAGAGGGTCTGTTGGATGCTGCTAGTAAATTTCCGAATCTTCTATTTCCCAAGCACATCCAAGAGGATTCTTCCAGCAGGTGAGTAGAATACTAGGAGTGGTAGTTCCTAGAGGGCGGAGTATGGAGTGTAGAGTTTGGAGTCTTTCCTATGGTACCAGTTGGAGTTGTATGAAGTTCATAGAGTTGCATTATTACAATGTGAAGTGATCTTCAATACACACTCCTGTGCTCGTAATTGTCTGTCTTTCATCAAATTAAATGAATAACGTAACACTGCAGTACTATCGAGACAAAATGAACATTCTGGCACCTACACGTAGTACGTGGTGTAGCGTACTGTAGCTTCGCTTCTTCTCCGAAAAACAAAAAGACACTTTCAAACTTGGAGGATGACACTCGTCTTGATGCTTTTTTTCTTCCCAAACCCAAAGCAAGCCCAAAGGGGGTTTGTACTCCACTTTCGAACTTACTCAACAAAAATTGAACCCAACGGATGACAGTTTGCCCACTCACACGATCGAGTACGCCTTATTAGCACCGTTGTTGAGAGGTGCAAAAATACGAATGAAAACGATGCCAGAGACAGAACGAATTCAAGTCGGTCCTGGACGTTTGCGCGCTGAGGTTTTTATAATTTCGTTTTATTAGTATTGCCCCAATGGAAATCGTGCGACTAAGTTCTCGTTTTACAAGATGTTCATGCATTTTGTGTGGAATTTAGGTGCGTTCGTGCAATGGCCCTCACCGCGATCTCACCTTTCGCCAAAAAAAGGGTGCTCGGGCCGTGAGATCGCGCTCTTCGGTCCTCTCTTTTTCATTCGGGCCAAGATTGGTTTGGTGCAATCCACGACGAGTCCGTACACGGATCAATAAAGAACCCGCTTTTTACAGCCGTCGCAGTGTTTCGTGCCTCTCCTCTATGAATGACCCTACTGATCATAAACTCAACCGGAATACTTCTATAGAACAAAACTTGAATCCTCTCATAATCACCATCAAAGAACACATCACCCACATCAACAACTAACAAGAATATCATGGTAAGTTTCTCGGGCTGTAAGCTGTACAGCTTACAGCGCTTGATGCGCTTGTAAGGTCCTCATTTTTCTCAGCGGCGGTAACAATAATTTGATTACACCCGTACTGTGTGTGCATTACACTACATTACAATACAATACTAACTCTCCTCTTTTCCCACCATCTAATCTAATCCCCCGACCAACCCCACAGTGTGCACTCAAATCCAAACAAATCATGAATACAATTTACAGCTCTGACGATAGCGCCGCCACTACAATTACCCATTCATCATCATCATCATCATCATCGTCGTCGGAAGACAGCGGCGCAGCTTCACCTGCACCTACACCTACATATACTACCACCACCACCAAAAGAAGACAAAGACGCAGCAGATTCACAACAAGATCAAGTCGCTCCACAGGCAGGGCTACCTCCACCAAGGCCCACGATGCACCGATGCAAAAGAAAGACATGTACTTTGCACTTGACTGTGAAATGGTGGGAGTGGGACCCGAAGGTCTCGAGTCTGCACTCGCGAGGGTATCCATCATCAACTGGAACAACGAGATTGTCCTCGATACCTACGTCACAGTTGAAGAGGAGGTGACAGACTACCGAACGTTTGTATCCGGCATTCGACCGGAACACATTCAATCCGAATCGGCCATTAGTTTGAACCAAGTCCGCGCTCTCTCCATGAATATGCTCAAGGGAAAGATTTTAATCGGACATGCTTTGGAGAACGACTTGAAAGCAATGGAGATGAACCATCCCGCGTGTGATGTTCGGGATACAGCCAAGTATGCACCGTTCATGAGAACTATTTCGAAAGAGAATGACGAGAAAGTGCTCGTTCCGAAGAAATTGAAGGACTTGGTGTGGGAGAATTTCCAGAGAGAAATCCAAGTGATTGGAAAGTCTCACAGTCCCGTAGAAGATGCCATTGCAGCCATGGATCTCTACAAGTTATGCAGAAACACGTGGGAAGTGCAAAAGAGCCAAGAGATCAATAGAGCAGCAGCAGCACAACAACAACAACAATCAATATCAAGGTCTCCTCTTCAAGAATCATCGGTATCGAGATCGGTCCCGGTCATGGCTTCTAGCAGAGCAGGAGCAGGATGCGATCATGGTAGCCAGCTTTTGTTCTCGCAGGCACCCCAGCAAGTGGCACAATTTGTCATGCCCCACCAACATCAGCATCAACATCAGCATCAACATCAACATCAGCACCAACATTTCAACTACGAATACCCAAGAAATCAATACGAATACGTTCCCACGTCGCACACGCACCAACACCACCGAAACACCACCACCAATAACAGCAACAATTCCATCAGCCCCAACGGAAGGACCAAGCTATCATCCGCGAGACGTTCACAAGAATTGGCCAGGGCAAAGGTGGTCGCTGCCCTCCATCAGCAGAGAGCGAGGTGGCAGCAAAAACAGCAGCAGCAAAGACATCAGCAGCAACATCAGCATCAGCAGATGAGTTGTCCAGTCTAAGTTGTTGGAAATAGAACTATCACAAAAACACAAAACAAAAACAAAACAACTACTAAAAACAGGCAACCAAAGAGCTGCAGTACGAATAGTTTAGGAGTGACGGGAGAAAAAAACAAAAACCCAAGTACACGTATATGATTACATGTGATGTGATGCATCATAATTTATAGAGATTTATATTATATTTTTACTACTTTCTGGTACACACGTATTATATTGTACATTCATTACACAAACTCGTAACTGTATTTTCGAATTTCGAATTTGAGATTGTACTATGAAATTGTGAGACTACGTACCCACGTACACACACGCGGGCCTTGACACTTGACACATTATCAATCTCAATAGCTTTTCTTTAGTAATAATAATAATGCACAAAGATTACTGATTTAAACCATAAAGCTATACTTGTAGCTTTATCGCATGCATGTATTAGGATCATTCACAGAACGAAAAGAATGTCGTTTTCCGTTGCAAGGAAATTTCCTTCGACCCAAAAAGTAACTTATTCTTCTAAACGTTGGGAATTAATAATATTTGAGAAGTTCGGTGCGTCTGTTGAATTTCTTTTTGTCTAAACGATTGGAATTGATAAAATTTCTTTTGTACACCAAGTACACGTACACGTAAACGTTGGAATTGATAAAATTTCTTTTGTATCTATGAGTAAACGTTGGAAATTTATAAATTGATAAATTTTCAAGAATATTCAAGAGCAGTACGTGCAAGTGGTAGGGTGATTGATTCAAGCTCCATCCAACATTTGTCCAAAGTACAGTATATTGCATTACAGTACAGTACAGTACATAA
>Ga0115005_10005544_pt1 | contig 9978 bp, 8 predicted proteins | sample ArcOceMetagenome_FD_87163 | JGI IMG/M metagenome (GOLD analysis project Ga0115005, IMG submission 87163) | Marine eukaryotic phytoplankton communities from Arctic Ocean - Arctic Ocean - Greenland ARC118M Metagenome | ecosystem: Environmental > Aquatic > Marine > Oceanic | place: Arctic Ocean... | reverse complement strand
ATGGCCCGATTTACATTTCCATGTGTCTGCGTCAAAGCTGTAATATTAACTTGATTATCATCAAATCCCATATCATTCAGTGAAAATGCAACTCCCAAGGATGCGGGAGATAAGAAAAATGACTGATAAAGTTACTACAAATTACTACAGAGAGTAACTTTTAAATTAAAAAAGACAAATTTTTGATGGAATTGTTTTTTTAATTACAATTAATTAACGTACGTGTACAACGTGAACGTGGTAAATTTTGTGTATCAATTTTGTCTCCCAGTCAAATCGCGACAAGGTTCTCTCTGAAATTTGAACTGTGTATTCGTACAGTATGAGCTGGTCCCCATGGCCTTTTCATCTTGCCTGCGCATTGTAATGGTCCACTACTGTATGGTTTGAGAGTTGGTTTGAGTATGAACTGACATCTGAGATAGATCAGTTTTATTAAAATTAAGCTGTTGAGAGTAGTGATAGGAAAATTACAAACAAAACATAAGCCTTAGGGCAGAGTTGAACTACCGACCTTGTCATTACTAATGACATGCTCTAACCAACTGAGCTACTAGGGCAATCGCTGATAACGTATGCCGTATCAAAATTTATAATCATTTTACGAGCGACGTTTCAGTTTCAAATATTGCTAAACTCACTGGATGCAAATAACACCAAATGCCAGGATGCACTGTTGACTGTTGACTGTATCTAACGTAACAATCCCAGAATTAAGATCTATATAAATGAACAAAAATTGAAAATATCAACATTGAATACAGTTCGTATATATGGCAACGTTCTCGCTTTGACCAGAGATCAGAATAACACAATCATTTGATAATTTCCCCTGCACGTATGAACGAATCAATCGCATTACTTCGCTGTTCACAATTTATAAATATTAACTAGAATTCCTGAATTCATTTCATTCTACTGTCCCCCCGTGTTCGCTGACTTATCCATTGGGACACGTCCGACCATCAAATACATGGGAGTAAAAATCTTGGCATCTCCACCATCTCCCAAGCCGATACCACCCTTTTGCAACATGAGCTGAGTCTCACTAGTTCCTTTAGGTGCCAAGAAGCAAAACTCCATAGTCTTGAGGGCATATTTTACCACGAACTGTCCCAAAAAATTGAACTGGAACCTCTGGGTAAAGGGATTCCAACTGGGCAATAGAGGTAAATTCCAAGCCTTACCACCTCGCTTTACTCCAAACTCTTCCTCAGCCATATCCTCTTCGTGCAATATCTCGAATCCAGCCTTCTTCATTGCCTCCAAACAAACACTGGTGTGGCAGATATCAGGCAAACCATCACCCTCCTCAATTTGCTTCTTCATTCTCAAATGATCCTTATTCGTAGCATCAAAACCATCAGTCATACACCACTCGTAACAAGCAAAGATAGCTCCAGGTTTCAAGACCCTGAAAATCTCAGAATAAACTCCAACACGATCAGGTGCGTGACAAGTAGCCTCGATGGCATAAGCCGCGTCGTACTGCTCGCCATCAAATGGCATTTTCATAAAGTCTCCCTGGACAGAACGGCACATATCGGCGATTTCTGGCATTTGAGTTTCAACAATTTGATTTCCACGGCTTACTTGGTAATCGTTGAGGGTGAGGCCTGTTACGTCGCAACCAGTGAATTTGCAAATGTTGCGCATTGGTCCACCGATTCTACGATGCACAATCAGAAACATGAGATGGAATGGAATGAGATATGAATACTAGTGTAGTTCAGCTCCCTTGCGCAACAAAGGTCTCTTGATTGTAAACTTACCCACAACCGACATCCAATACCTTCAAAGTAGAAGAATCCTTGGAAAGACCCAGCTTGGAAGCAAGGTAGTATTCATGCCTCCTGATGGATTCTGCAAAAGACTCATTGGGATAACGATTGGCGAAATGGAAAGATTGTCCCCATCCCCACTCATAGAAAAGAGTAGCGAGATCGTAGTATGAGTTGACGAGAGTCTTGTATTCGTTGTTGCGCTCGCTGACGTCGGAGGAGTGAAGTCTGTTGTATTCGTCAATGCCGCCCTTAACGTTGTTGTTGCATGTAAGTCCTCTTTCCTGTCATGGCCATGGTTCATGGTATGATACACGTGTTAGAGAGATGTTTGCAACTAAAGGAAGGAATTGATTGATCATACGAAAATCATTCTTCAGCATTACATTCGCACTACATATTTGAAATGATATTATAGTGTATGCCCTGTAGGTACGTGTGTACCGTAATGAAAATGATGTTCGCAAAATGCAAAAACACACCTGTGAGCGAAGCTGCTTCAAGAGACGAAGAGAGGAGCCAATAGGATTGGCAGAAGAAAAAAGCTGGACACCAGTTACGGTTGCAGCAGCAATGCATGCGATGTCACCTATAGTTAAAGTGTTTCCCATGATGAAGGATGAAATAGTGTAAATGAAAATCTTTTGGAACCTTTTCACCAATGCATCTTCGTCCTTCTGAAGCGAAGCAGGACGGGGGGGCGGGGGTCCCAAAGTACAAAAACGTTCGGGAACATTTATCGCCAGCGAGGAAGAATCCGATAATCCCTGCAACGTCAGGAGGCAGAAAACCGGCCAGCGAGCTACTTTATATATTCTTGTCAAGGTGTCATTTTATAGTCATTTTACAGCTAATTTAATCGCATAGGCGTTATTTTTGGCTGAATTTCTTCCTGTTTTTTCTTGATCCGGTCTATCAGGTCGATAATTAAAATTCTGTCAATAGAAAATCTGTCAATATTTGGTCAATATCCTAAAACTACACGGCAAACCCTCAATATCTATCCCAACGACCACTTTCCAATCACGCGTAATACCGTCGCAAAGCTCACATAATAGAGCCCCAGACACACAAACAACGCATTTTTGCACATGTAACATGTAACGCAAGCATACGTAGCGCATATCATATCATATCAGTACAATAGATCAGTAGTCTACTCGTAACCGTCTAACGCACTATGCACTAAACGAAAACCAGTTATTGAGCGTATTTATCGTATACGGTATCTGACTTTCCATTCTGCTAACGCACGAGTATCAACAGGCTGTGAGATGAAAGCGACAGAGTAAGGTCAGCGTTGGTGATCAGATACACACAAGAGACGATTGAATTAGTTCTAGATTGAATCGATTTGGGTAATAATGTAGAAATGGCAGCTATCACATACATGTACTTACGGTTCATATTACTCGTGTCGTTGCTTGTCGGATCTGTGATTCCGACCAACACGGTAGAGAAGTCCTTCTCGTACCCCAACCACCCATGAAAAAAACCGTCCGTTGTATTTTACAAGCGACAAGCGACGACCAGCAGCAGACCCATAAAAATGACCCAAGAAACATACGAAAAATAGCAATTTTAGCAGATGACATTTTCGCGGAAAGTATTATGTTGATGTCATCACATCATTCATGATGTGTACTGTACTAAATACCGTACGTACAGTATCATACATCAACATGGCCGACAAACTTTTCGCGACGTCGAGTAAGCCCATTGTTGTTATTTTATTTTCGAGTTTGGAGGCCCCTCAAAATCCATAACGGACAAATCTAATCCTAGCCGTTATGGAATATAATGTAGGTAGGTAGGTAGGATCATGTGACAGAATAGAAGACTCAGTTCAAGTTAGTCACTAGTGTTATCCCGCCCTACAGTATTGTCCAGGTATTTGATGCTAACTTTCAAATCTAATAAGCACGTTAGCGTCCTGACGAAGATGACCCAGGAATCGAATCTTGATGAAATCGCTACGGTGTGTACACGTAAGTTCTACCAAATTTGAAAGATGCAGGATATTACAGTCATATAGCAGTTCTATCTCGAACCTTTGTCCACGAAAATGGATTCTACCAGCTCCACGCAGTCTTTGGATTGCTTTATTATGTTGATTCAGTCCGAGCAGTCCTACAATCCACATTTCCGGCAGAGTCCTTGAAAGTTTTTCGTGATTTGGCCTTATGTTCTCATCCGTCCATGGTTCCCCACCCCAAGGTTCAAAGATGCTGGCACTGCCTGGCGCAGCAGGATGCTCTCAGAAGAATGAATTGTTTTACACTATCGGCACGAAAATGATCAAAATCTTTTACTCCGTATTTTCTTGGATTTTATATTAATTTTCTTTGCTTTCTCAATAAACTCGATGGGGAAGACATGAAATTCATTCGGGGCTTGTTTCTACTGAATGTAGGGACAGTCAGTATTTTTATTTTCCTTCATACACTGCGTTTCAAAAAGGTATTATCACCGAAATTGACCTTTTCGCTTTATTTGGTACACATTTATTTGACTTTTGTTCGCATTCCATTTTCTGCCGTATATTCATGAAACATATGGCATTGGGTATGTTGAAACTGTATGTTGGTTTTATTGGGCATGCTCTGCAATATGACAAGGAGCAGGAAGGTCCATACAGTTTGGTGCGGGATGATGCATTATTTATTGGTGTATACGGAGATTGAATGGTAATCTATTTGTTTTGCCTTGTGACGTACCACTGAAGATTCTCTCAAGCTTTGCTATTGTGCTTACGAATATCATTATAATAATATAAATATATCTGCATCTTTTCAGGTTTACTGCACTGACTGGTATATGAGTGTGCGAATGTATTGCGAAACAATTTAACAAAAGGCTTCTCAGAATATGTTCTAAAGCATACGCGCCCGCCATCTTGTCTACTTCCCTATCTCAGTCTCTTGCATGAGATTCGACTCTCAAAAACAGATAGGTTCAGCTTTGTGACTCAGCACCATGTCCTTCCGACCAGTATGTCCTCCGTTGCGTTACAAACTACAAACAATCAGCAGATGATCCATAAAAAATGACCCAACATTTTATCACTGACTATTTTAGCAGATGATATTTTCGCGGATCCTGCACCGCGAGTACCACCAAGCAAATCAAACAAAACACAAAACACAAAACACAAAACACAAAACACAAAACACAAAACACAAACATGCATCATTGATAAACCTTTCCACAAACAACATCATCAACACCGACCGACCGTTCACCATGAGCACTAATCGGCTCACAATACCGATCATCCAAAAACTCTTCAATTCCAAAACTCTAACACCATCACAGCTATCCTCATTCTGCCATGCCCTCGCCACCCAAACAAATCCATCCTTCCACATCTTCTCGCAATTGACTCCTCTCGAAACTCTCCTTCAACTCGCATCCGAGTCAGATCAGCGTCATGCCGACAACAATCCCAAGAGTATGCTGGATGGCATACCCATATCCATCAAGAGCAATATCGCAGTTGAGGGATTTGACCTAACGGCTAACTCGCATATATTATCCCAAACTCCTGGGTACGATTGCATCCTCACCCAAAAACTCAAGGAGGCAGGTGCGATCATTATCGGTCAGACGAACATGGATGAATTTGGGATGGGCTCTCTAGGAACAAATTCAAACATCACAAATGGACAAACGATCAATCCCCTCTTGGCATTGGAAGATATCCCCCTCCACGAGTATATACAGCGCATTCAGGATGAAAATCCCCCTACGGTGGATGTGGGACAACACATGGTTTCCCCAGGTGGATCCTCTTCCGGTTCGGCAGCCAGCGTCTCCATGGGATCGTCCATTATTTCCATTGGAACTGATACAGGTGGATCCATTCGGCTCCCTGCTGCCTGGTGTGGGGTAGTGGGATTGAAACCAACGTATGGCGCGATATCGAGGGATGGTGTTGTGAGCTATGCAAGTTCGTTGGATACGGTTGGGGTTATTGGACCTAGTGCTGCTTGTGTTAGTTTTGCTTTGGATATTATGAGGAATGAGAAAGCTGAGGAGAATGATCCTGATTGTGTAGCGTGGCAAGATGATGTGAGGGATTCGACAGCCTGCTTTCTTGATCCTGTTTCTGGATGGATGAATGATGTTGATGTTGATGTTGATGATGTAGGTACAGATACAGATGCTGAACGCGATAAAGAGATTCTCAGTGGTTTGAAAGTTGGAATTCCAGCTGCATTTTCTGTTTATGAATGTTCGGACGTTGTACAACGAGCATGGCAAAGTTCCATTGAAAAGTTGGAGGAATATGGAGCGACGATCGTGATCATTTCCGAAGAGATTTCGTCAGAAGCAGTCAAGATGTCCCTTCCAGCATACTATGTATTGTCTTCTGCTGAAGCTAGCTCCAATCTATCACGGTATGATGGCCTCCGATATGGTTTATCAAATGAAAAGAATGTGGTTGCTGATGGAATGAATCAACGTGAAGGACAATTTGCATCCACGCGTTCCATTGGTTTCGGCAACGAAGTACAACGGCGTATACTAGCAGGTACTGCAGTGCTTTCCTCTGATCGATTTCATTCTCATTATGAGGGTGCAACAAATGTACGGGCGACGATAACAAAACAATTTAATTCTGTATTTGGCGTTGGAGAAAGAGAAGGAGGAGACAAGGTTGTAGATTTGATGTTGATTCCCACAGCTCTTACCAGCCCACCCTTTTTGCGGCCTGATGCTCCACCACCAGATAGCACTGAAGCGTTCCAAAATGATGTGATGACTGTGCCTATAAGTTTGGCCGGGCTCCCATCGGTATCAGTTCCTGTATTGAATGACAGCCTTGGTGAAAAGATTGAAGATAATGATTACGAACATCCAGTTGTTGGGATGCAGATATTCGGCCCAAGATTATCTGAGAAAAGGGTGCTTCTAGCAGCCCATCTATTACAAGGGATTTCTAGTAAATGACTGAAACAAACACACACACATACCAGTCATAACGTACCAGGTACTGGGCATACGTCTTGTATTATTTTAGTTAGCATACGTTGAACGTCTTGTATTTTTGTAATAATAAAGAAATTATTTCACTCCATGTTATCCAACGGCTCACAAAGTGACTTCAACGCTCAACGAATCAATCAATCAATTGAAATTATACAGACATCATAGTTTCTCTTTTTCTTATGTTGTTGTAAACTCTTGTAAAAACTTATTATTATTATGCCACGATTTTACAAATCATTCTCTCAACAAACAGCTTTCTATCACCCGAACGAGATGAAAACCATTTACTATTTTGTTTCCCTGTTGGCATTGTTTGCTTTGACAAACAAGTATGTGAGATCTCTAATGCATTGGGGAAGTTCACAAGGGGTACGTGGTGTAGGATCAGAAGCGAGTCCAAACAACACATTTTCGTCCATCAAAACTGAAAGTGTGCATATCAAGAAACCCGAAGTCAAGAAGGTGGTAGGATCAGAAGCGAGTCCAAACAACACATTTCCGTCCATCAAAACTGAAAGTGTGCATATCAAGAAACCCGAAGTCAAGAAGGTGGTTGGATCAGAAGCGAGTCTAAACAAAACATTTTCGTCCATCGAAACTGAAAGTGAGCATATCAAGAAAACCAAAGTCAAGAAGGTGGTAGATTTTGCAATCATAGGGTTTCCAAAGTGCTCCACGACTTTCTTGCGAAACAGTTTGATCAACACACCACAAATCTTTTACGGAAATGATGATTCCGAGATTCATCTGAATGAGTTCAAAAATAAAAAGGAGTTTGTCAAACTTTATGAAAATGTGAGCGATCCTGAAATTAAGAAAGGGTTCAAATGTCCAGAAGTTCTCTACAGCGAAAGCACATTATCAATCATCGAAAATCATTTTCCCAGCACAGATTTTATTGTTTCTGTACGAAATCCAGTATTATGGTTTCAAACCTTTTACAATTATCGACTACGCAGAGGGTACAACATGCCTCACCCAAATGATCTTATTGGAAAGTGTGCAAGTAAGGGTCGAATTAAGGGAGAAGGTGTTCTAGATCAAACAAACCGAAACCGAGTATACGACAGTCACAAAGTTTGTACAGATAGAGCAAATTTTCATCTAGCGCTATCGCGTCTTGGAAAAACTCCAATGAATACGGAAGAAGAAATGGGCTTGCTTCACAATCACAACCTATCAGTTCATCGTTTCCCGAACCGAGTTTTTTTGATGGAGCTCGGTCAGTTGTCTGTCGAGAATAGGACAAGATCAGATTTGTTCGTTGAGGACTTGGGATCATTTCTTCATCTGAACTCGGTTGAAGATCAAATTTCTTCTCATGCTTTGCCAAGGCTGGAGCCGCATGTAGCGACACACAATGTTGCCACGACAGTGAATGGTACTAGACTGAATGAAAAGTTGTTGGATATTTGTTCTCCGTCCCATGATGCACTGAGATCTATTCTGTTGAAAACTGGAAGAGATGCGTCTAACTGGATAATGAAGTACTTTATCAACTCTCCTGATGTCATTGTGTCAGACAGAGAACACTTCTTGACATTGATGAAGACTTGGGAGGATGATCCTTGCACACAGAAGTAATAATTATGACAAGTCAAATCATGAGAAGATTACATCTATAACATTAAGGTATACAAAACGGTCCATTAATTTTGTTTTCCTTACGAATTTCTTTTCTTAATACTGGGGAACCTCCTCAGTGGGAGCAGCAGCGACAGCCATAACCTCAGCCTGCACAGCACGAGCAGCCTCAGCAGCAGCCTGCTGCTGAAGAAGAGTCTCGGGATTGATCTCCTCCTTTGGCTCCAAAATAGTGACAACATCATCAAGAGGGATCTTGGGTCCAATAAGTCCCTGAGGATCCTGGGGAAGGAAAATAGAAACTCTGATTCCAACAACTCCCTGACGCATCATTACGTGTCTGACAGCCATATCAGTGTAAACCTGTCCAGCATGTCCAGTCTTGATCATGTATCCATCTCCGAACTTCATTGCCTTAGCACGCTGTCCACGAAGCTTTCCGGTGACAATTACCTCACATCCCTTAGCGTTAGCCTCCATGACGAAACGAACAACTCCGTAACAAGCACGACGGACAGCAAGTCCTCCGAGAAGCTTGTACTTGAGAGACTCAGCCTGAGCCTGAGCACAAAGTCCACGGTTCAATACACGCTCAGCGTAAAGCTCAACTGCACCATCATCAAAGTCGAATCTCTTCTGAACAACAGAAGTCAATTCACGGATGCGCTGTCCCTTCTCTCCAAGAACGTTCTGGGTACGGGTAGCACGTACAATGATGTTGGTACGATGAGGGGTGGTGCGGACCTCAACTCCTGCGTAACCATCCTCAGCAAGCTCGCTGGTGAGAAGCTCGTTGAGTTCAGCGTAGAAGCATCCGTCAGCGACGAACTTGCGCTTGGTAGACATCTTGGATCTGTTGGCCATCATCTTGGAACTGTTTTTTCGATGTGGGAGAAAAGTGATGTGAGCAAAAGCTGAAAATTGATGGAAAAAGAAGTTTTGAGAGAAACACAACGATGCCGCATTGAACTAGAATAACCACAGTGTATCGGATGCGTGGATGAACGAAAGGCGGCGTACATTTTCTTTTTGCGAGTAGATCAAATAAGGTTGAAATGTGTTGTTGGTTTTTTCTAGTTTTTCTCATCGTCTCGTCCGCTCACCGGTTACTAGAAACTTGACGGTCTGTCCGTCCGACACCAAAAAGACACCGAAAAAGTGCACGAACCAAAATACAGAGTTTCATCGCGATTTCAACAGCACCAACGCCATAACAAAAGAACATAATCTAATATTCAACATGTGGAGGAGAGTCGCCTGTATGTATTCCAGTTGGTTACTTACATTGGTTGTCCTGTTGAAATAAAAAGAAAGAAATTGTAACTAGACGATGGTGGTACATTTCCATCCAGGTTAACTCTTGGAGGGAAAGGGGTGGACAATATTTGCATGTGTCTAATGAACCCCCCTTTCCAACTATTTCGCGCCAGAAAGACCGAATGCGAACCCATTTACATCCTTGTTACAGTACCAACAACAACAACAACAGTAGGGTACGGGTCGGGAGAAATCGAACAGCCTGAAGAAAAGTGGAAGAACGTTGAGTTCATTCATTCAGAACCTTGGCAGAACATAACACACTACGATACTCGATACTACGAGGGTACTGTATGTCCTATCT
>Ga0115005_10005541_pt1 | contig 9979 bp, 8 predicted proteins | sample ArcOceMetagenome_FD_87163 | JGI IMG/M metagenome (GOLD analysis project Ga0115005, IMG submission 87163) | Marine eukaryotic phytoplankton communities from Arctic Ocean - Arctic Ocean - Greenland ARC118M Metagenome | ecosystem: Environmental > Aquatic > Marine > Oceanic | place: Arctic Ocean... | reverse complement strand
TAGATGGTAGATGGTAGATGGGCCGATAATAATGAGGAACATCCTCAATCTACCTTGTGTTACAATTCTATTCTCAGAAATTCAGTACGTCAACTTGTTTTCTTTTTTAATTGATTTGCTACATAACAAATTAAAGTTGACCGGTGTTCTTCTCGGCGTTGTGAAAAAGTGGAAATTCTATATTGATATGCTTTGAAACAATACCATTGCATATTAATATTCTAAGGATTAACTGTTCGACATGACATAGCCTATTCTTCACTCTCGATATCCTTTTTGAGGCGATTTAAACCATCTTTTGCCAAAGCGCGCTTCCTTGCTTTTTGTTCTTCGACTCTACACTTCAAATCACCCACATAATCCTCCTCAAAATCATCAGCTGCCTTCTTCACGACCTCCCAAAATTCCGCAATGCCATCTCCTGTAGCAGCACTGAGACATACCCTATGTAAAGTCTGATAAAACTCGTCCAGCACCAAACTCAACGACCGAGTCAAACTCGCATAATATCCTGAACCATCAGACGCCATAAAGTCATCCATTGCCTCCTGGAACTTTTCATAGTCGCTCATCCATTCCATGCATACTTCACCACTTGATACATCGCATTTATTGAATACTACAATCAGAGGAAGACGAGTGCGATAAAACATGCTACATGCGTAGAGCATATTGGACATGAATGTGTTGAGAGAAGCTGCACAGCGAGGTGTGTCCACGACAAATGCTAGAACTGTAGGAAATGATGATGCGAGTGCAGCGGTGATGATGGAACCGGATGCTGACCATGTAAAAGCTTCGATTTGGCCAGGAGTATCGACTAGAATGTAGTCCAATGCCTTCGAGGCGGTGGGGGGTGGAGCATCGTCGCTGGAGGTGGGAGGTTCATTTGATTTTGTTTCTTCCTTGTATGATCTATTGTCTAGAATGGATATTACCTGATCGAACTTGGTAGCAAAGAGATTGAGAGATGTCATGATGGCTCCATTTGGACCTAAACGATGCTGTTTCATAACTTCCTGTGATAGGCATTGCATTCAAAACAGAGCAAAAAGGGTTGGAAAATTTGTTCTTTTTCTAAATGTTCAAAGTTTCATTTTCTACAGTGTTTGCTATCTTCTACGTACCTTGTAGTCAACAGTATCTCGAATATCAATGCTTGCCCCAAATGGCACGAGCTTTGTGGCAGGATCCAAGTTGAGGCAGTATCCTATGGGTTCCGAGCTTTCCTCGCCCTTATCATCCTCGCTTTCATCTGTAGATTCTACAGGTAGGCGTAAGCTGCGCTGAAGAGTTGTCATCAGAGTAGTCTTGCCACTCCCAGCCATTCCAACTACCAGTACACATACGGGAGAAACATCTCGCAACTTCAGTAATCGAGCGGTGGCATCGAGAGATTTTGTTAGGATCGGCATGTTGACCTCAGCGCTTTCTGCACCTGCTAGGTCTTCTTCCGATATTTGTATTCTTTGAAACGAACTTTGGAGTGAATCTGCCATTGTGTTTGATTACTGGAACCTTTTGTTTCTTGACGATAGATGGATTAGTGTTGAGTATGTTCGAATTATTATGTATGTGTTTATGTGTCCGCAGATTCTTGTTGCTTGCGCTTGTATTTCTTTTCGATGAAATTCTTGCGATTGGCTGTCAGAGACAGATAAACATAGTAGGATAGTGAATCACGGAGGTTATGTTTCTTGAGAACACGATTATGCATGCTGAATTTTTTTTCTCACATAACGTTTCGACACCTCCTGTACTATGATATTACGCTATTATGATATAGAGACAGTGCTTGTGCTTTTCCAATTATTTATCTTCTACCTACTCCTTTATTTCTCTTTCCTGATTTGGTTTTGGTGGACTTTCTCACAGCTCTTCCTCCAGTATATTTTGCAGTTGATTCCCATACATCAAATGGCATCAATGGCGGCCTCACTGAATATCCAATGCCCTTTGGAACACTTATTCTGATCTTTGCGTTGCCAGCTCCAGTTACTGCAACCCATCCAAGACCCCGAAGAGTAATATCGGCAGCTGCCTCTTTCCATCCTGATCCTTCGATTTCTACATCATGGTACTCAAATTCACCTATTTGTTCAATTCGCTCAGGGCCAGGTTCAAGTGGTGGCGTAAGCATTTTTCCTGCGTGCGTCTTGATAAATTCATCTGATCGTGAGGAATCTGTGGGGTGAAGTTTGATATCGTTGGAGACGTAAAAGGTGAAGAGGAAAGGTTTGGAGTCTCCGATCACTTCAATTTTTGCGAGTCCGCCAACCAATACACACTTTCCAGATTCCACTCTGAAAGTTACGGGCTCGACTTGTCTGTTGGCAGTGGTTTGTAGGAGGAGAGAAAGTGAGTGCTTCGAAAAGTATAACAGATGTAGTCCCATTATGTTTTTGAACTTACTTCTTTGGTACTACCATTTTCAACTCGGCAGGGGTGAGGCGCTGCGTCATAGTTCCAGGAACTAATAGACCAGGCGTATCGTATAAGCTGAACCCATCACCTATATCGACCTTGATGAATTCAAGGGTTGTTCCTGGCAATGGACTAGCAGTGATTGCTCCTTTATTCTTGTTGGCATTACCTGCTCTCTTTTTGCCCTGAGGTGTCTTGCTTCTTTCTTGGTTCTTCTCCAAAATAAGATTGAGTAAACTACTTTTCCCTGCATTTGCTGCGCCGACAACGTAGATATCACAGTCCATATCATTTGCGATTGATCTGGCCTTGCTGAGCATCTGACTGACTCCAAAACCTGTCACGCAACTGACAAGGCGAACAGCGCCACCAATATTCGCGATAGAACGCACTCCGAGGTATTCTAACTCACGCCTTACCCAACTTTCTGCACGAACTTGACCCATTTTAGATGGTAGGAGGTCGGATTTATTTGCTGCAACGATGACTGGGTTATCTCCTGCAATAGCATCTAACTCGGGTAAAATCGATCCACTGAAATCAAACAAGTCAACAACAGCGATGATTACGGCAGGCTTCTCGCGCAAGGGCAACAACAAGTCTCTAAACTTTTCTTGGGAGAGCGCTGGCTCGTCTGACCAACCCGACCGAAGAATTTCTGGTGCCTCCCCAAAGTTTTGAAGGCCGTGGCAACGCTTGCAGATGACCTTCTTCTCAGAGAGTGCTACAAGGTCAAGTCCCAAATCGCCTGCCATTTCGTCAAAGTTAATCTCACCATCGTCGTCAGGAGTAGAAGCCGATCCTGATTGAAGTAGCCACTCCACCTCATCTTCTGGGCTCCACTCATCTGAATCAGCTTTTTCTTGCAATGCTTGTGCGTCTTCAATCTTTGAAAGTTTTACCTGAATCTCATACTTTTGTGGAGGTAAGTAACCAGTTTTCATCTCGTTATTAGTCTGAAACTTTGATCCACACGCAGAGCACTTCATGGCATCGGTAATTAGGCGGAACTGTTCATAGCGAGGTGTTTCGTCGTTCCCAAATGGATTTGACTCTTTCCTGAAACCAAGACCTTTCAAATCTTCCTTGGATACCTTTTTAGAAAAATCGTCCAAAGAATCGGGGACGCTTACTCTCCCAAGGTCCATATCTTTTTTAGCGTTGGAGATTCTTTCTGCCATACTTCGATCGTCCCTTCCAAAGTCGAGAAAGTCATCGTCGCCATCGCCGTCGTCATCGCCTTCCTTATCAAGCTTTTCATAGTCAAATTCATCTTCGAATGTTACATCGTCAGCAAAAAACGCAGTTGAATCGTCGAATCCTTCCTTGCGAGCCATATCATCAAATGCAGAGGTAATTGCATCTAGATTTACATTCTTAGGATCGGCAAGCTTGATTTTTGTCTTCTTTGATGTGTTTGATTTCCTCTTCTTACTGTTGCCGTCGTTATTTGTGGCAGAAGCAAATAGACGAGACTGGGCAGTGTGCACAGAAGCATGCGGTTCAAAGAATGAACAGGACGAGGCAATGCATTTTGGTAGAAAGGTTCTCAATGATCGCCTAGAGGCTGCTTGGAATGCAGCAACTTGCATGGTTGACTGTTGAAGCGATGAAAGCACAAGAACAGTAGATGCAATAAGTATGTGAGAACGCATGTCTTCTTCTAACCCAATTCTTCTCGTTCTTTTCCTCTTTTTTAGATGCTTCGTCCAGAGGTTTAGCGATGACTGACGAAAGAGTGGATGCTACTTCAGTTTTTAACAGAGGTAGACTGAACAATACATTCAACATGCGCAAGTCCAAGGTGAATTTAACGCTTGCCCGCATCGCAGTGATGGGTGGTGCTCAGCTTTGAAGCTGTGGCGGGAAGTTTCAAATCTCGTGTATTTTAGTTAGGTATTACCCTTTTCCGACACGGTCTGGGGCAGGTTATATAACGTCTTTTAGTAGACAGACGAACAAACTGCCTTGTACTGACTGGACAAACGTACTACATACTACTGTATTGATACAACAACAATAATGTACTTTCTTTCTTCAATTTCAAAAATACCACTTACATAATTTGTACACCATACTTAGGATATCTGGAAAAGCATTCATCTCATGAAGGCGCCTATGAAATTGCTGAACTTTGGTTCTAGCATCTTCATTTTTCTTTCTCTTCTCAGTGTTTATTGTTTAGCATGTTCGGCATTTTCAGCCCAATCCATTTCAAAGAAGATATCGGCTCGTCATATGGCTCGTGAATGGAGAAAGATTAGGACACATCTTGAGCTCGGCAATTCAAAAGAAAACTCCTTGACCAGATCTCCGATTGCTTGTCTTGTGGGATTCGTATCTTCGGATCAGTTTGTTGAATTAGAAAGTATTTTGATAAAAGCTGGCTATGATCGAGTGATCAGAGACGAAAGTTCCTCCTCTATGGGTGATGAGTTGATTTTCAAATACAAATATGTCAAAGCATCGGGCATGTTGAAACTGATGGAGGATGGAAGTATACCAAATGATGTAGAAGCACCACGATATATCCCCGTTCAATCAGGTGAAGAAAATGTACTTGTCGCCAATGGATGGAGCTTCCTAGATCCAGACGAAGCTGAGCCGATATCGGCGTTTGATATAGACGCAGCCAACGCTGAAGGGCAGTATAAACCAAAGTGGGGAGAGACTGAATGCAAAAATAGTGGGGATAATACAGGTTTGAAATTATCAAGCTTGGGCTTCAATCTCGAGCGCCTGTCGAAAGACTGTGTCCTAGCTGAAGCAAACAGGATTTCTCCATTGTCCAAAGAAGTGTTGTTGAATGGGGGGACTGATAAACCCAATGTAAAGGTCACCAACAACGGGCATAACTTGTCTGGGTCTGTTTCAGATTTGAATCCAGGATTATTTACAAGTGCGATAGGTGGAAATCCGCTCTTTACAACCAATGATCTCTCGCCGCTCACGGCATCGTCGGGATGGCTTACATTATCAAGACCAATCTCCGAAGACCACATAGAGTTGGTGTATGCAAAGAAAGACGCAATGGACCAGCGAGTGGAAGTTATTGACGCCAAGACTGGCTGTCACTTGGGGCATTATTTTGGTGAAGATGGCTACTGCATCAATGCAAGTGCTTTGAATTTCTTCTCGTTGACAGGTAGTGATGAAGAACAGTGGAACGATGAAACCAATCCTGTCTCGTGGCAAAACCTTCGAAGGCTTGATGACGAGCTTGACGTATCTTCCCGTATTCTGAAGACGATACTGGTTCGGAATATCAATAGCCGAGAAATCCTTTTGGGAGCTGGATGCTTCTGGCATGTGGAATTTGCGCTTCGTCGTCTCCCTGGTGTGATCGATACAAAAGTGGGCTATGCGGGAGGAACGTTAACGCATCCTTCTTACGAAGATGTCTGTAAAAAAGATACTGGCCATGCTGAAGTTGTAAAGGTAACTTTTGATTCATCTGTGTTGAATCTTCGAAAATTGATTGATTGTTTCTTGGCAATGCATGATCCTACTATTGTGAGGGCCCACGGTAAGCGTGTTGCAAAGACTGGGCAGTATAGGAGCTGTGTCTTCTTCTCTGACAAGGAAATGGAGATAGTTGCAAATGATGCAGTAACCGAATGCCGAAAACAGCTGGCAAAAGTTCTGAGCACAGAAGTTAAGCCTTTACCTATGGAAGCATCATTCTGGCTTGCCGAAGAGCGTCATCAGCTACACGACGAACGCATAAAGAAAAAGGTTGGGAACGAGATAATGACCTTGAATGAGATTGATTGGTTGTTTGAGTACGGTCGACGTGCCGCGTCGATTTGGGGGTCTAGCGAAACTGCGCCTGTGGAATTTGATGACTCCGAAGATGATGGCATGGCACGTATGATGATTTGATTAGACACCTATAATAAAATAGTTTTGTGAGAGGAAGAATCAAATCCTCAGAGACGCAATTTTCAATTGTGTGAACATTAATAAATTTGGAATGAACGAAGAATTGATCTTCATTCTCAAATCTGTGCGTTTCCATTTTATGTTAGTTTGCAATAAGAAACTGTAGACCTAAAAGCGTGTTTTGAGATCAATTGCAATTGTCGTATCTTGAATCGATCATATTTGTACCTTTTGCCGCCTTGTTTATCTCAAACCTGTTTGGGTACAACCACCCGGGTAGAGCAAATTTCAGGAAACGCAGGGTAGTGCTTTTATTGACGAACGTTTGTTTTAAATTGTTCAAGAATCAAGACGAAACCAGCTCGAACAGGTAGCTAGCTTGCTAGCTACTGTAATACAACACTTTGAACTTGAAACGGTAGCCTGATTCGGAATTTGAAAATACAAATCCTAACCTAACGAAGATAGTGTGGTGTCAAGTAAAGCACTCTAGCTAGAAACCTGGTAAAAAGCTCAGATCTCAACAGCCATCAAGCGTTGCGCGATGTCCTCGCTCAAGAAGAGCGTCGATGCATTTTCCTTCTTCCAGAGCCAAGCTACTAGCAAGAGACAAGAGCCAAGAGTCTTTTCCTCTTCTCTGCGTCTCCACAAACCAACCATTTATTACCATAAAGTTGGACGAACAGAAAACTAAAGGAAGAACAATGATTTCTAGGATAACTCGCAATTTCAAACCTCAAGTCTCAAAGTATGGGAGATCTTTCAGTCACTGGAAGCAATACGAGATGGGCCCGTCTGATCCGATCGTGGGACTAAACGAATCGTTTGCTCTTGATAGTTCACCAACCAAAGTTAATGTTGGTGTTGGAGCTTATAGAGGGGACAATGGTCTTCCTTATGTCCTCCCTTGTATTCGTGAAGCTGAGGAAATCAATATGTTAAAGGCAGATTTGAATCATGAGTATTTGGGGATTGTTGGCGACACTGGTTTTGTAAAGCTGGCTCTCGAATTTGTGTATGGCGCAGATTCGCCAGTATTGAAAGATGGTAGAGTAGCAGGAGTACAGACACTCTCTGGAACTGGAGGTTTGAGAGTGTTTGGAGAGCTTCTCAAGAAAGGTGGCCACAAAGAGATTTATGTTGTAAGTAAATGTGATTGCAGCAGTTCGTTCAGCAAATGCTTTGTCTTCGCATGTACTATAACTAAATGGAATATTTCATTCTGTATTTATAGCCGAATCCTACTTGGGGAAACCACATTCCAATTATGCAGAATGCCGGCCTTGAAGTTAAGAAATACAGATATTATGATGCTGAAAACTCAGACCTCGAGTTTGATAATATGATTTCTGATTTGAAGAATATTCCAGAGGGGACTGTCGTTCTACTTCATGCGTGCGCGCATAATCCTACGGGAATGGATCCGTCTGAAGATCAATGGGGTCAGATTAGTAAGGTGATGAAAGATGGTAACTTAATCCCTTTCTTTGACTGTGCTTACCAGGGATTTGCGAGTGGAAATGCTCCACAGGATGCCTTTGCAATTAGAATGTTTATTGAAGATGGGCATGAATTGGCAACCGTGCAATCTTTTTCCAAAAACTTCGGTCTGTATGGCCAGAGGGTAGGCGCATTGTCGATCGTGGCGGCCGATAAAGGTGAGGCGGGCAGAGTTTTGTCACAGATGAAAATGACAATCAGACCGATGTATTCCAACCCGCCAAAACATGGTGCTCAATTGGTGAAGACCATTCTTTCGGATGAACGCCTTACGAAAGATTTCATTAACCAGTGTTCAGATATGGCAACAAGAATCAATGAAATGAGAATTGACCTGCGATCCGCTCTTGAAGAGGGAGGAGACAGAAACTGGGAACACATTACAAAGCAAATTGGTATGTTTTGTTATAGTGGATTGACCAAAGAGGAAGTCACAGCGCTTCGTGACAATCATAGCATTTACTGCACCATGGATGGCAGAATTAGCATGGCTGGCGTGACTACTGGCAATGTTGATTACATTGCTGGTGCAATCAAGGAAGTAATTAAGAAATGAAGCCTTCGGTCATCACTTTGGAAGGAATTGGTCTCAAATGTTAGACCTACTATACAATGATTTTAAGCTTATCGTCAAATTGGTTTTATTGGCATAGATATTTAAAATGAATAACTGTCCATCCTTCACTCGAATCAGAGATTAGAATAGAGTTTCTGTTCTGGCTGGTTTGGACTTGCGTACTTCGAGGACTTTGAAGAATCCAGCCAAGAATTTTGCCATGTAAAGTAGTAGTCGTCATGGGAAGAAGTGGCATCCGTTGCGGATAATAAATGCGCCCCATCGCCATGACCGGTCTGCTTCTGCTTCTTCTTCTTCTTCTTATGGGATATATTTCGGACTCGGTGTGTTGCTCTTCGTATTTTTTTCACAAGATAGTGAGTTGGAGTTGATAGAACATTATTCCTTAGCTTCCTATTCAGCTTTGGGGGGGTTTGCGAACACTGCACCTGTGCATGTAACTCATCAATGGAAAAGATTGCATTTGTATCGATCGTAGAACCACTTGGTGTCCTCGTATGTTGCTTTTGTGTGTCGACGACCGTAGTACCACTTGCTGTCTTCGCATGTTGTTTTTTCGGCAAAATGAAGCTGATGCAGCAATCGGCGGCGATGGCTGTTCCGGCGGTGTCATCGCAGTGTGTGACACTGGTGTCCAATGTGCTCTCTTTGCTGCCACGTTTCGTAAGTTCAGTCATGATCTCTGTGATTTGATGGTTCGCAGCAGACTTAGATTTTCTGCCGACGTTTATCGATGGTAGGTCTCCAGTTGGACTGTCATTCTCTGGCATCAACGGATCGGACTCGTGTATGGAGCAAATTCCTTCCGTTCCGGATACAGAGGAATCAGCAACAGTTGCACTGTAGCTATGACTACGCGTCAATTGATTGAAGGCTGCCTGATATTCGGGGCTTGTGCTTAGATCAGCATCATCATCATCTAATTCGGACTCTTCTGTCTCCTCCTTTAGAGCAGTGTGAACTGAATGTTGTCCGGCAAATGACTGCTCCTCACCACTCGATTTCTTCAGCCGAATTTCAAAACCACCATCCTTTGGTAAATCAGTGTCGATAGATGAGTACTCACTGGCCGTGTCAAAACTTTCGTCGCTATCAGATTCACTATCATATTCACTGTCAGTAATGATACCATCTTCATCACAAATACAAGGTTTACTGTCCAGCATTAAACGTTTCAACATTGGTGGTTCGCTGAGCATACTTTCCTTGGTTGTTTCGGTGCATGCTTGGGCGTTAAGAAATGAGACCTCCTTGGCTCGGTCAGCACATGTGGCGACGTTGCACTTGAGCTGTCTAATAACATCATCATAGAAATCATCGAATGATTTTAGAGATTCGCTTGCATTAGATATGTGCGAAACTTGCGATGACTTGGAAGAACAAGTATGTGCAGATTCTCTAGATGGTGAGTTGTCAACGTTGTTGCCAGCCTCGCTAACTTTACTGGCAGTGCAAGGACCCGGTTCGTTAATGGCACAAGGGCCAGGTTGGTCTTCCACAGCATTTAGGTCTTCAAAAATGCCAGAAGGTCTAGAGATGATAAAGCGTTTCGTCGGGGAATCGTATTCCTTGACAAGTTGAGCTAGTCTGGCCTGT
>Ga0115005_10005540_pt1 | contig 9982 bp, 10 predicted proteins | sample ArcOceMetagenome_FD_87163 | JGI IMG/M metagenome (GOLD analysis project Ga0115005, IMG submission 87163) | Marine eukaryotic phytoplankton communities from Arctic Ocean - Arctic Ocean - Greenland ARC118M Metagenome | ecosystem: Environmental > Aquatic > Marine > Oceanic | place: Arctic Ocean... | reverse complement strand
TTCTTGGCATAGCAACATTACGGTTAATTATTTTTGGCGAAACAATTATACCTCGTTGCTATGCCGGCTGCTTTTCATACGAAGATCAACAACCTCTAGGGAAACGGTCTTGACTCAGATTATTCACTCACATCCACACGATATATAACAAAAGAGGGCAGTGATAGCGTGGACCAAGAGTTAAAACAATTTTCTTTGTTTTCGTCGTTACAACATGAATTTATGCCTTACACGGATGTATGGCATTTACCCTCTCATTTAAAGCGAGACAAAACGCGATTAAAGTATTCTGCCATTTTCCACCGGTTTAATATTTCTTTAAATAATCATGCAGAAGACACTTCTTCTGATAGAAGTCCTATCCCGATGTGGATAGCCGATATGGACATTCCACCTTGTGATAGCATAATCAGCGCGGTTAGCAATAATCTGCGCAGTGCCTATGGTTATCAGTCTTGTGATATCGGTGGGGCGGTTGCGAGTTGGTATGAGCGCAGCAGACCATCTAATTATAATTACAAAGTTGAAGACACTGACATAGTTGATGTGGCGAGTGTTATTAGCGCCATCGATGTGGCTCTTCGCACATTTTGCCAACCCGGTGATAAGGTAATGGTGCTAACGCCTACCTACGAGCCACTAACTTCCTACATCAAGCGCAATGGCTTACAGCCTGTTTATATTCGATGTACAGAGCCATCCTCAGCGCGCACGGCTGAGCATAAAAGATCTCGTAGTTATCAAAAATTACTAAACACAGATGCATTTGATCTCGGAGACAGTGCTAATCCCGCTATGAGAAGCAGTGTAGATTTATCTTTGCTTGATAAGTCGGCGACAGCCTTTGTTATATGCCACCCTAATAATCCAACTGGCACTGTGTTACCTCCTGTTGATCAGCAAGCGGTTTTTGAGTTTTGTCTGCAACACAATATTTTATTGATAACCGATGAAGTACACAGTGAATTTGCCTTTAACTCGGCAGATGAGCCTACGATTATTTCGATGTTTGGTATAGAGCATCAAGGCGAGGACAAAAAGCCCGATTCTCAAACAGAAAAACACACGGCGCCTTATGCATTGCCAAGAGCGATACATTTAAACAGCGTTTCAAAGGCATTTAACTTAGCCAGTATCCCCGGTGCGTCGTATGCGGTAATCAAACATAAACAAACCAGAGAAGCGTTTGCAGAAGCTATTAGCGCTAGGCACCTAAATGCTAGCAATCTGGGCAAAGTTGCGCTCGTAGCAGCCTACAGTGAAGGTAGCCCTTGGTTGGACGAAGTAAAGGGGGCGCTGAGCTTCAATAGAAAGTTAGTTAAACGCTTTTTTCAACACTATGGCATTTCGGTTGAATATACGACGGGACGTGCCGGGTATTTTCTATGGTTAAATCTAAAATCGTTTAACGCAACATGTTCTCACTTTTCGCTATCGTCGCCTATGGATTCTGATGAAACTGGCGCCAATATAGATGAGCGGGATCAGACCTATGAAATCTCTAACTATAAGTCCTCGTCAATCAATCAGTATTCGTTTCCATTGTATTACTCTCCGGCAAGAACCGTTGAAGCATGTATTGAACGAGGCGTGATTGGTAATGACGGTTCGCCTTTCGGTGCGCCAGATCATATCCGACTCAACATTGCCTGCCACCCAGCATTAATTGAAGAAGCATTACTTCGCCTATGCTTTATTCCTCAATCTAAGTAACGCCTATCCACTTGCTTTTGTTCTTAATTTTAGAACGAAAGACTCAATAATATGACATTTTATTTCTAATAAATGGAATTAAAATTAGGTATAAAAGAGTAAGCCGTAGTTTCTGAAAGATGTATTAAATCTATAACGCTATGGCTTATGGTTGGTGCTATATCAGGAGAACAAAGTGATTTATTTGAGGAGAGCAAATGAAAGAGGCCAGGTAGATTTCGGTTGGCTGAAGAGTCAACACAGCTTCTCATTTGGCCACTACTATGATGCAAACCACATGGGCTTTTCGGTACTGCGTGTTATTAACGATGATGTAGTGCAACCAGGCAGGGGGTTTGAGACCCACGGACACAGAGATATGGAAATCATTTCTTATGTGGTGAGCGGTGCGTTGAAACACAAAGACAGTACTGGAAATGAATACACGGTGCCTGCTGGTGATGTACAAGTAATGAGTGCAGGTAGAGGCATTATGCACTCAGAGTTTAATCCCTCTAGTGAAGAGCCCGTAAACTTTCTGCAAATATGGATTTTGCCAAAAGTAAAAGGCGGAATACCTAGCTATGCGCAAAAAACCTTTGGTAGAAGCGCTAGCGGAAGTGACTATGAAGACTCGGAGCTTGAATTACTGGTAAGCGATGACGGCAAAGATGGATCGTTAAAACTTAAGCAAAATGCGTCAATAAGCCGTTTAATCTTACAACCTGGTAAGGTTTGGAAACGAAATACAGAAGGTCAAAAAGGTTACCTTCATATTATTTCAGGTAAGGCAAGCATTTTCGTGCAAAGTGAAACTGAAGCGTTTGAAATGGGAACTGGCGATGCCATCGGTATTTACGAGGAAGACGGAATTGCACTCAACGCATCTCAAGATGTCGTTGCTCTATGGTTCGATTTACCAAAATGATTATCCAAACATAATTTAGATCAACAATTTAGTTTCAAATTGTGTATCTTCACTTCACGAATCTGCATCTCATGGTATGATGATTCGGTCATGGTGAAAGGTCGTTAATATCTTTTGTTGCCCGTTACCATCAACAAAATAAACCCTGGAAACCAGATATCTATAAAACTGAAGTCAGTGAGATACTAGAGTGATAAAAATAATCCTAGCAGACGACCACGATTTGGTCAGAACAGGGATACGCCGAATTCTGGAAGACGTTAATGATTTCACTATTATCGCGGAAGCGAAAAATGGTGAAGACGCGGTACAGTGGTGCCGAAAAAATGCGCCAGATGTGGTACTCATGGACGTGAACATGCCTGGTATAGGCGGGCTCGAAGCGACAAAAAGAATTGTTCGAATGTCTGAAAATACGCGGGTCATTTGTGTGTCTATGCACAAAGAGAGCCCGATACCTATGCAGGTTATGGATGCCGGTGCCTTCGGCTTTCTAACGAAGGACGCGGAGCCTGATGAAGTTATTCTCGCTATAAGAAAAGTAGCGGCCGGGCAGAAATACATTGATAGCGAAGTGGCTAATAGTATCGCTATTGGTAAATTACTACCCAGTTCGGATAATCCATTTGATGAGTTATCGAGTAGAGAACTTACTATTGCCATGCGATTAACCGAAGGTCACAAAGTGCCAGATATAGCTCGAGAGCTATGTATTAACTCCAAAACTGTTAATACATATCGCTACAGAATGTTTCAAAAATTAGGTGTGAGTTCAGACGTAGAGCTAACCCATTTAGCTTACCGTCACAAGCTTATCAACCCTAATACCTTTTAAGCGTCGCAAAGCACGCAATGTCAAAGTAATTATGTCTGCATTCGATTCAGCAGCATTTCTTAAGAACTTAACCTCTCAGCCTGGTGTGTACCGCATGTACAACAACCAGGAAGAGGTTATTTACGTAGGAAAGGCCAAAAACCTCAAAAAGCGTGTGTCGAGTTATTTTCGTACTAACTTAGACAATGCTAAAACCCGTTCGTTAGTCAGCCAGATTGCGAACATGGACGTTACTGTTGTTAACAGTGAAACCGAAGCGTTCTTACTCGAAAACAACTTCATCAAGAAATACAAGCCGCGTTACAACGTAGTAATGCGTGATGATAAATCCTATCCGTTTATCTTCTTATCAGATCATGAGCATCCGCGGCTTTCCTTTCATCGCGGTCCACAAAAAAAGAAAGGCGAATATTTTGGTCCTTATCCTAGTGCTTGGTCTGTTAGGGAGAGTTTGCGCTCAATGCAGCGTATATTTCCTGTACGTCAGTGTGAGGATAGCTACTATCGCGCGCGAAGCAGACCTTGCCTTCAATATCAAATGCAGCGGTGCAGTGCACCTTGTGTTGAAGGTTATGTGAGTGATGAGGAATATAAAGAGCAAGTAAATTTTGCCCGCTTGTTTTTAAAAGGAAAAAACCAGCAAGTTATTGGCGAGCTGGTGGATAAGATGGAAAAAGCCAGTGAAGCCTTAAATTTCGAAGCGGCCGCGCGTTATCGCGACCAGATAAACGCGCTTAGAAAAGTTCAAGAACGTCAGTGGGTAGCCGGTACACAAGATGAAATGGACGTATTCGGCTTTGCTTTTAAAGGCAATATGGCCTGTATTCAAGTAATGTTCATTCGCGAAGGCCAATTATTAGGTAGTAAAGCCTATTTTCCGAAAGTACCCAACATTGCTGATGAGCAAGAAGTGTTCGAGTCCTTCTTTTTACAATTTTATCTGGCAGGCAATAAAGTTATTCCCAAGCAAATTGTGTTAAGCAATACGCTAAGTGATGAGAGCGCGATAGCTGAAGTATTGGCCAGCGAAGCGGGGCATAAAGTACATTTCTTTAAAGGTGCCAGAGAAGAAAAACGGAAGTACCTTCAGCTCGCCCAATCAAATGCGCAAACAGCCCTTGAGGCACAATACAGCCAGCAGAAGTCAGTCTTTGCCCGCTATCTCGATTTAGAAGCGTCTTTGGAAGTAGAAACACCCTTACAACGTATGGAGTGTTTTGATATATCTCATACCTCTGGGCAACAAACTGTCGCTTCCTGTGTGGTGTTCAATCGCGAGGGGCCACTAAAAAGTGACTACCGCAGATACAACATTGAAGGCATTACACCTGGTGATGATTATGCTGCCATGGCACAGGCGCTGAAACGCCGCTATAAATCAGTTAAGGAAGTGCAAAAAATACCGGATCTGCTTTTGATTGATGGTGGTAAAGGGCAGCTTGCGCAAGCGGAGCAGTTTTTCGAAGACTGGCCTCATGATAAAAAGCCTATGCTGTTAGGCGTAGCTAAAGGCACTACACGTAAGCCTGGTTTGGAAACCTTGATTCTTGCAGGTAGTCACCAAGTACTTCCTATGGACAGTCATTCTCCTGGGTTGCATCTCATCCAGCATATTCGCGATGAGTCTCACCGTTTTGCCATTACAGGGCATCGCAATCGACGTCAAAAGGTTAAAACAACCTCTAGTCTGGAAAGTATCCCTGGTATAGGCGCGAAGCGCAGGCAGTCTTTACTCAAGTTCATGGGAGGTTTACAAGGCCTCAAAAAAGCGAGCAAAGACGAAATTGCGAGCGTGCCTGGAATTAGCCCTGAACTGGCTGATACGATTTATGACCATCTGCATCAATAAATGAATGACTAACAAGCAATGCATTGCAATTTAAGGTAATGTGTAACGAGAATGAAAGGTGCCAAGCATCTAGGCGATCGCGCTAAACGCCCATAGAGGCATATAACACTGAGACGTATTTTTTATGTGGACTGTTCCAAACTGTATTACTTTGTTTCGAGTAATTCTTATTCCTGTTTTTGTCACTGTATATTTCCTCGATTGGCGTTGGGCACATGAAGCAGGTGCTTTTATTTTTTGGCTAGCTGCCATCACAGACTGGTTCGATGGTTATCTAGCGAGAAAACTTGAGCAATCCACGCCTTTTGGTGCGTTTCTAGATCCAGTGGCAGACAAATTGATTGTAGGCGCAGCACTTCTCATGATTACACATAGTTATGCAACCCTCTGGATAACATTGCCGTCGATAGCGCTACTGGTTCGTGAAATTTATGTTTCAGCACTACGAGAATGGATGGGCTCAAACGGTGTAAGGGATGCTGTTCAAGTATCTTTTATAGGCAAAGCAAAAACCACTGCGCAAATGTTAGCCTTAATAGGGCTTTTATCGGGTCTTGAGACATTCATGGGCTTTCCAATCTACTGGGTTTCTTTGGGTTATATTCTTTTATATTTCGCCGCAGTGTTGTCAATTTGGTCAATGGTTGTTTATACAAAAGCAGCCTGGCCACACCTTCGCGGTAATGCTATAAAGTGAAATTGATCGCGGTTTAATCAAAGTGAATAAAAAAATAGCAAACGATCATAAAAAACCGCATTTATCTCAATTTAAACACTTTTTTGTGTTGACAGTTTTGAATGGGTAGGTAGAATGCACCCCACATTTCGAGAGGACATCAACCAAACGAAATGGTCGATTAAGACATGCGGGAATAGCTCAGTTGGTAGAGCACGACCTTGCCAAGGTCGGGGTCGCGAGTTCGAATCTCGTTTCCCGCTCCAATCTCTCAAAGAGATGTTTTAATCACGCGCCAGACGCATCTGGCGGAATGGCAGAATGGCTATGCAGCGGATTGCAAATCCGTCTATCTCGGTTCGACTCCGGGTTCCGCCTCCATAAGCTGCAACGCAGCATCAGGTTCTACGCCTGACACCTTTGCTGAAAAGCAACCCGATGCCCGGGTGGTGAAATTGGTAGACACAAGGGATTTAAAATCCCTCGCTGGTAACAGCGTGCCGGTTCAAGTCCGGCCCCGGGCACCAATATTTTCCATTCTAAATCAATAGCATACGCTAATTTTGTTTTTGATGGGATCTCAGTGGGATCTTTTTGGAACATTTGCGATACCGTTTTTGCCATACCAGGCATTTCAGAATCCATTCATTTCTCGCTTTTTACGCTCTTTCACCGCGTATTACTATGGTAAAATCCGTAAAAAAATTTGGCAAAGACGCATTAACTTGAATTCCATTATGTCACTTCGTTTAGACGAACTTTCTCGTTCTGAACGTCCATTTCACGCCCGTGGTAGCAAAGTAGTTCGATGTGATGCGTGCCTGCTACCAACGCAAAATTGTATTTGCACTTACAAGCCTGAAGCTGGCACTGACGTGGCAGTTTTATTTCTGATGTACAAAGGTGAATACTACAAGCCCACCAATACAGGGCGCTTAATTGCAGATGTAGTGAGAGATAACCACGCATTTTTATGGAAGCGCACCGAGCCTGATGACGAGCTGATGCGCATCCTTGGTGACGAAAAATACTTTCCCATTGTGGTATTTCCACACGAATATGCGGCAATCGAACGCTGTATTGATACGCCGCCATTGAATACGGGCAAAACGTTACTATTTATCTTCTTGGATGGAACATGGCGTGAAGCAAAAAAAATGTTTGCTAAGAGCCCTTATTTACATCATTTTCCTGTGTTAGGCGTAAGCATGGATGCGGCTTCAGACTATCTGCTGCGAGAATCTACACATGATTTTCAACATTGTACCGCTGAGGTTGGCATTAGCGTTTTAGCACTAGCCAATCAAAAGGAAGGAGCACAAACGTTAGCGCATTATTTTAGTGTGTTTAGACGGGAATATTTAAAAGGTAAGCCTCATTTGCAGCACAAGCTTGCGTTTGCCGAAGCGCAGGTTAAAGATAGCGTATAAAAACCGTCACTTTAATTTGCGAAACTGTTGTTTTACATCCACTATTTTAATTCAATAAATCACGGAGAAAGCCAATGGCATCTGTTACTTTTCAAGGTAATGAAGTTAAAACAAAGGGTCAACTACCAGAAGTGGGTTCAAGTGCACCAGCATTTACCCTTGTCAAAGCAGATTTGGGCGAAGTGACACTGTCTGAACTAGCAGGTAAAAACGTAGTACTCAATATCTTTCCGTCGATTGACACGGGTACCTGTGCAACGTCAGTACGTAAATTCAACGAGGAAGCGTCGAAGCTAGACAACACTACAGTAATTTGTGTTTCTGCTGACTTACCGTTTGCTGCTGGCCGTTTTTGTGGTGCAGAAGGTATCGAAAACGTACTTACCGGTTCTACGTTCCGTTCAAGCTTTGGCGACGATTACGGCGTGACCTTCGAATCTGCGCCTCTAACAGGCCTTCTTTCTCGCTCAGTAGTGGTTATCGATACAGAAGGCAAGGTGATTTACACAGAGCAGGTTGCAGAGACAACTGAAGAACCTAACTACGAAGCAGCCATTGCTGCATTGGGTTAACGTTTTTTAGCGATAATAGTTAAGTCAGTGCTTTTTGATATTAGATAATATCGCTAATAGTAGTCCGGTTTTTAGCGCTAGCTTTATTGCTTACTAAGGCCGGTATAGAAAGAGACACCCGCTTCGGTGGGTGTCATTAAGGAGAATGCTATGACGTCGGCGTTAATTTCAGTAGGTGATTTGGCCAACATTATGCAGCAAAAGCCTGTTACGCTTGTGCGGGCACTGATGGACGACCCCGTTTCTAAAACGCCTGACGCGCGAAACGCGATGGTGTTGCCAGCATCTGTCGACATTGATTTAGATGGAGACGGTAGCGATCACACCACGGGATTTCCTCATAGCATGCCTTCTGCAGATGCTCTTGCAATTTATTTGGGCAACCAAGGTATTACGGCTAACACACCAATAGCAGTTTATGATACTCGTGGCATGTACAGCGCGCCACGCGTATGGTGGATGTTAAAAGCTATTGGTCATCAAGACGTTTACATATTAGATGGTGGGCAACCGGCTTGGGAAAACGCAGGCCTTCCTATTTCTGAACAGCAGCAATATGGAAAATTAACCTATCAGGCCACGCCTCGCCCAGGCTGGTTTGCAAATTCCAGCGCTGTTCTTCAAGCATTAAACACCGAAGCGCAGTTAGTTGATGCTCGTAGTGCGCTTCGTTTCAAAGGCGAGGTGCCAGAGCCTCGTCAAGGCGTGAGGTCGGGACACATGCCGGGCGCGTATAATGTTCCATTCGATACACTTCTAAAAAACGGCCATTTCTTTGCCAAGGAAGAACTGAAGAAGGTTTTTGAGCAAGCAAATATCAATTTAGACAGGCCTATTATCTGTACCTGTGGTTCGGGTGTTACCGCGTGTATTGTTGGCGTAGCTGCCTTGATGTGTGGAGCTACTCAAGTGTCAATTTACGATGGTTCATGGTCGGAGTGGGGCGCTGATACACAATTTCCTGTCATTAACGACCATACAAAATAAAGATGTGTGCGATGGCTGTTATTTGTTTTAACCTGGGGTAAGGTTATGACCAAATCTGCTCGCATATCTCACGTTTGAATCACGTTTATGAACACTAAAAACACGCTACCAAAAATAGTTGTACTTACGGGCGCAGGTATTTCCGCTGAGTCAGGACTCAAAACCTTTAGAGACAATGACGGCCTTTGGGAAAACCATCGTGTAGAAGACGTTGCCACGCCTGAAGCTTTTGAGCGAAACCCCAGTTTGGTCTATCGTTTCTACAATGCCCGGCGCGCTCAGCTTCAGGAAGACGATGTTAAGCCGAATGCCGCTCATATGGCGCTTGCAAAGCTTGAAACCATATTCGGTGATAATGTAATGCTGGTTACGCAGAACGTAGACGATCTTCATGAGCGTGGCGGAAGCAAAAATGTTTATCACATGCACGGTGAACTGCTGTCAGCCCGATGCGCAATTTCTCAGGAAACGTTTGAATGGCGCGATAGTTTTGACCATACCTCGAAATGCCCATGCTGTAATCGGGTCACATTAAGGCCGGATATTGTGTGGTTTGGTGAAATGCCCATGTATATGGATGAAATATACAGTGCATTAGCAAACGCAGATTTATTTGTTGCTATTGGCACATCGGGCAATGTTTACCCGGCTGCGGGTTTTGTTCAGATTGCAAAAGAAAGCGGTGCACACACCATTGAAGCAAATTTAGCACCGGGCGCAACAAATGCCTTATTCGATGAATCGTTAACCGGTCCAGCGTCACATATCGTTCCCCGATGGGTAGACAACTTAATTTCAAAATACGCGCTGTAGGAGGCGCAAGATGCAGTATATGAACGAATTCCTTACCATTGCACTTGTACACCTTGTTGCAGTGGCAAGCCCAGGGCCTGATTTTGCTGTGGTGGTGCGAAATAGCGTAGCGTACGGAAGACGCATCGCGCTATATACTAGCGTGGGGATCGGTTTAGCGATATTGCTGCATGTTGCTTATTCGCTTGTGGGGCTGAGCG
>Ga0115005_10005536_pt1 | contig 9989 bp, 7 predicted proteins | sample ArcOceMetagenome_FD_87163 | JGI IMG/M metagenome (GOLD analysis project Ga0115005, IMG submission 87163) | Marine eukaryotic phytoplankton communities from Arctic Ocean - Arctic Ocean - Greenland ARC118M Metagenome | ecosystem: Environmental > Aquatic > Marine > Oceanic | place: Arctic Ocean... | reverse complement strand
CTCTTTAGAAAATCAATTGAATAACAAAGTAAATGGATTAAAGACCGAGACAAATCAATTAGGCATCGTTACATCTTCTTTGTCAGAAGGTTTAACGACGGCTAAAAATGATGTTTCTGAAATTGCAGAATCCTCCTCAAAAAATAGCAATTCAATTGATACAGTTAATCAAGCATTAAGTCAGAAGCAACAATATGGCCTTATTTTTATTGGATTGTTTTTAATCCTTGTTTTGACTATTTATATCATTCTTACCAAACGGCAAAATACGGACACTAAAAAATTAGCTAAAAAACAACAAGAAATTTTTGAAAAACAAATTCAAGATGGTCAGCAACTAACAGATTGGCTATCTAAACAGACTACTGATAGTCTTGGTAAAAGCTCTGGTGGCGAAATAGATCATTCTTTTGCAAAGCGTGTCGCCGATGAAATTGTGCGAATTACAACCAACCTATCAAGAATGGATGCGACTGTGAAAGGTCATAAACAACTTTCGGCCTCTGTTAGAAAACTAGAACAATCGCTGAATTCGAATAATTATGAGTTGGAGGCTCTTTTAAACAAGCCTTATGATAATGGTATGAATTTACAGGCAAATTTTGTAATAGATGAAAACTTACAAGAAGGAGAAAGTGTCATTACTAGAATTATAAAGCCACAAATAAATTACAAAGGAAAATTAATCCAAGCTGCACAAGTAGAGGTGAGTCAAGGAGAATAAAAAAAAAGACTATGAGTAGAATAAAATATGGAATCGATCTTGGAACTACCAATTCAGCGATCGCTTTAATTGACAAAGGAGAGAGTGTGATTATTAAAAGTGAAATACAAAAAGATACCATGCCCTCTTGTGTAGGGATTAATAAAAAGAAAAGTATCTCGGTTGGTGAAAGAACTTTTAATCAGTTAAATTCAGAAAAACTTGCAGCTCTTAAGAAAGGTAAAGCAAATTCTTCCAATACGTTTATCGAGTTTAAACGAACCATGGGCTCTGACAAAAAGCACCACTCCTCGTTTATGGAGACTGATTTTTCTTCAGAAGACTTATCTTCTGAAGTGCTTAAGAAATTGAAATCTTTTGTACAAAACGATAGTTTTAAATCTGTGGTAATTACCATTCCGGCGATGTTTAATGACAACCAGAAATCTGCTACCCAAAAATCTGCGGAGCTTGCAGGTTTCTCGCAGGTTGAATTATTACAAGAACCCATTGCAGCAGCAATGGCATATGGGTTGGATGAAAAAGTCAAGGACGGGCAAATCTTAATTTTTGATTTTGGGGGTGGAACCTTTGATGTCTGCTTGGTAAATGTAGAAGACGGCATCATGCAAGTTAAAGACACCGAAGGTGATAACTGGCTTGGGGGTAAAAATTTAGACAATGCCATTGTTGATGAAATTTTAATTTCATATCTAAAGGAAAACTACTCCATTGATAGTTTTTTAGAGGATGAAAATAAAAAAGCGCTCTTAAAAGATGCTCTTAAGGTAAAGGCAGAAGAGATTAAAATTAATTTGTCCTTTTCTAAATCTTTTGATGTTATTTCAAATTTAGGAGAATACCCTGAGGATGATGAAGGTGAAGAAATTGAACTAGATTTTGAGGTGACGCACGATCAAATGATTGCTGTGCTAGGCCCAGTATTTCAGAAAGCAGTGGACATCGCAAAGGAAGTTTTAAGTAGAAATAAACTGTCTGGAGATTCTTTAAATTCTTTGATTTTAGTTGGAGGACCTACCTTCTCTCCCGTCCTAAGAGAATTGCTATCATCTCAAATATGTGCGCCAGACACTTCTGTTGACCCTATGACAGTGGTTGCGCGTGGGGCAGCTATTTATGCTTCTCAGTTTGATGTAGATGAAGCGATTGTTGATGAGGTTCGTGACGTTACCAAAGTGCAGTTAGATCTCTCTTATGAGGCTCAAACTGTGGAAACTGAAGAAATGTTAGTAGTTAAACTTAACAAAGAGAAGACTCAAGGCGAAATGCCTACCAAGGTTTTTGTGACTGTGAAGCGGTCTGATGGTGGTTGGGAAAGTAATAAAGCAGAAATAGACGAGACCGGCGATATTGTAGATTTAGTATTACGTGAAGGCAAACCCAATACTTATGAAGTGTTTTTAACCAATGAAACTGGAGATGACCTGCCTTGTGAACCCAAAGAGTTTACAATTATTCAGGGGATAAAAACAGGGAATGCAACTTTGGCGTACAATTACGGAGTTGAGCTATTAGGAGACAATGGTAAAGCTAATTTTTATGCGATACCTGGTCTTGAGAAAGGGCAGACAATGCCTGCGAATGGGGAAAAATCAGGACTAAAAACATTAAAAGACATAAGACCTGGCTCATCAGATGAAATAAAAATATCTATTTATCAGGGAACTATTGAATCAGAAGGAACTAGAGCTAATAACCAAACATGGGTAAGTTCCGTCCTTTTAAATGGTCAAGATATTGGTAAATTATTACCCAAGAACTCTGAAGTTAATTTATTTTTAGAAATCATTAAAGATGGTGTCTATAATTTATCAATTGATATTCCTTATCTTAATGATACCATTGAAAAAACATTTGAACGGCAAGAGCAGAAAGGCGAGGAAGATAGTTGGTTTGCGGAACAATTTAAGAATATAGAAGCCGAAATCGAGGCATTTGAAAATGAAAATGAGGCATTTGATAAGGACCGTTTAGAAAAAATAAAAAGGAATATAAAAGAATCAAAAGACGAATTTGAATCTCGTAAGTCAGATTATGACACTCGAATGAAAGTAAGAGATGATATAAGAAAACAGTTTACATCACTTGATAATCTCACCAATGTAAGTGCGTGGCCTATTGCAGAACAAGAACTTAAAACAACATTTTACGAACTTGAAACAAAGGTGACCGAAAGCGATGATACAAATACTAAAACTGCTTTTCAGTCTTTAAAAAAACGTATGGATTCTGTTTTAATATCTCAAGATGTAATCGAAGCAAAAGAGCTTAAAGACCAAATGGGTGTATTGTTTATTCAAATATTAGATAATGAACACGGCGTAGAGTTATTTATTTCAATCTTAATGAGTTTTAATGATGATTTTGAATCTCAACCTTGGTCCGATCGTTCTCAAGCACGAACCGTTCTAAATAGTGCAATGAAAGAAGTAATGGCTAATCCAAATAGAGAAAGAGCCCTTAGTTATTGTCAGCAATTATGGCGTTTACTTCCAGACCCAAAAGCTGCAGGTAACAGAGATGATATTTTAGGATAATTTTCTAGTATAAAAAGAAATTCAGATATGGTTACTTTAAAAAATGTTCAAATTAAAACAAGCTATAAAATCAAGCATCTTATTGAGGAAACTTCTTTCTGCACAATCTATACAGGAATTGACTTAAACACCTCAAAACTGGTAAACCTAAATATCTATAAAGCTTCCAAAATAGCCCGTGATGATTTGGGATCGGATGGGAACTTACGAGAATTGAGCTTTTTAAAATTAGGAGTTGAGGGGTTTCCAAAGTTATTGAGCTTTGGTGAATTTACCAATGATTTAGAGAAATACCGATATATCGCTACAGAGTTTGTAAGTGGAGAAAGTGTCATGGATCGAATGAAGCGCATTGGCTCTTTGGGAGAGTTTGATGCCATTCGAGTGGGTTTAAAATTAGCTGAAATCGCACATAATTTACACTCTCGAGATCAAGTAGTACTGTTAAATGGCTTGTCTTTAGATAATATTATTTTCGATATGAGTGGAGAGTCAGAGTCTATTAAGTTAAGAAATCTGATTAATATGCGTTATTTTGATGAAGCTTTTAAATTTAAATATCTAGATGGCTTGGGTCTTTCTCATCTTGCACCAGAAGTTTTTAATGACGTTTTTACACCAAAAACAGATTTATATAATATTGCAGCGCTAACATACCAAATGGTTTGTGGTGTGCTGCCTTATCATGATAAAGAATCTCAAGATTTAAAAGCGCCCAAAGATTTAAATTCCTATTTAGAAATTAGAAACCATCCATTAAATTTTTCTGAGGTCTTTGAACCACATCTAAAAAAAGTTTTACAAAAAGCATTACACCAAGATGCAGACCAACGATTTAATACATTAGTTGAGTTTTCAACTTTCTTGAATAGAGAAAAATTATTAAGTGTGTCTAAGACTGCTACTCCAAAAAAGACCTATGTCAAACGTGGAAATGGGTTTGATGATATTGCCGGAATGCAATCTCTAAAAAACCAACTAAGCTCAGAAGTTTTAGACGTTCTGAAACGTCCCGAGCATTTTAAAAAATATGGTGTAACCATCCCTAACGGAATGCTGCTCTATGGCCCCCCGGGATGTGGAAAATCATTTATTGCAGAAAAATTTTGTGAAGAGGCAGGTTTTAATTTTTTTATGATTAAACCTTCAGATTTGAGCTCTATTTATGTGAGTGGAGGAGAAGAAAAAATTGGCCAATTATTTTCAGAAGCAGCTGCAAATGCACCCACTGTTATTTGTTTTGACGAAGTTGATGCGATGATGCCTAAACGTTCTGATGATACAAATCAATCAATCTCTGCTCGTGTCAATGAATTTCTAACTCAGATAAATAAATGTGCTGACCGAGGTATTTTTGTAATAGCAACCACTAATAAACCCAATTTAATTGATGAAGCAATGCTTCGAACAGGACGTTTAGAAATGAAAATATATGTATCGCCTCCAGATGATACAGCACGTGCAGAACTTTTTAAGTTATATCTAAAAAATCGTCATTGTGAAGTTGGTTTAGATTTTAGGGTTTTGGCAAATTTAACCCCTAATATCATTGCAAGTGATGTGGAGTTTATCGTTAATAAAGCGTCTCACAAAGCCGCAATTCAAGATGTAAGAATATCCATGGCAATTTTAACTGATGTTGTTAAAAATTTTAGTCCTTCAATCAATAAGTCAATCATAGATTCTTATGAGAAAGAACATCAATTGTTTTCAAATTCAGAAATAAAAACATCTCCAAAGCCAACAATAGGATTTAAACGAAATTAAAACAGATATAAATCATGGAACTATCAAAATTTAAAGAATTACTACTTAAAGTTGCAGTATGCGCAATTGCTTGCGATGACGATATTGATGAAAGAGAAATTAAAGCACTTCATGAAATTGAAAAAAACTCTCCTTATTTCTCAGCATTAGATTTATCTGAAACACTAGATAAAGCACTTGAAGCATGTTCTAAAGAATTACATACATTTAAAAAAAATGTATTTGACTTGCTGGAAGCGAATACATTAAATGTTGTTCAAGAACTTACTATTTTAGAAATATCACTGCGAATTATTGCTGCTGATGAGATAGAGGAAGAGAAAGAAAAGGCTTTTGTAAATGATATTAGAACACACTTAGAACTTGACGATTTTTTAATAGAACAACGCTTTGGAGACATCCCATATTTAAAACCAAAAAAATCAGAGTTTAAAAGTAATAAATCAGATGACTTAGGTTCAATAACTCAAAGCTCAAAATAAAATATAAATCACTATGGGACTATTTGATATTTTTAAGAAGAAAACACATGCCGAAAAGATCAGTATAAAATTCAGAAAACTAAGGGATAAATCTATTATAAATGAATCTAAGAGTATGATGCATGCGATGATACTTTCCAGCCCACATGATAATTCATTTTTGGATGAGAACCCCTCAGGTGAAGGTTTATTTGGTTTAGTGAAGTCCAATCCAATCCCTGTATATGGGATTGATAATATTCCAGCTTATATCGATAAACTAAGATACAAATACACATCTAAATCTGGTACTGATACATTTAACCACCTAGACTATCAAAGAACAATCGATCAAGACACCTCTGAAATTGGATCACAAAAACCAACGTCTGATCCTGTAGCGTCAAGTGTTTCATCTCCTAATATTAATGGACATATAGACGTTTATAATCTATTTTCTATTGGAGGTGAAAAAAAAGCAAAAATATACATCAACAGCTACTCTCTTAAAACCTCAAATAAAATCCCTGAAGGATTTATTCATCGAGACGAAACCCCACCTGAAAGAGATTCCAAAGCACTTATGGAATTAATGAAACAAATGAAATAAACTAATATATGAAACATCACTTTGAAACTTTAGGCCTTCAAGAAGGCGCTTCGCAACAAGCAATTCAAGAAGCGTATGATAGACTTAGCAGGGAATTAAATCCGTCAAACAACGACAATCAAGAATTTTTTATAGAAGAATATGAAAAAGTTCAGGAGGCTTACAAAGCTCTCTACCAAAGTTCTATTCTAAAAAATAGTGACTCTTCTGGTAGTTCTTTGAGTTCGAAAAAACTAGAAGACTCCTCTTCTTCTTCAAAAAATGCTGGGTCTTTTACAGTCACCATCTCTCCAGAAAAAATTGAAGAACTAAAAAATAAAGCACATGAGAATGAGGATAAGTCCTATGAGAAACCCTCAATGTTTAGAAATCCATTCTCATTCGATGGGAGAATTAGACGCATGGAATATGGTTTAAGTTTTATAATATTTTACTTTTCTCTTACTTTCTCATCGCTATTGGCAGACAGTTCTCCTTTATTTTTTTTAATTCTCTGCGTTCCAATTTACTGGTTCCTCTTGGCACAGGGTGCCAAACGTTGTCATGACAGAAATCACTCAGGGTGGTATCAAGTCATTCCTTTTTACGGGTTTTGGCTGCTATTTGCTGATGGATACATAGGGAACAATGAATATGGTTCAAACCCAAAGGGCATTCATAAACTAAATTAGTATTTTTTATGATTAAACACTACAAAACACTCGGTCTTAAAGAAGGCGCCTCACAAGAAGAAATTAAAACTGCTTATGATAGATTATCAAAAGAGTTAGACCCTGCAAATAATAACAACCAAGAATTCTTCAAAGAAGAGTATGACAAGGTTCAAGAGGCCTATAAAGAATTAAGGAATTCCTCGATATTAACAACAAAAAAAGGAGTTCAAAAGCCTAAGAGAAAACCATTAAATCCTAGTCCAGAAAATACAAAGGATAGTTTTGCGAAACCCATAAAAAATAAATTACCCAACCATAAAAAATCTAAACTCATGAACACATATTCAAAAATTATAGGAGTTATTTTAACTTTAACTTTACTTATAGGTTTTGGTCTTATTACTTTTTTTATTATTGATAATTCAAGTTTTGAAGACAATTTAATTGCAAGTCTGTTGTATGTTCCTTGTATTGCTTTTTTACACTATATGTACCTTCATAATTTTGGATTTAATTTAAACTCTATGATTCCAAAAACAAAATATAAGGTCATTTTAATTCTTTCTATAATTTCCTTTGTAACCGTTTTAATAATGCCAACCTCTTACTTTATTAAACAAAATAGAATTATAGAGATTTTGGAGGAAACCATTGACAGAGGTGAGTATTCTAAAACAGACTATGTAGCTACTCTAAAAACCAAATATGAAAATAGAAGTATGTATTATCTTTTAACTATACAAACACCCAATAAATCTAGATTGCCTTCAAAATATAAAACATTTTCATTGAATTTTTTTGATAAAGATGGTTTTAAAATTAAATCTTTTAAACTAGAGGACGGTATAACAAGTTGGGTAAATGATGAAGATCAAAAATATGGTTTAGAAGTAAATTCATCTTTAAATATATGGGATTTTGAAACCTATTTAAAAATAGCTGATTGGGAATTAACTTATTACAGTGATTGAATTTAGTACTCAATGAAGAAAAATTATCAAACTTTAGGCCTTAAAGAAGGAGCCTCACAAGAAGAAATTCAAGAAGCATATGAGCGCTTGAGTGATACCCTAGACCCTAAAAAAAACGATAATTTAGATTTTTTTATAGAGGAATATGCTCTTGTCCAAGAGGCTTATGAATTTCTTAAAAAAGAGATTAACGCAACACCTGAGGTAAAACAATTAGTAGCTGATTCTATAGAATCTATTTTTGAAACTTATAAAGATTATGATACTATTAAAAAAATAGGTTTTTTAAAAGATATAGAGGATAAGATTAACTCTGGAAGTCAAAATTATAAAATAGCTTTAAATATTATTTGTAAATATGAGCATTGCAGTAATCTAGAGTTATTATTTCAAAAACTTAAACCAACACCAAAAGAAACACTAAAAGAGATACCAAAAGAAATACCTAAACCTACTAAGACCTCTCCAAAAGAAAAAGAAAATTCACAAAAACTAATAGCTGTAAAAGATTCTGACACGAGTTCTACCTTAATAAACAAGTACAACGAAGCGCCAAAAGAAAGTAAAGAAGGTGTTCTTACGTTGTTTAAAGTTCTTGGAAGTGCAGGGAATAAAGAATGTTTACTAGCATTGCATGAGTTATTAGGCGAGCCGTTAGATTTGGATGAGAGTCTATTGGTAATGGTTGTTCAAGGTATTGCATCTAATCCCCAAGCATCTAATAAGTCATCTATAAAAGAAGGAAAAGGAGAGTTTGGATTGAGTAAAACAAATCCTATACCAGTATATGGTATTCCTTCAAATGAAACCTACCTAACGCAGATAAAAACAAATTTTGGAGGTAAAATTACATGGAAAAGGAAAGAATCTATAAAGGTTAAAGGAATTGAGAAAGAAATTGATGAATATCTAATTTATGATGAGAAGGGTGAAAAAATAGCAACATTTTTCATAAGTCCATACCATTGGAAAACATCTAAGAAGTTCCCCAAAGGGTTTATTCATATTAATAAGAAACCTACAAATAACAAACCGATTCCTGAAAAAAGTAGTACGAAACCAAAACCACCAGAAATCCAAAACCCAACAGAAGAATCTCCTTCAAACAAAAGAAAAAACACACATAAGAAATTTCTAATTTTATTTATTTCTGTTTTTGGCTTGATAGTTTCATATCTTTTTAGTTTAAATTTAGAGAATGAAAACAAAAACTATGAAAAAACAATAGAAATAGAGTCTGAAGTTAAGAAAGCACCTCTAAAATTAGCTGACATAGAAATTCAATTTAAAGCCGCTACAGATACAACTAGTTATAAATTAAATCAAACGATAAATTTAGAATTTACTCTTACACAAGATGCCTCTAGTTTTATACCACCCCCATTTGAAGATTTTAATGTGATTTCTGGCCCTATGCAGAATATTAGTAATACATGGCAAAATGGAGAATATTCTTATAAAAAAACCTATAAATATGAATTATCAGCAAAGAAAACAGGGTTATTAGTAGTACCACAAGCCTCAATTGATTACATGGGTTTTACCTTTGCTACAGATTCTATATTTATTGAAATATTACCAAAAAAAAGAGTTAAAAAAAGAGTTAAAAAAAGAAAAATAAAGAAACCTAAAATAACATATGATTCTGAATATTATAATAAAATTGGTCTCAAAAAATTAAAAGAAAAAGACTATGAAAATGCGTTAATTAATTTTAGTAGGGCCTCTAAATTAGATCCAAAGGTTGGAGTTTATTATTATAATATTGGTATTGTATATGAAGTAATCTTCGATGATAAAGTTAGAGCATGTTCTCAATTTAAGAAGGCAATAAAATACGGATATAATGGTCCAATTAAGGGATACACGGATTGTAATAAAAATGATTTAAAGAGCCTGTTTTATGTTTCGGTAAAAGGTAAAATTGAAGATCATAAGAATAGAACTGTAATTAATGCTAAAGTTACAAACAAAACAACAGGTGAATCTGTTTCTGTAAATTTTGATGGTGAGTATTCTCTAAAAGCTAAAGAAGGAGATGTGATTTTATTTGAGCATGAAAAATCGAGAAGGTATCCTAGTATCGTATCATCTTATGAGAGTAGTTATGGAAATATTATTAATGTTAAATTTTTAAAAAAGCGTAAATTAAAATTACGTATTATTTTAAAAAAATGGGATTCAAAATATAAAGCATATTCAAAAGCAATAACATCAAAGAATTAAATAATTTAGAAATGAAAAAGCATTATCAAGCACTAGGGTT
>Ga0115005_10005533_pt1 | contig 9992 bp, 3 predicted proteins | sample ArcOceMetagenome_FD_87163 | JGI IMG/M metagenome (GOLD analysis project Ga0115005, IMG submission 87163) | Marine eukaryotic phytoplankton communities from Arctic Ocean - Arctic Ocean - Greenland ARC118M Metagenome | ecosystem: Environmental > Aquatic > Marine > Oceanic | place: Arctic Ocean... | reverse complement strand
GGACAGGCACGTGGCCGTGGTGCATGGGCATGTTTGGCGCACGCTTTGCAGTGTTTGTGCGACGAGCGCGCGTGTTGCCCGGCCCGTGCCCTGCAGCTCGTAATTTGTCGTAATTGAGGTTTCACCGGCACCCTCACCCTGTTGTTTCAACTCGTTGTTTCACTGGGATAGTACGGGTTTGTATGAAAATTTCACAAGATGGAAATCGTACAAACGTGCACGGACATTTGTTGATGGTTATTAACAAGTTTGGCGCACGCTTTGCAGTGTTTTTGCTAGGACATGAACAGAATACAAGTAACACAACAGAAATTGGACGAGTAGGAACTACTAGTACTAGTACCACAATGCAGCATTTTTTTACACATTATTATACGTGTATAAGAATGTGTAGTAACATATTTTCTCTTAGTAATATTTCTTCTTCTTCTTCCTTACTGACGGCTTTGCAAAAACATTCCCCCTTTTCTCCTCATCGACTTCATCATCTACTTTTGCAGCATCAAAAATTCCTGGTCTTTGTAATGGTCTTCGTAATGGTCTTTGTAAAGTACTGTTCCCACCAACACCACCAACACCACCAACACCACCAACACCACCAACACTACCAACATTACCTTCATTACCAACACCACTAACATTACCACCATCGTCGCTGGAATATTCCGTATCACTCGCTGACATCATATCAGTCATTTCTTTATACCAGGCATCGTTGCCTGTTGACGAGTTCTCCTCTCCCACCGATGCTCGCACTTGCACATCAACAAACTTGGCAAAGTGCGATCCAGAAGAATTTGGTCCCATGAAATCACCCCCTCCTTCACCTTTTCCACTGTTCGGTTTTGAAGTAGACATTGGTCTTGACATTGGAGACGTTCCTCGCATCCACAACGGCTCGTCGTCGTCAACTTCTGGTTCTTGCGATTTCTCTACAAGTACTGGCGATGCAACCTGTGACGCATTCAGGGAAACTTGTGAAAACCCATCGATCTTTTCAACTACTGTCGAAGAGTTCCACTGCGGTTGAGTCACTGGCGTCACGGGCCCCACAACAACAGCTGGCTGTTGTTTTCCCTCAACCACTGTTGACATGTTTGGAGACAACACTCTATTTTCTAATTTCATGTGTTCATGTGGTTGATTTTCTCTTGATTCATCGTCGTCAACTTCTGATTCTTGCAATTTCTCTACAAGTTCTGGCGACGAAACTTGTGTATTCAGGGAAACTTGTGAAAACTCATGCTCTTCTTTGTCAAACTGCTGTGAGACCACAGTCGTCTCTTGTTTCTCTTCAATCACTGTTGTTATTTTTGGTGACGCCACTCTACTTTTCAATTTCATTCGTTCTCGTTGAGAAAACATCCGTTCACTTGTTTCTTCTTCGTCACCAATGTTTTCCTCGTTTTTCCTTTGTCTCGCAGATTTGACACGAATTTCTGTTTGGCCAAAATGTGTGTTGCATGTCATTTGAGGTGCCAATGATTGTTCAATTGGAATACCTTCATTCAATGAATCATTGGTAGCTGCTTTCGACATTGCTGGTGCAGCAGATGATGCCAATGATTGTTCAATTGGGGTACCTTCATCCAATGAATCATTGGTAGCTGCTTTCGACATTTTCAACAAAAGAATGTCACCAACACTTTCAAGAGTGGCAATGCTGCCACACTCATCCTTTTCATCTTTCTGATTTACACCACCAACCATGTCAAACATGTTTTTAATCGTTGTACAAACTTGTTCTTTCAAGCACACAGAATCCAAGGTTTCATCGTTGTCTAAAACCAATGCTTCAACAGTGCCAATGGCAGGTGTCACCTTTTTCACAACAGATGCTTCTTGTTTAACACCAATCAACTGTTGTACCAAATCAACTTTCATTAGATCCAGTTTTACTACTTGTTTCTCGTATTTCGTTCGTTGGGATTCCAAATTTAACACGGATGAACTATGCACAGCAAGACAAAAATGCACCAACGAGTTGGGATTCATAATTTTATTCTTTGTTGCGTGCTGTATGCGAGCAACATAAGCAGTCATTTGTTCTTGTTTGTTTTTATCGTCATGAAGAACAACATTACGAAATTTTGCACGTTCTTGTTCTTTGGTCAACGCTTCAATAGCAGATGCACGCATTTGTTCCAATCTCAAACGACCCTTTGTCAAAGCCAAAGCCCGCATTTCAGCACCACGTGTAGTTTCTTCCAGTAAAAACACGTTGCCCACCCTTAATTCTTTCGAGATTCTTAAATCCGCGTCAATGCCTTCTTCTTGCGCTTCGATTCTTTCCCTTCTTCTTTGAAGTTGGCGTTCCAAACGTTTGATGTGAGGAATGTCCTTGGCTGGAAACAGTTTATGCAAGCGAATCGCACGCCTTGCAGCATCATTGATTTTTTCCACATAAGCTGTACTTTGTTTACATTCCACTAATTTTGCTTTTAGATCAGTAAGAACAGTCAAAGCAACACCTGTGTTTTTTTGGGACAAGTCATCGATTGATTCTCGATTTTCTGCTTTCTCTTGCGCTTTAATAAAAAGCAACTCTTTTTTTTGAACCGCCATTGTCAAAGCATCCAGTCGTTTGCGAAGTTCACCCACGATTGCTTTGTTTTCAGCAATTCGCCCTTGTTCTTCAGTAACAGGAAGACCTTGAAGATGTGCATCAATGTGTTTCGCAACCGCGGGCGACATCATGTATTTTGGTGTCAGTTGTGGAAGTGTAGTACCGTCTGCAGAGGTTGGGGTTACCATGGGGGTTCGTAAGGACGAAGGAGAGGGTGTCGGAAATGGTGGCAAACCAACCTCTTTAGACCGACCATTACCAACTCCGCCATCGGTTAAAAACAATTGGTCAAGCATGGCGTCAACCCCTAAATCAAACGACGGTGTTTCCAATCCCTCGGGTATGTCCATCAAGATACTACTACCACCTCCATTCAGGTTGTGTCTTTTTGGTTTACGAATTCTTTCTTTTCGAGTACGACCACTGCTCGCCTCCAATTGTTGTTTTACTTCTAAAAGAGCATCGGAATGACTTGGAAGTATTCCGTTTTTAGTCGCCTGTTGATTGCTTTTTCTTGTCCTTGGAGAAAGCAAAGCAAGATCAACCATTCGACTCTCCGCTCGTGCCGTGGCTTTCAGTTGTGAATCTGTTTTATTTACTCGTTTGCTGTTCAATACGGACAACGGAGCTCTACTAATACCTTCCATCACTTCTGCCATACTGGGACCAGAAGAAACACCCTGCACCCCACTGTTTTCCGTGTCCATTGTTGAATTGATTTGTTGTTCTTTTGTTTCTGTTGTTTCTGTTGTTTCTGTTGTTTCTGTTGTTTCTGTTGTTTCTTTTCTTGTTTTTCTTGTCTTTGTGTTTTGTTCAATTGCTTGCCGTTGATGTTGAAAGGGTGTATTCCAAGCAAGAAGGGGAAACCATGTCCAAAGAAACCTTCGGTACAATTTGAAACCACCCTTTCTACTGTGCGTGTCGTTTCTTTCTATTCCAATTCTAGATTGTTGACTTCGTGGACGAGCATCAGGAATTGTATGCCATTCTTCAAAATGTTGTTTGGGGACATGTGGCATGACAAAATCAGGTAAATTCAGACCCATTTCTGCAGCTCCCATCCCAATAAACATATCAGTGACGTGGTACAAAGCAACACCAAGAACTTCATCATCGTTCATCCCAACAGATTCATCCATAGGTTCTTTATCATACATGAGTGTAAACCTTTTATGGTAGCGATGGACAGGATCCAATTGTTGTGCCACTTGTTTGTTGTTGTGTGAAAATGTTGTTGGATACACATTTAATTGTTGTGCATGCCGTATTATTTGAGACCACATTTTCACAATACAATCTTGCGATCGCCACCCTGATCGCCACAGCAAATCGAAAGATTGAATTTGAGACAATGCGTTTGACAATTGGAACCAACTTTCACCCAAAACCATTTGGTAACACACCAATTTGTATTTTGTGATGGTCACATCAACTTTTTGTGAAATCATGGAATGAGCAATGCATGCATGAACATCTAGTTTTGTAGTCACCCATGCATCGTTTGTTCTTCTAATAATTCTTTCTTTCCCCCCAAGACCACTGCGCCACAATTTCAAGCGTTGAAACAAGTCCGCTCCACACTCTTCCACTACATTCATTTCAATCCGACGAATACTGTTGTGTTGCACATCTGATTGATTACCACCCACTGCACCACCCACAGTGGTTTGAAAGCCTAATGCCCGCACAAGATTCAACGTTGCTTTGCTGTTGATTTTGACTTGGGTCATGGCATTGCCACTGCTGCCCTCACCATTGCCACTGCCACTACCCCCTCCACCATTGCATTTGAGCATGTGCCGCAACACTCGAATAAATTCAGAGGGAGGTAAACCATCAGACCCCATTGAACTTGCTATTAAAACAGCACCGGCAAATACAACTTTTGGCAACGTTAATTTTGCCAAACGATTGTCATCTGTTGAGTCCATGGGCCATACGTTTCGTATAATTTCAAACACATCAAATGAACTGGTTGCATTCATTAACTTTTGCAGCAGGGTAGCATCCACAACATCAGTACCCAAGGCACGAATAGCTGCAATTGTATGTTTTAAGATACGAAACGTGGTTGTTGGAACCACCGCATTTACAATTGCTTGCAACAAATCTTTATCCTCTTCTGTTAAAGAATGTTCGCTGGTGGTGGTACTTTCTTCACTAGATTTACTGCGCAACGTTTTGATGGACGACAATAACATGTGTGCTCCAATTTTCTGACATTCTTCCACTGACAGTGCCGGCATTGAATGGATTGTGCACTTTTGATGCCGGGCCAATGTGTCCACCAATGATGTATTTTGATTCGTTGCAGTCTTGTTTTGTTGGGCAGTATTGACATCCGTTGTGACCGTAACAATAATACGAACATTCGAAGGCAATTCAATCTTGAAGCAAGCAGCGAGCCAACCATCGTCGAACTGTTCGTGCAGATTGTTATCCATAGCACCACTGCCTGCTTTATTGACAATTGTCGGCAATATTAATCCATGCATCACTTTTTGAATCGATGGTACAAATTCTTGAACCCCATCCAACACAATGACACATTGTTCAAAAATGCCACTGGCTTGAGTGACCAATCGTCGAAACAGTTGAACAGTATCTTCTTTCGAATGTTTCCGGAATTCCTGTCGCTGCTTTTGTTCGCTTGTTTTAAGTTTATTGGCAATCAAGGACGCCAAGCGCCGACAAACAGTGGTAGGTTGGGAGGAATCACAATTCGCTTGAACGTGGTGTTCGAGGAGCAAACTACCTTTGGGTAAATTTGATCGTACGGTAGATATGCAACGAGATATCAATGCTGATTTTCCACTTCCAGGCAAACCCTGCAACACAAACAAAGTAGAATGAGAAGGTTGCAAAGACGAAAGCAACGGTGGTGATAATACTGTTGCTGCCAGCGCAAACGTTACCAAAGCTTCTTCAATTTCTTCTCTGGACTTTGTTGAAACGTAGCGTTCCGTTGCTGACAGAGAAGCTCCAATGGTAGTGTGCAACATGGTCGATCGTAATTCATCTGGATCTCGATTTGAAAGAAGACAACGGCAAGAAGTTTGCCGTGCATGTTGTTTGCTGGGTTGCATGTTGAGGGGAATGTGGATACGTTTGTGTGTTTGGGGTTGGAGGTTGCGTGCTCAGAATTGTTTCAAACGGTTGCGTTGCGAGGATACCTTGGCCAACCTGCAATTGGGAATGTTATTGCTGGCTGTGGGAGGACATGTGATTTGCCAGGATTGTTGCCACACGGAGCCTGCTGGTACTAGTACGATATGAAGAGCTCGTGACTTACAACAATGAACGATGACATCTACGATCTCATGCCACTGGGATCAGCATTGGATACAACAGTGGATGATTCAAATTATTCTTTTCATTTTCAAGAACCAAAACCACCGGCAAGCGACACCAAAGAATACATTCTGCTCAACCAGTCCCTCGCAGCCGCCACTTCAATCGTCACACACATCCAACCGATACTATCCAGTCCCGAACATTCGACCGTGCTCCAAATGACACACACTGCCCTGACTCGACTGTCGTACCATTACATATTAAACCATCAAGAACTTGTCGAGATTGAGGTGCCGCCCAAGTGTGGATCCCGACTTCGGTGTGCCAAGGAATTAAAACCAGACCGAAACATGACACAAAACCTTCGTTGGAAACGCAGTTCGGACATACATGTATCGCCCAATGGATGTTTGGCAACGTGGAATTCCACAATCAATACCTACCATTGGTCAAGCACCAAATGCCACTCCCGTCTTCATTCGGGTCATTACACAATAGAGTTAGAGTTGCAACAAGCAGTCAAAGACGCCGCACACATACGTGTTGGGTTCTTGTTGGAGTACATTGCATCCAATGGCCGTCGTCATGTGGATTGGGGTCAACAAGGTGGTGTATTGGGAACATCAACTACTTCGTGGGGTATTGACGTCATTTCATCTTCCAAAGTAATGATGGAACTCCATCTTCCACGTGATGCATGTGGCACGGCTTGTTTTGTCACCCCAGAGCACGGTCGTTCAGCGTCGATACCATTGCCTTTGGGGGCTGTGGTGATTCCAGCCTGTTCAATGGAAAGAAAAAATCAAAGTGTGTATATTACAAATGTGACAGAGCATGATAATCCTCTTGGGGAAAACAGAGGTGGAAGAGGAAGAAAAGCAAGAGGAGCTGGAGAAACTGGAGAAGGAGCTGGAGAAGGACATGGAGGAGGGAAAGGATCGATCGAAAGAAGAAGGACAACATCAGAAACATCCATGTCCTCGTCCATATTATCAACGCTGTCCTCGTTATCAGCCATAGAAAACAAAGGCAACAAGATTAAAAATGTTGTTCAACGGCAAGTAACCAGAATATGGAATGCATTGGTACGACTACAAGAGTATGTCGGTCAAAATGTGGCCATCGATGATGATTGCAAAGATCCCAGAAAACGTCGAACATTGGACCATTTGATCACGCAACTGTGTACGACCATTGATCCATTGAAAATGACATTGCATGCATTGTATTTATCCGATAAATTTGGAAATGAACCAGATCGACATCAACAGGAGGAGGATCGAAGAACAGTACGACATGGTGGTGGAAGAGACAGTGGTGCTAGTGGTAGCAACAGCGATGAGAGCCACAGCAAGCACAACCCGAAAGAATTGAACAAACAAGAATCTGCAGATTTGAGAGACATCATAGGCGAAGAAGAGAACATTCATTACACGGAAGAAACATTGCGTGTTTCTTCTTACCAAGCTTACGAGGACGAGGAAGAGGACGATGTGTCAGTGGACGATTACGATTATGCCAATTTATTTGTCTGTGATGGTGTTGGCAATGTAAATTTAGTGGATTCAATAGTGAGCGACGAGGACGGACGTCAATTTTGGACGAAATCATTTGGTGCAACCACGTACCAAGTGTCTTGGGAAGATTTCATTCGTCATCTTCATGCATGGCTGTCTGGTACGACTGATGTCGGCAACACGACAACCAAATCGATGTTGTTGACCGAAGATACGTTGCACAATTTAAAATTAACACTGGATTCTTGTGAATCGGGTATGACCAACATTTATCGCTTTTCAGCATTGTTAGAGGGATTTGGCCCAACGTTATCCATCTCTGTGCAAAAAATGTCTTCGACATTGAAAGAATCTTGGTTTCATGGTTTTATCAGTTTTGATGAAGCAAAAGAGGTGTTGCGTGGGTGCCAAGCAGGTACATTTTTGGTGCGCTTTTCTGAATCCAAACGGTGTTGTTTTAGCATTGCCTGTGTCGTGCAATCCAGCACAGGCATGAAATCTTTGTCTTCTTCTTCTTCTTCTTCTTCTTCTTCCGCCGCCTCCTCCGCCTCCTCCTCCTCCTCCTCATTCTCCTCCAACAACAACACGCAAGTACAACAAATTATAATCGAAGCGACTAAAAATCAAGGTTATAGAACATCGAATGGTAGTATATTTTATTCGTCAATGGCTAAAGTTGTGGATGCTTTCGATATTTTGAAATATCCAGCACCAAATACAATCAGCCGTTGTCGTTTTTTTCATGGTTTTTTAACCTACAAAGAAGCCAAACATTTATTGAAGGATAAAATTGTCGGTACATATTTAATGCGATTTAGTAAATCACAACCGGGGTCATTGGTGTTGGCTTACACATGTGAAAAAGGTAGTGGTAATTCCAATTCCAGTCGATCAAAGCAATCAAAACGTTCAAGTCGTAGTAGTAAAACAAACAGCAGTAGCAATATCGTTGTCAAACAAAGTTTGGTTTATTCCTCGCCTCAGGGCTACACCATTGGTGGTGAAAAGGTATGGCCAACTTTAGATGCATTGATATATGACAATCGGAATCGTCTCAAGGAGCCTTGCTTTGCAGTGGAATACGAAATACCACCAGAAATTATGGAAGAACAACACCGAAGACAAAGACAACGGCAACCAAACTTGAGATCAACGACCAAAGAAATTAAACCAACAAGTGAGACACAAACCGTATTGCAAACGCATCAACCGCAACAATCTAGATCGTCGCTTCAACGTGCATGGTCGGCTCCAACTGTTGACATTCGTACTGCAAATGATGATGATGATGACATTTACAATAAAATGTTTCCAATCTCACCATCCGATGCGAGAGTCCAAGAACAATCTTTTGCAACAGGAACTGCTAAAATTGGGGATGCTTTGCACGGTGGTGTTGTGACTGAAGCGGACATGAACAATTTTATCGTTTCTGACAATTATGGATTGGCATCTCAACCCATGTCGTCGGTGTTGCTAGTACCAAGTGCGTCATTGTCAGTGCATGCTGGTACTGGTACTAGTAGTACCGGTAGTCGTGGTGGTGGTGGTAGTGGCAAAAGTAGTGTTAGTACAGGTACTAGTATAACAGGATCGAGGAATAGCCAAGCAGCAGCTCGTTTAGCAGCAGGTTTGCCACCAATGTCTCCAGTTCCGAAGGAAAGTACACTTTTACATTTGCATGTGGATGTGGATGGTCCAGATTGAGATTAATCCTTGAGGAAGGCCTTTGAATCGAGGGTGGTCTATACGTCACGTGCACACACGGGTGTACACAGTAGGTATATGTATATATAAAAATGTACACATGTTTATTTGAAGATATTTTAATCATGTATATGTTGAGTATCTTTCAATCAATTGAGATGATTCCCATTCATTCTCCCTGTTACTACAATTGAATCCCACTTTTGAGTATACATTTTTTTGAAACATTGAATTGTTGAGAACACACATACCGTTGTGTCAACCAAACGCAACATCTTGTCAACAGGCGCAAGTCTCTTTTAATATGTCTAAAATCTATGAAATTCTCTTTCGTCACTTGTCTCATTTTCTTTTCCAACTCGTGTTGCATTTGCCTGTATTGACTGTACTTTGATTTGCCAAAAGACAGGGCATCTTCGTTGATGTGAAACACACTTACTGCCACAACGACACTGCTGCAAGTAGGAAATGGTCGTTGTGGGTCATTCTTGAGTACGAAACACGCACGCATTTGATCTTCCCAGGTGCATGTACATTCAGTAGTATTTGGTTGTATTCCTTTCTGGACTTTGTAACTCAACATTGTGTTGTGGCCGCTGGATATCATTGATGACATTTCATCCAACGTTGTAGGGCGTTGTCGCCACACGATAGAAGTAAGAAGTTGGTTGTTCACATCGTGTTGGTTTTCATTGTTCACATCGTGTTGGTTTTCATAGTTGAAGTTTTCATTGGAGTAGTTCTCCATCATAGTATGCAGTTGGGCAAAATAGTGCTCTTAGGCGAAACAAAGGGTTAGAGATGCAAAAACTAAGAAGAAAGGACCCTTTGTTTCGCCAAAGAAGAAAGGACAAGAAGAGAAAATGAAAAAAAAGTAAAACACAAGTGTCAACAGTTTAATCAGCAGT
>Ga0115005_10005531_pt1 | contig 9995 bp, 4 predicted proteins | sample ArcOceMetagenome_FD_87163 | JGI IMG/M metagenome (GOLD analysis project Ga0115005, IMG submission 87163) | Marine eukaryotic phytoplankton communities from Arctic Ocean - Arctic Ocean - Greenland ARC118M Metagenome | ecosystem: Environmental > Aquatic > Marine > Oceanic | place: Arctic Ocean... | reverse complement strand
CGATGAAGACGATGAAGACGATGAAGACGATGAAGACGATGAAGACGATGAAGATGATGAAGATGCGTTGAAATCACAATCCTCAAAGATTCCTTTCCACGATGGAGCTGACGGATGAGTTGATTGAAAGAGGGCAATGCGTGCGGCTTGCACACGAGAAGGGACAGAGTGTGAATTAATACGCACGGAGTTATTGTTTGCGTGGCCAAGACATTCCATGACTTTGTTACGCCCCATGACTTTATATTTGTTTAAAGAGGTAGCAAAATAATAACGTCCTGTCGGGGGTTGAAACGCCGGTGAAGAGGATTGTTTAGAGGAAGAAGTGTCCTGGGGAGTGGAGGAAGGCACGCCCATGTTGGCTGCTCGAAGTTTTCTTGTGGCCCATCCATAAGCGTCCTCGCCTGTGCGTTGTTTTACGATTGACTTTAGAAGCACCATTATTGGGCCGGCCAAGTTCAAAGATTTTGTCGACGCACGACTGTCCACTTGAAAATCGCAATATATAGCCTCAAGTAATTGACGATCATGAATGCTCAACCCTTTGAGTTTTAAATCACTGGTGGGCATTGGACGTATGGTGTGTGTGTGAAGGACGGGGACTAATCCAACATCAATTACTGGAATAGTTCCGGGGGGGGTAATATCGTCGTCGAGGCCACGCCACGAGGTTTTGCTCATCATATCAATGTTATTATTGACCATGTGTGTACGGTACGTACCACTCATGGTATCAACTTCATAAAATGGAATAAAATGGAAATAAAGAAGAATGTATTTTTGTATCACCACGAGAATCAAAACATCCATACACTACAACACTTACTACCACTACTACTGGGGCGGTGTACCGACTCAAGTGGTCACGAACCTTGCTTTCGCATTTTCAATTTGTTATATCCACCGCCACTGCCACCGCCACTTCCACGCCCCCCTTTGGACACTTCCCTTCTTTTTCTTTTCTTGTTGCCAAATGTAGTCGGTTTTTTACTTTCAACCAGGCGGCCTTCTTTTTTCGCTTTTGTTTTTGCAACACTGGCTTTATCAAAACGATTCCCAAACGATGAATTACGATTGACAAAAGAACCAACACCACGGAGACCAGTAAACATATCATTGTTCTTCTGTGATGTTTTGACTTTTTTGACTTTGCCTTTGTCGTATTCTTGATCCCATTGATCATGTCTTCGGTTTCTTTGATACGTACGGTCCATTTGTGCTGCTTGCGACCGAGACGATTTGTGTTGTTTTCTCATTGCATGCGTAAGCATTTTTGTACTTTTTAAAGTCGAAGATTCTTTTGCATCTTCGTCGTCAAAATCCCACGCCGAGACATGTTTGATGTCGTGTCTGGCTACACTTGCTTTTTCCTGTACGTTGCAAGTGTGGTGAAACACACATTAAACAAGCAAATATATACACAAGAGTTAGTATTGGTTACATTGCAATGAAAAAAAGGAAAGAACACAATGCTTAGTCTTACTTTTCTTCTGTCAATGTCACCTTGTTTCCATTTTTCTTTTCCTGCTTTTTGTTGTTTTTTTTTCTTGCCTTTTGACAACAAACCACTTTCAACCATAATTTCTACTTCTTCGTTGCCCTCTCTTAATTTGTAGGCCATACTTTTCGTCGTGTTTAACATGGGTTGTTTTGATTCATTTGATCCTTTGAGATCGTGGTCAGTTTGTTTTTTTTGGGCATTTTTCTTTTTCAATTGTTGTATTTCTTCTTCAATGCTTAATTCATTTTGATCGTCGTCGGACGATTCCGGCAACGACGATGAACGGGAGAAGGGTGGGGCCGCAGAGGTTGTTGTAGAAAGATTCTTTTTCATGGGTGTGAAATGATGTGCTGGTTGCAATGAATGTCCAGTCGATAAAAGTCTTAATCCAAATGATTTTGATTGGGACATCAACAATAAATTGGGTGACTGAGACATACGAAACGAGGGTGGAGAAGTGAGAGATGGAGGTGGAGAGGAAGGAGAGGAAGGCAACTCCTGGTTTGGCGATTGGGGTGGTTGAGAGGTTGGTCGAGAGGTTGGTTGAGAGGTTGGTTGTGATTGAGAGGATTGTGGCGTGGGTAAAGCACTCCCGTTGCTTGTCTTGTTGTTTTCTTTTTCCATGTTCTGAGCTGCTGCTTGCATACCATTTGCACGAATTGCTGCCTTCAACACAATTTTCTCTCTTTCCTCCAAGGAAAAGAGATCTTGTACTGTGTGGTGTTGGGCCCGTTGCTGGGCTCGTTGGGCGCGTTGGGCTCGTTGGGCGCGTTGGGCGCGTTGTGGTCGGCGTTCAGGCACACCACCATCACTCGCGTCACTCGCGTCACTCGCGTCAGACGACGAAGACGAAGACATTGGTACCATCGCTTTTGCGGAACGACTGGGAGAGACGACAATGTTTGGCGGGGGTGCATTGGGTCGCACGATTGGTGCGCCACTTCTAGTGCTAGTACTGACACCACTAGTACCACCACTAATAGCATCACCACTAAAAGTGCCCCCACTACCGCCACTACCGCCACCACCAACATGACGAGAAGAGGAATGACTCAAATCATCTTTGGAGGCAAACAATGATAATGATGCGCCACCGTAAGAAGGAAATTGTTGTGTTTTGGCGAGTGCTGCTAGCGAAGAGGAGGAAGAGGGGGAGGCGGAGGAAGAAGAAGAAGAGGAGGAGGAGGAGGAGGTTGCGAGTGCCAAAGAAGTGCGAGGCATGGTTGTTGAAGGTGTCGTTGTTAAACCAAACAATTGCATGTTGGCCGTTTTTCTTCGATAGAACAACATGTATGCTTCGGATTGCAATACCTCTTTTAAACCCACTCGTTTGACATTTTCGTCGTCCATATCGTACCACACGTTGTTGGAATTCTTCACATAAGTGCTGTAATGACCCGATGCGATTGAACGACCCCAATGTACAATAACACCGTACAGTTCGTATTCGTGTTTGGGGGAAGAAGAGGAAGAGGAAGAGGAAGAGGAAGAGGAAGAGGAAGAGGAAGAGGAAGAACCCGGTCTTTGCCTTTTTTTGGAATTGTTGTTGTTGTGGCGAGGATTGCGACCACCATGACCACGACGATGAATACTCGTGCCATTGTCTTGCGCTTCACTCATGTATTCGTCCAAAGACAATGTTTCTGCAAACCGAACATGGTTTCTTTTCTTTTTTCCAAAAACAGTAAATCTCTTTAAATGCAAAACCAAATTCAATGGTGGGCTTCGGATTGTCATTTGTTTTTTGGCGTTGACTTTTTTCTTGCATTTTTCACAAAACCATTTGTTGTCTTTGTCCAACGTTTCCACTTTTGTGTATTGCAACAATGCTTCGTTGATTGATTTGGTTTTTCTTTGTTTACCAGACAAGATTTCAATTGACAAATCCATACAACTTTCAAATGTATTGGATTCATACTGACATTCGGTGCATTTTAATTGTGATCGTAAATGCCCTCCAAAAATACGGTGCATCATTGTTGTTTCCGTCAAAGGGCCAATGTCATTTTTGTCCATTCCTGAATGAACCAGTTCCATCTGATGCATCCCTTCCACTATGGTTCTTAAACATTCGTGCGAATCTTCTTGTGTGCCTAGACGAAACGAAGACCAGATTTTTCTGATACCACGTACCACTGGTTTGGGACTGTTTGACAGACGACGGCTCAGACATCGAGAGCCGTCTTCTTTGAGTACACCAAGTAGTTGTCCACGAATGTGACGCATGACGATGGCATGAAGATTCTTGGAACCAGAGAAATTGTGTTTTTTTTGTTTTTTGTTGGAAGAGGAAGAGGAAGAATTCGAATGCCAAAGTTTTTTGTGTTTGTTGTGTTTGTTGGAAGAGCGTGTTAAGGAATTGATATCGTTGGGTTCTTCTTCTGAGTGCAGTGCCACTTCGGCCAGTGAAGCAGTGTAGGTTAAACACTGCAGTACGACGTTCAAAAAACAAGTGTTGCCAATATTGTCTAAACCGGGACCGTGTTGCCGTGCTTTGGACCAATGCAATCGTGTGCACAGTTTTCGTACGTCGTCGGCTTGGTACAACCAATCGGCGACACTCACACGCGGGAAATCATCGGCTTCGGCCATCATTTGGGGCAATGCATTCTCATCGACGCGTCCGTTGTTGTTCGTGCTCGTGTTGGAATGAGTGGAAGTGGTGGCGGTCGCATTCCATCCTGTTGCTGCTGTTGTTGCTCTTACGAATTCAATTCTTTCCTCCACATTGAACAAGGGTTCGTGTGAATTCTGAGACAACAAGTTCATCGCCTGGCGAGAAGGGTTCTTCGTTCTTGGCATGTTTGTCAACGTGTCCTTCGTCGAGATCAGACTGAACACGGACCAGTGAATGAAAAAGAGATGAAAATTAATCTTGAAAAAATAATTCGCTGAAAAAATCAATGTGGGCCTGGCAAGCGGAGAAGAAAAAGAGACCCATCATTCGAACAACTCCGGTCGAAGAAAAAATTTTATATAATTTCTTCTCAGTAAAGTTGTGCTCACATTTAGATCATGAACTACGAACTCTCCTTGTAAAACTTTCTCACACGTTGTTGTATGCTATTACGCACCACATTGGTCAAATCCTGGTACCCTGTCCAACATCTCAATTGAGCCAAGCCCTGCATGATCAACATATCAATCCCTTCCACAGACAAAGTGGTGCCTTGTCCCAGCAATCGTGCTTGGCGTAAAAGTGCAGTCTCTCTTGGTCGGTATGCTGCATCCAATACAACACGAGGTCCACGAACCACTTCATTCGACGATGACCCCCTTTTGGTGTCCTTGGTATCCTTCTCTGTCTTTCTCCCCCATGTACCAGACGGCATGGTGAATTGTGCCGACGAAGGTACCGTGCAAAGAATCACTTCAAACGCCGTGTCGGTCTCCAACGATTCCAACGATTCCAACGATTCCATGGCTTCCACCCCAAACTCTTGGGCCAATGCCACTGCTTTTGAATGCGTGCGATTGTGCACCACAATACGGGCGCACCTCATTTGTTGCAAGCAAAAAATAGCAGCACGGGCTGTACCACCTGCACCTACCACAAGACCCGATTTGGGAACAAACGAACATTTTCCAGAGGGTGGTGTTTGATTCACAGCACCACTGACCAATGAAGAAGTCGACAAAGATGTTTGCACAACGTTCAACAGTGCGTCCCGTATGCCAATCCAATCCGTATTGTCACCATACAACGTACCATCGTTTCTTTTCTGTATAGTATTCACGGCACCAATTTTTTTGGCCGCATTGGAAAGGTCGTCCATCAAAAGAATCACTTTTTCTTTCAATGGTATTGTCACTGATCCACCGCCAAAATCTGCCTTGGACATGACTTCCTTTACTGTTTCAACGCTGTCCGTTTCACACAACTCATAAAAATGAGGTAGTCCTAAACGAAGAAATCCATTGTTGTGCATGGTAGGAGAGGGCGAGGTTGAAATGGGTGTACCAAACAAACAATACCTTCTGGCATCTTTTCGTGTTGGCAATCCAAGCAGTGTACGTACTTGCCGAATGTGTTGCTGAGTGATTTGTCCAGGTGCCGCGGCTTCCGACAACAAATCACTGGTGACTGGAGTCGTGCCCAAAGAACTGTTTAACACACGTGACAACGCACCATTTTTTTGTGTGCAAATGCCCACAACCCCACAGAGATTGGGCAGCGCTTTCGATGCCAATGACAACGCACCACCGTTCCAAGCCCGTTTCGCCGCACTGTGCATTCGTGCCGAAGCATCTAACTGTTCCGCTTTGCCGACCAATTTTACACAGACGACGGAATTGCTCAAGGAACTGTCGTCAAATACAAATTGTCGGCCACATTGTTCGTACAAATGAACAATCTCTCTGTCGGTGTAAGTGGACAAAGGTCGTTGTACAGCATGCATGCTTGCAATGATAGCAACGTGGGGTTGGGACGTCGTGACATGTTTCAAATATTGTTCCAAATGGCCACGAGACCATCTTGATTCAACATCGACCATTTCACATCCAGCTCGACCACCAATGCGAAGAAGTTCAAACATGGCTCTTTCTTCGATGGGAAATCTTCCGCCTTCTGGTTCCGTACGTACTGTATAGATGATGGCCGTCTTTTTGGAAGGAAGTGCACGACGCAAAATAGCCAATTGATCGTACACATATGCTGCATCGTATGAGTTTAACAAATCAACACGAAGTTCAACGGCGTCACAGCCATCAATGCCACCCGCGCACATTTTCGTCAATGTACCGTCCGATGCAGCTTCTGTCAAATCACGAAGTGTCAGGCAAACAAAAGCCCGATAGGGACTCACGTGTGCAATCCCAATCTGGGTTGGAGTAGCTCGTGTGACCGTCAAAGCAAACGATACAAAGTCAGATTGTATTTCCTTCCAATTTGTATCGCCTTGAACAACAGTAAATTGATGGGTCGACGTGGCATTGAACATTGGGAAACGTCTTTTCCACACATCACGAATTCCTTCACCATAATTTGGACGTCTTTCCGTACCATTTTTTGCTTCTTCTGTGGCTTCCGGTTCTAAATGGTGTACAATATCATCAATGTGCCGCTTCAAATGCAAGACAGGCCAATGGCTTTTTAATACACGTCGTGCCTCTTCCGTTTCAACTACACCACCACCACAACTGATCACAGTGTACGATTGATATGTTTCAGAAGAAAGGGTACTGTTTAATATTTCTGTTTCCAATTTACGAAATCCTGCCCATCCTTCTTCTTTGACAATGGTTTGAACAGTGCGGCCACGTGCTTCTAAAACTTCGTCTAAATCTAGAAATTGCCACGGGCCACCAGTACCACCAAGACTACCATCCTCTTGGTTCAATGCGTCGCACAATGCTTGGCCCATTGTACTTTTTCCAGCAGCACGCATGCCAATCAAAACAATGGACTTTCTTTTTCTTGCCTCAATCGAACACGGTGCAGAAGCCCAATGCTTGGCTGAATTCTTTGTTGGTGCAGTCGTATTTTGTTGGTGAGAAGCACCAAGTGTACTAGCAGTAACACCACGGCACAGTAAACCAAGACCAGTGGTAATATCGTCCCAGAAATTGGGGTACGTTTTCCCAGTACAAGCTTTGTCATCAATCGTAATAATGATTTTACCCTGACTCAACATGTCTGCCGCAGCCCCCACAATTGCAAAACTCATGGCAATACGGTGATCGTCGTAGCAATCAATGACCGCTGACGTCAACGGTAATGGTTCGGTGTCCCAATTTGCTGCACCAATACCCTCTACTTCAATGCCATCTTCCAAATTTCTGGCAGTGATGCCAATGTTTTGTAAATTTACACACATTGCAGCGATTCGATCACATTCTTTGACGTGTTGATTTGCAATACCTGTAATTACAGTCGTACCTGTGGCAAAGACCGCCACCGCCACTGCCGTCATGAACGCATCGGTTAAATCGGACATGTCAACCGTGACCTGAAAGAGAAGAAAAAAAAGAAACAAATAAAGATTAGAAACGAATAAGAAACGAAAAAGAAACCTGTGCAGTACGTATTCAACCAAAATACATCACAATTGTTTCACATCTTACTGCTTTGAGCCCACCGTCGCCCGATGCGTTCATTGATGGTCCTGCCGTAGTTGTTGTGTCTTCCGTCATGGCAATGGTACATCCCATTTGACCTAACAAATGAGCGAATCCAGCGTCGCCTTGAAGTGAATTGCTTCCAACACCATGCACCGTGACTGAACTGGCGGTAACCGCGGCAAAAGCCAATGGGTAAGTAGCACTACTGGCATCACATTCGACACGACAAAAAGAATCACTGCCACCACTGCCACCACTGCCACCGCGCCATTCGTATGTTCCATTTGGTACATTAAAACGTACATTGCCCTCTTCTGTCACCACTTTTTCCACCTCAATGCCAAACATTTTCATGCACGAGACCGTCATATCAATGTAGGTGGAACTGGTTGGTCGACCTTTTTCAGCAAGTACAATTGACATTGGTTGATTTGCATACGGTGCACTGAGTAATACGGAACTAACAAATTGGGAACTCACTTTACCTGCAATGGTAAAGATACCACCGGGTAGACCGTTTTGACTTTCTTGGCACAGAATGGGCAAGTGGCCTTCTTTGCCACAATAATCGATGGTGCAGCCATGTGCCTTTAATGCTTCTACCAATGGACCTTGCGGTCTTGCCAATGCTCGGTTTGATCCCGTTATGCGTACCCCTTGACCAGCAGGATTTGTTTTGGTACCTTTTCGACCGGACAGGGTCATTACACTTTGAATAAAACGTGTTGCGGTGCCTGCGTTGCCCATGTACAACTCTTGACAACCGTTGGTGGCGGCATTGGTATTGGAGGTGTAAAAATGGCCACCGGTACCGGTGACAATTAAATCTTCGTTGTCCCATTCAAACGATGCTAACCCAAGCGATTCCAATGCTGACATCATGACGTCCGTGTCGTCCGATTGCAATAAACCACGCAAACGGCAGGGAACCGTGGACGAGGATAAACCCGCCAATAACAACAACCGGTTGCTCAAACTTTTAGACCCAGGAACAGAAAAATGAGATTGACATTGAATGGGCGACGGCATCAATGCATGGTCAATGGCAACAACCACCCCCGGTGACAGGACGCGAAGCAACAAAGAAGGCGCAATGGTATGCGCAAAACCACCTTCTTTGGTCAACGCAACACTTCCGATTTGATCGCTCAAGACACATTTGATCGTACCTTTGGTATTTTTTTTATCATAAATCATGCGATGCAATACTTCTTGCGCAGTGCAAGAGGGGTATTTAAAGACGTTTGGCATGTCTGTTGGTAATTTATAACTTTTTAAACATCGAACGATACGACCCACCGTGGCTGAACTGCACAGGCCCAGCGCACGCGCTACCTCTGCCCCTTTGACCATGCCAATGGCCACGCATTCCCCGTGCAGCAATGTGGGTTGCATGATTGCTTCAATGCCATGCCCAATTGTGTGGCCCAGATTCAAAATGGCCCTTAATCCACCTTCTCTTTCGTCGTGCGTCACAACAACACCTTTGATCTTCATGCTTTCGAAAATAATGTGTTGCAACAACACTGGGTCTTTGGCTAAAATCGCATCGACATTGTGTTCAAACATTTGAAACAACGAAGCGTCTCGAATGATAGCGTGTTTGATCGCTTCGGCCAAGCCGTTGGACACTTGGCGGGGTGGCAATGTACTTAATACTTTTACATCGGCGACCACAACTTTTGGGTGGTGAAATGCTCCCACCAAGTTTTTGCCGTACGGGACATCAATGGCTGTCTTGCCTCCAATGCTCGAATCCACCATGGCAAGAATCGAAGTGGGTACTTGTACCACTGAAATCCCTCTCATGTACGTGGCCGCAACAAAACCAGCCAAGTCACCCACAACACCACCGCCGAGGGCGACCACGCACGCGTCGCGGTAGCACTGTTGTGTGAACATCCACGCTTCAATGGCGGCTTTGGTACTGCGTGATTTGCTTGCTTCACCCACTTCAACCACATACGTCGGTGGTGTGACACCTAGTTTTTGTTCAAACGCTTCCACCAAGCGATGCCCCCACAATTTGTGCAACAAGGCGTCCGTGATGATGACAATTTTACCCAGACTGCCATCTTTTTTACGGCACAGGCGTTGAACTTCGTCGGGGACGGTGTTTAAAATCCCGTGCCCCACGACGAGTTCGTAGGACCGTGGTGTGTTTGGGAAGACTGTGGTGCGTTGGATGGGGCATTTGCCAGCTGCCGTTGTTGCTGACGAGGGTTGGGAGGTGGCCATTGAAAGGGTGAATCTTTTTCTTGGATTGAATAATGGAAAATTAAGAAATGTGGCAGGAAGGAATGGAGGGTGAATGGATTGTTGGTAGCGGGTGAACTGTGGCCGTTTCTAAGGGGCAACACTTGATAAAGCCTCAGACAATGTTTTGCTCATTCTTAATGAAGAAGAAGAAGAACCGTATTTACGTAACAAT
>Ga0115005_10005530_pt1 | contig 9996 bp, 8 predicted proteins | sample ArcOceMetagenome_FD_87163 | JGI IMG/M metagenome (GOLD analysis project Ga0115005, IMG submission 87163) | Marine eukaryotic phytoplankton communities from Arctic Ocean - Arctic Ocean - Greenland ARC118M Metagenome | ecosystem: Environmental > Aquatic > Marine > Oceanic | place: Arctic Ocean... | reverse complement strand
ATTTTTTAGATTTTGACCAAAGAATGGTAGATGCAGAATCATTACCTTTTACTGCAAGTGCGGTGATTGATATTGATAATGACGGGACCGAAGAATTATTGATTGGAGGCGGACCCAATCAAGAAGATGCTCTTTTTGGATTTATCGACGGAAAATTTAAGCGATTAAGCACCAACATCATTACTAAGCCTGAAATGCAAGATGCGACTTTTGCTTCTTCAGTATTAGATGTGGATGGGAATGGTTATTCTGATCTAATAATCACTCGTACCACAGGAATTTGGCTGTATCTAAACGATCAGGGAAACTTCACGCCACAAAAACTCGATATAACGTTTCCATCTGATACCACGCCTTTATCGGTTGCGGTTAGTGATATCAATCGAGATGGACATTTTGATATATACATCTCTGGTTATATCAAAAAAGAGCTGGTTGAAGGTCAGAATATCTTCAACAAAGAGGGATACGGTGGCAGTAGTTTAATGATGTTAAACAACGGTGATAATACCTTTACTGATATCACTGATACTTCTGGTTTGCAGTACGAGCACAATACCTTTATGGGCATATTCGTTGATATTGATAACGACAGTCTTGAGGACCTAGTGGTTGCACATGATACAGGCCATGTAAAAACGTGGAAAAATCTTGGTAACAACAAATTTGTTGATGTGCCTAATCCAAATAGTAATGAATACAGCTACCCAATGGGAATAGCGGTAACTGATTATGGCGATGACGGTTTAGTTGATTTTTTCTTTTCAAACGTTGGTTCAACACCACCTGAGTTTTTAGTAAAGGGAGACTTGCGTGATGACCAGAAATTTAACCCCAAATGGATCATGTTTAAAAACAAAGGGGCTTTCCAGTTTGACGATATAGCAGAACAAGTAAAAATTGCCGACTATGAATTTTCTTGGGGTGCGATTTTTGAAGACTTCAATCTAGACGGGAAAGATGATTTGGTAGTATCTGAAAACTACATCGGTTTTCCTCCCCATAAACTGAAATTCCTGAGATTACCAGGACGGTTTTTAATCCAAAATACTGTGGGTGAATTTGCTGAAACCGGAGAACAAAGTGGTGTGATGAATACTGGTTATGGCATTACCCCAATTACTGCCGATTTTAATAACGATGGTTACCCTGATCTTGTGCATATTAATGTTGCAGGCCAATCAAAAGCCTTCATAAACAGAGGGGGTAATGCTAAATATTTGAAAGTAAAATTGCCGGATACCATAGCTTCGATTGCGGCCAAAATTGTGCTTAAAAGAAGTGACGGAACAACCTTACGAAGAGACTATGTTTCAGGTGAAGGTCTTAATTCTGATCAATCTCACATACAAATTTTTGCGTTGGGCAATAGCTACGCTGAAGAAATAACGGTTCAGTACATAAATGGCAAAACAGCAGTAAAAACTGGTAAATTCGTTAATTCAATAGTTGAGTTTTAGTCATTAAAATCACTTTCAAAGCACTACAGTTAGTCTTACTGGCTCTAATATTATTTGGTCTGTGGAACGCTTTGGTAGTGTCTTATAAAACTATAACTGGGACAGCACCATGCCCCAACATACTCACTATTCCAGTATGTTATTTGGTTGGCGTGGGGTATTTTCTGATGTTATTGGCGCAAACTGGTTTGTTTTACCCATTACGCAATAAGATATTTTATTGCGGTTGGGGCGTAGTATTTGGGATTGCATGTATTGGTGTGGGGCTAGAATTATCGATTGGTGATATCTGCCCCAAAAGTAGTGCCGGTATGCCTCTGTGTTACATATCTTTCGCCTTCTGTTTGGCAATCGTTATTTTGCGACTTATACTCACCAGATTTGGGAAATCATCAGTATTAATAAATAAAGCCACCAATAAATTAAATCAGTGAATACTGGTTATACCGCTCTTTAGTTTTTAGTGTAAAGTTATGTAATTGTTGAACATTTATATATTTGGACCAGCAACATGTATAGGCGTTATTTATTCCTTGTTTTTACCTTAACACCAATAATTTTTACTTCATTAGCAATAGCACAAGATGAGACTGTGGATTGTGTTATGCAACATTATATTAATGCTGATGCAAGTCTGACATTAGCTGATGTTAGGAAACGTTGTAATGCTAATAACGTGATTGAAGAAGAGGTGGAAATAGCCAAGTTGAGTCTTACCCCTAATAGTGTCACTGCACCTGGCGCAATATCCAGGCGCATCATTAAGGAAAGGCAAACTGAGTTTAAACCTTATGTACTTACACCGCACAAAATTAATTATATTCTTCCTGCGCTTACTACAAATGCAATCAATAAGGGGGCATATTCTAGCTTCGATGGATATGAAGATAACTTGGAAAACGTTGAAGCTAAATTTCAATTGAGCTTAAAGGTGCCTCTCAACTATAACAGTATGTTGATTGAGGGGGATGGCTTGTACTTTGGATTTACACTACAGGCATGGTGGCAAATCTATGCTGAAAACATTTCCAAACCTTTCAGAGAAACCAATTACCAACCTGAGCTTTTCTATTTAGCCCCCTTGGATTGGCACCCTTTTGGCGGAAACACTGGGTTTACTGTGGGTATAGAACACCAATCTAATGGGCGAGCACAAAACTTGTCAAGAAGCTGGAATCGAGTTTACGCCAACTTTTTATATGAAAAAAACAACTTTGCATTGTCATTCCGGCCTTGGATAAGATTGTCTGAAGACCCAAAAGAATTTGAACTTGATCCAAATGGGGATGACAACCCTGATATCGATGATTTCCTTGGTTCCTCTGAGCTAGGGTTAGTTTATGAGTGGGAGAATCTGGAATTTAGTTTTAGTGGGCGTAGAAATTTTTCGACCAACAAAGGTTCAGCCGAATTCGGTTTTACCTTTCCTTTATGGGGGAAACTTAGAGGTTACGCCACAGCCTATACTGGTTATGGCGAAAGCTTGATTGATTATAACTACAGTCAAACCAGATTTGGCTTAGGTATTGCGCTTAGTAATGTTCTTTAGCCGTGTTTAGAGAAATTCACAACACTAATTAGTAATGCCAAGTTTATTAAGAACTTAGGTATGCTGCGCAAACAGCAGCTAATATGAAATATTATGAAACGAGAACTTTAATTCGACGTTGTAGTGTTGGAATAATTTCATGCTCGAACCAAGCGTTCTTTTTTAGCCATATATTGTTTCTCGGACTTGGGTGGGGCAGTGGTAACTTATCAGGCCAATGTGTCCTCCAAGACTTAACTGTATTTGTTAGGGAATCTTTTTTTGTCTCAGGTAAATGCCAGCGTATTGCATATTGACCGATCACTAAAGTAAGTTGTATTTTTGGCATCAATGCTAGGAGCTGATCTCTCCATTGCTCTGCACACTCTTTTCTTGGCGATAAATCGCCCGACTTCCCGGTTCCTGGGTAGCAAAACCCCATCGGCAAAATAGCGATTTTTGTTGCATCATAAAAAAGCCTTTTATCGACCCCCATCCATAACCGCAATCTATCTCCACTGGGATCATCAAAAGGAATGCCAGTCTTATGTACTTTTGAACCTGGCGCTTGCCCTGCGATGAGAATTTTTGCATTTGGGTCTATTTGAACGACGGGTCTTACCCCATGTGGAAGATGTTTTATACAGAGACTACAAGACCTAACGTCACTGAGCGTTTTATCAAATATGTCTATATTCATAATTATGTTTCCATCATATATCAAAAATTTAAGTTTCCGAAAAGCGTCCTAAACGTCGATACTCTCCCGGATTTTGAGCAAATAGCCGTTTAAATGCTTTACTGAAAGCTGCAGCAGATTCATACCCCACCTCTCTTGCAATACTATCTATAGGTAAATCAGATCCTGTCAACATATGCTGTGCGTTTTGCATACGCCAATTTGTTACATACAGCATTGGGAAAATGTCTAAGTATTGTGTAAATCGATCAGAAAATAATGAACGAGACATGCTCGACTCCCGCGCCAGTTTTTCAACTGTCCATTCATCGGCGTAATTCTCATGACCAAGTGAAACGTGACGGACTCATTACCGATCGATTGTGTCGCAATGACAACATCAGATAACCCTACTTTCAGGACTAAAAGTATATAGAGCACGTAGAAGTATGTGTCAGAGTGAGGAGTATGTTATGTAAGTTTACTCCTAAACATAAAATATACGGCACCAAGTAAACATATACCGGCCCATAGGTAATCAAGTTTTAGTGGCTCTTTGAGATAAATCACTGAAAATGGGACAAACACACTTAAAGTAATTACTTCTTGGATTATTTTCAGTTGCCCAACTGTCAGCACAGTAAACCCTATTCTGTTTGCTGGTACTTGAAACATATATTCTAGTAAAGCAATACCCCAACTAATCAAAGCAGCAATAATCCAAGGCTTATTATTAAGCTCCTTTAGATGTGCGTACCATGCAAATGTCATAAATACATTGCTGCATATTAGTAATAAAATTGAGATTAATATTGGAGACATAGTATTCCTAAGCATCAATAACTCCACAAACACACATCCAGTCTATGTTATTAATGTTCTAATAACCCTTATTTTGGGGACGTCTGAGTAATATCTATCCACTTGATTACTTAAAATCTAGTTCAATTCTCATAATATTCATTAACACGACATTAAATATTTAGAACATTCATCGCACTGGTTGTTGTGTCTTACTGTGACGACTCACTAATATGGATAAAATGATGTATTAAAAATATATATGGTAAATATTTTGAGGATACCGTTCGATATACATAGGCAAGCCATAAAAACCGATTAGTGACCCCCCGCTTTCTTAACTTTCTGGAAATCGGCCCTTTATCTAAATATACCGATATGTTGACCACTTGAACTTAAAGCCATTTACACTCATTCAAGCGCTTCATATTTTCGAGCAAACACTCCAATACAAAACGTTCCAATCTAAGCCAAAGTGCCTAGGAACGCATTGTTCGATATGCTACAAGTCGCCTTTAATTAATCGTATTATTAGATTGTTTTAATTGATATCAGCTCGCAGCCGCAAAACGACTTTACGCTCAAATGCCTTAATTTGAGCATTTAGTAGGGTTAACTGTTGCTCATATTCAACGCTATCTAATTGCTGCATCAATGCTAATGCGACGTAGGCACTGTATTGATTACGATGGTTGACCCAAAAATGAGATTGATTTGGAAGCTCAATAAGTGACAAAAACTGAGGCAGGGCTTGCTTTATCAGCATGGGTCGTGATGATAGTAAGGCCTTGTGAAAAGGCACTAAACTAAAAAAACGAGTGGTTTTTAAGGTGACTTGATTCACTAGTTGCAGTGGGATATCAGGATCTTGTTTTTGTTTGATAAAACTTAAATAGCTTTGCCAAAATCTGGCATCGGGGGAATCGCCATAAAGTGACGCGGTATGAGAAAACCATCTTTGGGCCTGGTCAGGCATTTTAGCCTTGGAATATAGCAGCGCCAAGTAAATGCTATTTACTGGCGAGCCATCGTCAACTTCTAAACAGGCTATCATTGCCTCAATAGCGTCTAAAATAAGGCCTCTTTGGCTGAGTATTTTAGCTTTCCAAACATAAGCCCAAGTGTAACTGTTATCAATATCGATGGCATGATTGACAGATGCCAGCGCTTTGTCCATCTCATTACGCCAAAAGTGCACAATGGCTTTATTTACATTTATCCAAGGAGAAAGGGGATCTATCTGAAGCGCCTTATCAGCATAAGTGAGCGCCCCGTCAAACTCATTTTTGGCCAAAGCCAATTCAGAATAAACATATAGGCCTCTGGTATTTGACGCATCTACATTTAATACTTTATTGATCAATAGCTCGGCTGTATCAAACTGCAAGTCTTCAATAGCCAACAAAGCCTCTGCTAAGAGGGCGTTAACGTCATTAGGATCAAGTTGTAAGGCCTTATCAATAGCTGCCGTAGCTTTCGCAACAGCGATTGCCTTTTCCATGTAGATATCATGATAATTATATCTCGCATAGATAAACGCTAAACTGCCAAACGCGGTAGCAAAATTAGGCGCTAGCTCAGTTGCTCTTAAGAATGATGCTTCTGCTCGAGAAAACCACTCGCTAGTTTTCCCGTTCATCCACCAGTAATTTCCCTGAAGATAGGCTCGGTAGGCATTAATATCCACACTGCCTGGTGCAGTTATGAAATTTGTTTGTTCGCTTTGTCCAAACAGTTGTGCATTAATATCTGAGATGATCCTAGCATTTAAGATCAGTAGTTTTTGCATATCATCTTCATACACTTGTGACCAGATTGCGTTACTACTCTGTCTTTCGACCAAGCGCACTAATACCCGAATCCGATCATTAGCCTCAGTAATGCTGCCTTCAACCCAATACTCAAGGTTCATATGCTCAACTAAAGACTCTAATGCACTGGGGTCTCTGGCAAGAACAAGAGAAGAGTAGTGTGCCAAAACGGCGACCTTGTCTGATTTGGCCAGTGTGATTGAAAGTTCCTCTGGGAGCATCTCAGCCAAATAATCATTGCTATCATCTCCAGTAAGATTACGCCAAGGTAAAAAAGCGATGTTGGTTGCTGTCTTTGTACTGTTTTTTTCAATATCTTGAGTAAATGCCTCGGGCACAGACATCTGATGTACTGGAGTTTTCGGCAATAATGCAAAGATCAGCAGAACAAGTATTGCGCACGACAGTATAAGTGCTGCAACTTTACCTTTATTGAATGATGAGCTTAAACCTGATGCCGTGCTGTGTTTTGTGATGTGTTTAATAAATTCTTGTCTGGTCAACCAAGTGACATCTGCCGACAACCGGTAGCCTTTTTTAGGAACAGTGTGGATTACTTGGCGAGTTTTACTATCGTTGAAGATTAGTCGAAGCTGCGAGATAATCCTTGTTAGGGCATCCTCTATCACCACACGTCCATGCCATACTTTGTCCATTAATTCTTGTCGACTAACGGTCTCGCCGGCACACAAAGCAAGCTGATAAAGAACATGCATTGCTTTGGGTTCTAGGTGACGACTTTGCTCACCATGAAAGACTCTATGATCGCCCACGTCAATGTAGTAGTCACCTAAACGAAAATAACCATTTTCAGGTAGCGGCTGTTCAGTCAATTATCTGCTCTCACTCAATTATCATCCTAGATGGTCCAACCCTATTAATTCCCTATTATTTTGGTATATCGGTTTTCCATCACAATTTCATCAGCTTTTTATCTGTTGTTCCTCAGGAATTTTTCCTGCCGGTTCACCATACTCATCAAACACTTACGGTACAAGCAAGTAGCCCAAGTAAACATCAATCACTAACGGATAAGCGTTAGTCAAACGTTCTAACACAAAAGGTAGATCATTATGAAAACAGCAATCAAATCATTCTCTCCAGCGGTCTTAGGCATGTTGATGATAATGCCAGTTAGTCAAGCATCAGCAACTGATGCGACAGCAAGTTCAAGACTGACAGCGAGTTCAAGACTGACAGCAAGTTCAGGACTGAAGGTTAAAACCAGCGTGGCCGAAGTTATCGGTGTACGAGAAATTGAGTCAGGAAAATTTGAACAGGGTATCCGTAAAAGCAAAGCTGCTTTAGCCAAAACTTCAAACGTGTCTTTACGTAAACCACTTCTTGATAATTTATGCGTCGCTCATTTAGCCACTAACGATATGGTACAGGCAAACCAATACTGCCAAGCTGCAGTTACCACAGGTAAAACATCAGTTGTTTCCTATAATAACCGTGCTGTGATGCATTATGTTTTGGGAAATCTAGAGGCTAGCCTTGAAGATTTAGATGCCGCCAGTAGTTTTCGTCGATTTCAAAACATGGTGGCAGGAAATCTGAAATTTGTTAATCAGCAAATAGTAAATCAGCAAAACATTCTGAGTAACAATGATGGCTTGATGATTGAAGAAGACTTATCGCTTATAGCGAACACAGATCGTTAAAAGCAACGACACCTTTGAATTATTGCATTATTGCATTATTGCATTATTGCGTTAACCAACAAAGGTGTCGCCGACTACCCTAAAGGACTTTTGTTTAGGCACTTCATAAATGCCTTTATCCAATAGCGCTTACTTCGAGGTTTGGTTGACAGTGATAGCAACGATTCCCGAATAAGTTTGTTAGGGTCAAATTGGCATAACCACTATGCGGTCTCTGCAGAATTCGGTATGTTGCTGACTTCTGCCGTATTACGCCCTAATAAATGCACCCCCCATGTAGTCGAGATCACTACCAGCGCTCCCACTGCTTGATGCAACACCGCAAAATTTATGTCTACACTAGTCATTACAGTCGCAATACCAAGTAATATCTGAACTCCAAATGCACTATGGATTGCGATCGATGCTTTCTTAGACTGTGGGCGTATACGCCGCGCTAAAACGATGAGAAAACCAACCGTTACCCAAGCCCACCAGCGATGGATAAAGTGGATCATATAGTGATCACTATTAAGCTTTGACCAGATATCGCCAGACCAGTCTATCACTGACGGTATAAGAGAACCGTTCATCAGCGGCCAGGTATTGGAAACATAACCTGCATTTAGTCCTGCTGTATAAGCCCCAAACAATAATTGCAGAAACAAAACTATAAAAACTACCAGACCAAAAGCAGTCAATTTTGATTGTCTACTTTGACCGATAGCGAGTTGCCGAAGATCCAAAGCTGTCCAAAAAAGTGCGCCCAGGATCAGAAGTGCCATCAACAAATGTGTCGCTAGGCGAAAATGGCTAACATCGGTGCGTTCGGTTAAACCAGAAGTGACCATCCACCAGCCAATGACTCCCTGCATTCCACCTAACACTAGCAGTCCAGTAAGTCGTAAACCATAACCGTCAGGTATCGCACGTTTGAATGCGAACCAAGCTAGTGGCAAAGCAAAAGCAAGACCAATCAGTCGCCCCAAAAGACGGTGAGCCCATTCCCAAAAATAGATGAATTTAAAATCTACCAGGGTCATACCTGCTGGGCCGTTTATCTGGGTAAATTCCGGGATCTGTTTATATTTATTGAATTCTGATAGCCATGCCGCTTCACTCAACGGTGGTAAAGTACCGGTTATGAGCTTCCACTCAGTAATTGAAAGCCCTGATTCGGTAAGTCGCGTAATTCCGCCGACGACCACCATGATAAAAACAAGGGACGCAACGAAATACAACCAGTTAGAAATGGCTATCGGTTGCTTTTTGTGACGAACATTTTCGTCTATTTTGTAGGTCATAGTAGGCTAGTTAGTTTAGAAAGTGCGTAGTATAACAATATTAACTTGGGTCAGGAATATCAGTTGAATAATTAGGGTTAAAGGAAGGTTTATTGATAAGCTTTGGTATTAATATTTAATGAACTCCCTGGGCATTCCAAGACAATAAATAGCGTTTTTCGACCTGCGGCGGCAGGCTCCTGTGAATGACCAACAGCCATTCACAAATGATAATGTAAATAGCATATTTAGACCCATTACCGTACCCATTACCGTGATTTTATCGGTTCTGACCCTACTGATTGTTAAGATTTTGAATTTCAGTTTCCAATGTTGCATAAGTTTTATGGTCGGTCACCGGCGTCACCCTTTCGGTCCAAATACCATCGATTCGTTCGACAATGGCGGCGGGTAATTCATTCTTGTAGCCACCCAAACCGCCCTTACGCACTTTTGCTGAATCACTGCCAGCAGGAAGGTTGCAACGAATTTCAGACTGCTCACGGGCCAAGGCATCATCAAAACGGTCCTTGTATTTCAGCATATAGCTGAACGACGATCGTTCAAGTGTTAGGGCCAGTAATTCATCGTCAATCGCTATATCGCAAAAGGCTGCGAGTTTCCGAACATGCAATTTGGGATCAGAAATCATATGTTCATAAGTGAGTAACAACAGGTTCGGATCATGACGCTGTTCCCACCAACCCAATAAATGTCCCCAATAGCCATCACCTTCGGGACCGCCATTCATCCAACCTTCAAAAAAGTCTTCCATGGAAATGGTGTTAGGT
>Ga0115005_10005527_pt1 | contig 9998 bp, 5 predicted proteins | sample ArcOceMetagenome_FD_87163 | JGI IMG/M metagenome (GOLD analysis project Ga0115005, IMG submission 87163) | Marine eukaryotic phytoplankton communities from Arctic Ocean - Arctic Ocean - Greenland ARC118M Metagenome | ecosystem: Environmental > Aquatic > Marine > Oceanic | place: Arctic Ocean... | reverse complement strand
TTATTGAGTATCAATATCCGGCTATTAGCAACCCACTGGATCATGATGTGTGGGTGCGGGCTGTCAGCATTCAGCCGGGTGAAACAAAAGCGGTTCACCATGTACTGGTCGGCACCAGCGAGAAAGACATACCCGTTGGCGAACAGCGTCTGGATGCGGTATTTAAAAACTACCTAATGGCCTATGCGCCGGGTGCCGAGTCTTATGTTTATCCACAAGGTACTGGTGTGCTGGTCAAGGCGGGAGGGCAAATTCACCTGCAAATCCATTACACGTCTTATGGGCGCAAGGCGACAGACGTCTCAAAAGTTGCCTTGTACTTCCATGATCAGGAGCCAACTTACAATCTTCGTCAGCAAGTGGTGTTAGGTTTTGATTTGCAGATCCCGGCGGGAGAGTCTCGTCATGAGGAGCGTGCGTATTTCGAGTTTGATCAACCGGCCATCATTTATAGTCTGTTCCCACACACCCACTTTCGTGGCGTAGAAACTCGGTTTGATGTGCATCTGCCTGACGGCACTATTGAGCCGTTGCTACATGTGCCGCGTTATGATTTCAACTGGCAACACACTTACTCATTGGCACAGCCTTTGAAAGTACCGGCAGGTGCCCGACTGGTACATAGTAGTGTGTATGATAATAGCGCTGCAAATCTTGCGAATCCTGACGCGACACGCCAAGTGCCTTGGGGGCTGCAGTCTTATGATGAAATGCTGTATGGTGGATTCTTTTTCCGGTGGGAAAACGGCACGTCAGAAAAACCTGTCCACGATGAACTGAACTTCCAGATTGCACAGTTTTACGGTGCGTTGGATAATGATTTTAGCGGTACGTTGACCCCTAATGAAATGCCTGAATGGCTTCTCAAGCCTTTTAAAGCTGGTAAGTTGGCGGCATTTGATGTGAATGCAGACAATGCCTTAAGCCACCCAGAATACCGAGCCTTTACTGATTATCGCAGAGCACAGAGTGTTAAGCGTCGAAACTCTGAGGAGCAGTCACAAACAGGCGGTAATTAATCGCTCGGCTTGTCTAAAACTTTATGAAAATAAAGCCTGCAGGTTTTTTCCATCCAGCAAAAGTGCCATAGATTATCTTGGTCAGACTTATCAAAACTGTACTATTTATAGTTTTGATAGTCTTCACTGGCAGCAACTAGCTGCCTTCTAAGACAGTAATCTGCAAGGCGTTACTGTCTGAAAATTACGGACATATGGTTAAGTAAACTTAACTAACGGCAAACCGAACAAGCGGCCCTTCAAGTCATTCAAAAAAAGATAACTGATCACTCCTATTGCAGATAATCAAAGTCGTCCTCTGAGATCCTAAAAAGCTGGTAGTTAAGGGGGTTGATTTGCTAGTCTGTTGCTCTAAAAAATTCGCTTCGACAAATGGAACTGTTAGGCATTACAATAATAAAGGGATTTTCAGGAAATAATTCATGTCAAAAATAATCCTTAAAACTGCACTTTTTGCTAGTGTAATTGGTGTGTTTAGCGCTTGTTCCAGCAATGATGTCAGTACTACCTCAAACAACATCCAGAGTACTTCAATGCAACAGCAAGGCCCTATGGCTAAAAAAGTTGACCATATTCTCAGTAAACATGGCGATGAGCGCAACGATCAGTACTACTGGTTACGTGACGATACCCGTAAAAACCCTGATGTATTGTCTTATTTGTCGTCTGAGAATGATTACACCGAAAAGAAACTGGCCCATACTAACGCCCTACAGAAAAACCTATTTGATGAAATGACCGGACGGCTCGAAGCCAACGACGAATCAGTGCCGGTATTTAATAAGGGTTATTGGAGCTGGTCCAAATACGATGAAGGCAAAGACTACCGCATTCACATTCGCCAAAAAGGCAACCGCGATGCACCACAAGAGGTTTTACTTGATCAAAACCAACGCGCTGAAGGTCACGAATACTATCGTTTGGCTGCCCTTTCGCTGAGTCCTGATCAAAACCTGATGGCCATCAGCGAGGATACTGTAAGCCGCCGTAAATATAATATTCGGGTGAAAAACCTCAGTCGTGGCGAATTCACTTCAGACCTGATTGAAAATACCTCAGGCCAAATCATCTGGGCCAACGACAACAAAACCTTATTTTATGTCAGAAAAGACCCGGTCACGTTGCTGCCGTTTCAGGTTTATCGTCACACAATGGGCACTAATCAAGACCAAGACGTGATGGTATACCAAGAAAAAGACAACACCTTTGGTACCTACATTTATAAAACTCGATCTGAAAAATTCATCGGTATTGGGGTTTATTCTACCCTGAGTGGCGAATCTCGTTTTGTTGATGCCAATAATCCAAACGCCGAGTTCAAGATTTTTTTACCCCGAGAGGAAGATCACGAATATAGCGTCAATCATATTGGTAACCATTTTTATATAAAATCAAACCTTAATGCCCTCAATGGACAAATGTTCAAGGTCGCTGAGGACAAAATTGGTAGCAAAGAGCACTGGCTAAAAATAATCGACCACCGCGACGATACCCTGTTGCAAAGTTTTGAGTTGTTTAATAATTATTTCGTCATAAATGAACGCATTAACGGACTAGAAAAGCTGCGTCTTCGAGATTTTGGCGGCAAGCTGATTGACGAAATTAAATTTACTGATGGTGCTTATTCGACATCGCTGACCAACAATCCTAATCCGGCCTCCAAGGTGATCCGCTACTATTATTCTAGTATGACCACTCCGGATTCAGAATTTGATTATCAGGTTGCAAATAAAACCAGTAAGCTGCTGAAACGTGACAAGGTGGTAGGTGATTTTTCTCCAAACGATTACAAATCTGAACGCATTATGATCACGGCTCGCGATGGAAAAAAAGTGCCTGTTTCGCTAGTATATCGAAAAGACAAATTCAAAGCCGACAACACCAACCCAACCTTGCATTACGCTTATGGTTCTTATGGAGCAACCATTGATCCTAGTTTCAGTTCATCCCGTTTGAGCCTACTTGACCGTGGATTTGTTTATGCCATTTCACACATTCGTGGCAGTAAAATGCTCGGCAGACAGTGGTATGAAGACGGCAAAAAACTGACTAAAATGAACACTTTTACAGACTTTAACGATGTCACCAAAGCCTTGGTTAAAAACGGTTATTCCGACAGTAAAAAAATGTATGCCTACGGTGGCAGCGCCGGTGGTTTGTTGATGGGTGGCATCATCAATATGGAACCAGAGTTGTACCACGGCGTAATCGCCGCAGTGCCGTTTGTCGATGTGATCACTACCATGTTGGATGAATCTATTCCGTTGACCACTGGCGAATATGACGAATGGGGCAATCCTAATAACAAAACTTATTACGATTACATGCTGGCTTATTCGCCTTACGATCAGGTGAAAAAACAAGATTATCCCAACCTTTTAGTCACCACCGGCCTGCACGATTCACAAGTTCAGTACTGGGAGCCTGCCAAGTGGGTTGCCAAGTTGCGTGACATGAAAACGGATAACAACCTGTTGTTACTCGACACTGACATGGAAGCCGGTCACGGTGGTAAGTCAGGGCGCTACAAGCGCTATATTGATACCGCCAAGAAATATGCGTTCCTGTTGGATTTGGCGGACATTCAGCAGTAAATAGGCTGCTCCGCATAACGCAAGTATCGTGGGCACATTCATCGTGCCCAAAGCTTGTAACGTTTATTTTAAGTATGTGAAAAATAGCTGCCCGATAAAACAGCAAATAGGTGTTACGTTTTTTCATGAAAAATTGCATTGAGCTAGCAGTGCCTAACAAATCATAAAATTTAAAATTCTGTTCATTTACACGTCCTCTTTGACAGTTGTACGGATAACCCCTGACTGCTGAAATAACTTTCGCTGTTGTATTACTTTGATGATGATATGAGGGGTTACTCTATGTCCCTAGAACTGGCAGTAAAAATATGACTAATAATTAAATGGCTGGTTTTGTCTTCTTCCTTATCCGGTATGAAATTGAAAAAATGCATGTACCGGAAAATGTCTAAATCTTATTTTCTTCTGCTAAATCGGTTTGTTTTCATATCCAAAGAATGCCAGCAATCAAGGGTTATTTTGTAATTTAATTTCCTAATATAATTGATAGATTAATGCAGCAAATGCTGCCCAAATATTGCTGTGCAGATCCCAGATGCTATTTTTATAATGCATTAAGAATGAACAGTTTGTGGTATTTCAGTCAGGTTGCGTATTGACCACCGAAGGCCAATCAGACCAAGTCCGAACATTGCAATTGCAGCTCACGTTTTATGCCATAAGCCTTTTCTAATGACCACCTATACGGCAACAAACCAAAAAATCAACGTCTGTTGAATAGAGCAGATAAATCGTTTATTCTTTCTACACTCACCCAAATAAGACAAGCAATAATGAACATGGATATCATGCCTTTCAATCATTTATTAGTTGTACTCGAATCTGACGAAGATATTGTCGTTCCATTGGCTCGTGCCTCTTACTTATGTGCACTATTTTCAGCAAAAATGACGGTGTTTGTGTCTTATCACAACATTATGCAGGGTAAAAAGCACACTGACGCAGTCGATGATCTTGGTGTCCTCGTTAATCAGCAACATAACGCCATTAAAGAAACGTTACAAAAAGCGGATGCTGGAGAGTTTCTTGATAGTATTATTTTGTCATGGAAACAAAAACCGTCTTTAGCCGTTTCTGAGCTGATTTCTGAACACGCTTTTGATTTGATTTTAAAAACCCCCTATCAGCAAGATGAATTTAAAAAGTTGTTCAGAAGCGGCCTTGATCATTATTTTGTTAGTAAGTGTCCAATACCAATATGGCTAGTCAAGCCAAGATTGTGGGATAACGAATTAGAAGTGCTAGCGTGCCTAGATATCAGCGATGAAGATTTTGATAATCAACTATTAAATAAGCGGATCCTTGCTATTAGCGATAAATTGGCTAGTGCTATGGATGCGAAAATGCATGTTATTGATTGCTATTTTGGCGAGATTGGTAGCTTACGCATAGACTACAACAACAAACGTGGTTTTAAGCGTGAAGCAAGCATTAAAGAACAACACATCGAAAAACTTAAACTATATATTGACGAATATGCTCTTGCCGACGATCAACTGCATTTTGAAAAGGGTATTCCAGATGACACCCTACCTGACAAGGCTGCAGCATTAAACGCGGAGGTAACGGTAATCGGTAATAACGAGGATACTAATTATATTGACCGTTTGTTTGGCGATACTTCAGAAGCATTAACTAAGGCAATGCCTTGTGACATTCTGGTGTTGAAGCCAGAAGTCTAAACAAACAGATGTGAAGTAGATTGTGGTAGTTCAGTTTTCTGTTTCACTAACCTGCTATATTTACCAAGCCAATACGGCTTGGTAAATACTGTTATCGTAAGCTATCTACCAGTGCGATATAGTCTTCCATAGATTGTTCATTAGATGTGCTTTTAAGCTTGGTCCAAGCATCATATTTTGCACGTCCCTTAAAATCAGTTATTCCTGGTCGCTTTCCCGATACATCGCCTTCACTGCTTTGCTTATATAAAGAATACAGCTTCAATAAAACATCATTACTGGGTTTTTGTGTCATTTTTTTAACATCATCTTGAGCTTTTTCAAATGCTATTTTTAAATCAGACATCTTTTATCCTCGGTTAATTGTGACTGTTCAATTGAGTCGTCTATTAATTTTCCATTCTTGTGCATCATGAAATTGCACCCATAATCTGGTGCTGCTTAATATTGTAGTCCGGTAATATTTTTATATAGCGCAAACGCGCTTTGTTATTTTACAATCGATGTGGCAAAACCAATTGTAAATATTGTCAAATGACTCTATAAATTTGATTAAATTACGATAAGTGAGCCTATAAGCTTATTATTTCCCCATCAATTATGGTTAGATTGAACTGCTCAATTGGGCCGGGACGATAAAAATAATAGCCTTGCATAAATTTACATCCAAGCGTGAGTAACAAATCTTTTTGTTCTGATATTTCACCCCCTTCGACAGTACAACTTACCTCGAAACTAGAGCACAACTCTAAAATGGTTTTCACTACACCTTAGCTGCGTTGATCCTGCAGCAAGTTTTCAACAAACTGCGGTCAACTTTTAAATTATTAAAAGCCAGTTTATGAATATAGCTAAAGCTGGAATACCCAGAACCGAGATCATCCAAAGCAATTATAAACTCTTGTTCTTGTAAGGCTTTCGTGGTTTTTGAACAATGTTCCAAATCACTCAGCATAGTGGTTTCAGTAATTCCAATTGAACTCGACGGCTTGATACCCCATGGTTATCTATAATGCGCTTTAGTTTTTGCAGGGTCTCACGGGTCACCACATCATGTACTAATAGATTGAATGATAAATAAAGATGAGAAGGCCAGGATTTTAAATCACAAACCGCTTTTTCAAATAAACATAAAGATATATTAGTGACTATGCCGGTCTTTTCTGCGATGGCAATAAATTTAGTGGGTGAAACGTGACCCACGTTCTGGACTGTACCATCTGGCTAGAGCTTCTAAACCTATAATTTTACCCGTTTGACCATTAACAATAGGTTGATAATGTAGGCTTAATTCATTGTTTTTAACGCTTTGACTAAGCGCTAGTTCAATTTATGATTTTTGCTTAATGAGCTGTCGGTGCTTGTTAGAAAAAATAATGGAACTGCCTCTAGCTTCGGTTTTAGCTTGGTAGAGCGCAAAGTCTGCTCTGTCCATTAACTCATCAACTGTGTCGCCGGCTTCTGGATAAATAGCGAAACCGCAAGAACCGGATATTTGCACTAAGCCAGTACGCATGGTGAAAGGCGCCTGTAAAACCTGTGTTATTTTTTTACCTAATGCTTGAATTTCACTATGGCTGGCGCTGTGGTCGATCATTACCGCAAACTCATCTCCTCCAATACGAGCCAGCATACAGTCATCATCCAATACCTTGGTTAAACGTTGGCTAACTTCGTTCAGCACCCGATCACCCGCAGCATGACCGTGAATGTCATTCACAGGTTTGAAACCATCTAAATCGATTGGTCCAACGATAAAACTAAGGTTATTGGCATGATCACTGAGTTTTCGATTAAGGTAATTAGCACTAAGACTCCTACTACCATCGAGAAATTGACCGCTATCGCAATAAAAACGGGTTCTCCAATTGTGTTAAAAATATGACAAAGGGTATAACTATGATAATAGTGATTGACCACACCGCAGCAGGAAGATGAATTAAACATACAATGATGCCAATCACAGTGACGGACATATAGTAAGCAACATGGGCTTTTAATCCGATATCTCCATAGTTATAAAGGGTAAAACCCCAGAACAAAAATCCGATCCCGATTAAAACAGAAAATCACACCGTCATTTTTATCTGATGCTCAGCCTGTTCGAGGGTAAAGGTTTTTGTTTTAAAACTATGCCACTTAATAGCACGAAAAAAGCAAACGGCGCTTAAAGCTCCTGACACGTATACGCTAGATAGTCAGGCGCTGTGCCATAATGGGTATAGGTCAAAGCCAGTGAATTGGCACATAAAATAAAATACAGTAAGGGTACCTTAGTCAATAACTCATTAAACTGAGCGAATACAACCTGTTCAGTTTTGCCCCGCCACTTGCCCAATGCATCCCCCGCTTTAAGATATTAATAACAGTCCCTTAATATTGTCTTTAGTACAATTTATACCCCATAGCATAGCCACAACTAAAGAAATTTTTTAAATAATTGCAATTTTAAGAATTGAAATTAATGATTGGGCTCCAAAGAAAAAACCATCACGTTTGGCAACATATAAGTGATTTTAGATTATTTCATGAAAATTCGTAAAGCCAACTTAAGGTTCAGCTTTTTTGTCATATTGTATGACAGGTCAAAATGTATAACTGGGATAGAAAGAGGTGTCGATTAAACCGATTTGATTTTTATGAACCTCAGAAGCAATACCATGATAGAGATCATGTTATTACGTGATTTTCAACATTGATATTGAGAGTAACTAAATATGTTTCTTCACAAAGTTATCGATAGCTTTCATGGCTTTCATGCAGTTTTTGGATGAGCTTAAATGATGATTACCTTTTTCTAGTTCAACAAACTGGACATTTTTACCAGCATCTTTCATTTTTTCAAACAGATCCTCTGACTGTCTCAGTGGGACAACGTCATCATATTCACCATGTATCAGCAACACGGGTGCTTGGATCTTCGCCACATGATTAAGCGGTGATATGGCTTTCAAATGATCCTCTTTTACTTCACCACTAGAGATAACATCCTGCCAATATGATACTACCCAGTGATTTTTCCCATATTGGCGTCTTTCAGATTTCAACATTCTATCGACATTTGCCCCCCCATTAATGGAGATAACACACTGATATAAGTCGGGTGTGAAAGTAGCGCCAGGCAATGCAGCATAGCTGGCTCCAACTATAAAGACCTTATCTTTGTTTATTGTGGCTTAATGAATATGTACACCGATACGAGGTAAACTTCCCTTAATATAAAACGCTGTAAAATAATGAAATCAAATAGAACTTATTCAGCAGAGTTTAAAATAGATACGCCCAAATCCAGGGCGTTTCTCTCGTTTACGTAAAATTGCTCTGAGTCTGCGCCTCACAAGTCCGTCAACGCCTCGGAATGTAGAGCGATAAGTGTGTTTTAAAAAACCAAACAAGCCTCTGAGAACAGCATTTAGTTCTTTGATGATAGACTCCAAACTTCCGCTTCAAAGTCGGCCTGTTAACAACCGGCTACTATCCCGAAGAGCTTGTTTGCTTTTCGAGAGTACCCAGCGTTTCCCAACTTTAAATCGATAACCCAGAAATTCAAAGCCCTCTTTAAAGCTGCTTCTCGGCCGCTTCCAACTCAAGGTTTAACCGATTCTCTTCATCTGCTTTAGGTTTAGTAAAACGCGCAAAAGCGTAATAAAGCACTGGCGTCAGAAATAGGGTAAAGACCACTGCCAAACCTAATCCGCCAAACACTACCCAACCAATAGCATTGCGTGCCTCAGCACCTGCGCCAGTGGAAAGAATAAGCGGCAGGCCACCTAAAATAGTGGAAACCAATGTCATCATAATCGGCCGCAGTCTTACTTTGCCAGCTTCAATTATAGATTCTTTTACGTCCATCCCCGCATCGCGGAGTTGATTGGCGAACTCCACCAGCAAAATTGAGTTTTTAGCTAGTAATCCTATCAACATCACTAAACCAATTTGCGAGTATATATTGACAGAGGTACCTGTGAAATAGAGTGCATAAATAGCTGCAGCGATACCAAAGGGTACGGTTAACATCACTACAAACGCACTGTTAAAACTTTCGAACTGTGCAGCTAAGACTAACAGCACAATCAAAAATGCTAGTAAATAGGTGAACATGACTTGTTGGTTAGTTTCTTGGTAAGTTTGCGCTTCACCTAGAAACACCACTCCAATGCCGGCCGGTAAAGTGTTGTTGGCTAACTCTCTAATTGAGGTGACCGCTTGCTCAATAGTTATTTCAGCGGGTAAGTCCATTTCTAATTCTATTGCGCGGCGCTGCGCATGGCGCTCTAGTTCTGCAGCCACGCCCTCTTCCGTCACGTAAGCTACACTTGAAAGTGGCACTAAACCGCCTTTTGTGGAGCTAACATATAGATTAAGGATGCTGGCAGGATCTAACGAGTTTCGGTTGCTTGCCTGCAATATAATGGGCACAGCCTGATCACCTACATTTAAATCAACAATATCATCGCCGTTGATTGCCGCTCGTAAAGTGCGTGATACATCATCAAAGGCAACCCCTAACTCTTCTGCTCGACGTCTGTCGATGCTCACTCTTAATTGTGGTTGAGTTGGCTCGTATGAAATTTCAACTATGCCTAACTCTGGCAGGGTATCTTCAATTTGTTTGGAAAAGTCCAGAGCAGCTTGATAAATTTCTAAGTAATTATCGCCGGTCAAGGCCATCTCAAAGCCCCCACCAAAGCCTCTTAAATTCA
>Ga0115005_10005526_pt1 | contig 9999 bp, 4 predicted proteins | sample ArcOceMetagenome_FD_87163 | JGI IMG/M metagenome (GOLD analysis project Ga0115005, IMG submission 87163) | Marine eukaryotic phytoplankton communities from Arctic Ocean - Arctic Ocean - Greenland ARC118M Metagenome | ecosystem: Environmental > Aquatic > Marine > Oceanic | place: Arctic Ocean... | reverse complement strand
ATGAAAAGAAACAATTCTTTGTTATTTTATCATGTAAGTATTTAATTGTGATGTTCACAAAACTTGCTAATTAAAGTCCTCCGAGCTCCTTCTGCAGGGCCTCGATCTGGGCAGCAACGGCAGCCTTCTTCACCTCAACAACCTTATCAGAAACTACTTCAGCATTGGCGCCAAAGAATTCAATAACAGCCTTGTTGTCCTCGAAGTCTGCAGAACACATGGATTTGAGAAGAGTGATAGCAGCCATTGTATCCATGGTGGGGTCAGCCTTCTTGATTTTCGCAGTGAAGTCATCTTCCAAGATGCGACGTTGGGCAAGGAAGAAGAAGAATTCACGAGCACGGTTCCATGGAACAGCCTGCTTGATGACACCCTTCGCCTTCATACGACCTGTCTTGTCATGCAAATCAGCAAACTCGGTCGCAACTTGAGTGTAAACTCCCTTCAACTCAACCTCGCGTGCAGCAATCTGCTCCTTAATGGAAACTGAGGCATCCGCGTCGATGCCAGAACAGCCATCAAGTTCACTGTCGAGCATCTGAAGTTGAGGATCCAAGCGATGCATAGCAGCAACCTGGTCTTTCGCACGGAACTTGACCTCGATAATTCCTGCAGGTTCGAGGATTCCTCCGCGAGAGTCAGGATCTGCGTACATTGACATTTTCTCCTCGTTAATAGTAGGATCTACAACTACCCATGATCCTCCACGAAGTTCTCCATGTGGAGGTAGGTAGATGTAAACAGGGTGCTTGTATTCGCGAAGGGCATCAACAATCATAGCTCCGAACTTGAGAATCTCTCCAGCCATATCACGGGATCCACCACTGAATCCACGCCAGTTAGCAAAAATCATGACGGGGAGACCCTCGTTATCGAAATCACGAATTGCCTGAGCAGTCTTGTAAGAAGAGTCAGGGAAAAGAACTTGTCCAGCCTGGGGAAGGATAGCCTCTCTCGAGTTCGCATCAGCAGGATCAGCGGGTATAACTTGTTCAACCAATCTAGTCTCTACAGCAATGGCCCCCATTGGGATTCCTCCGAGACGTCCACGTCCAATAACGACACTCTTTCCCCATCCTGCGAGATACTCTTTATATGAGCCGACATCAAAGAAACCCTTTTGATCAGCAGTTCCTGCGAGCATGAGTCTAGGATCGTATGGGGTAGGAGTAGGTCGGAACTCGATATCACGGTCTACTGGATCAGAAGAGTCACGAGAAGCGGGGAGAGCTCCAATAGCCTTGGGTACGAAGCTCAACCACTGAAGGATAGAAGCAACTCCCTCCTGATCATCATCTACAATCTCGTGAGATACTCCGTTGGGAAACATGATCTGAGGTCCTCCGAGCTGGTCCTGAGAATTGTATACATCACGTCCAAGAAGCTTATTCAATGCTCCAAATCCAGTCAAGATCATAGGTCCTTGTTTCATTTGAATAATACGTTGTCCAAGACGTACAAGGTATGCTCCAATTCCGACACTACGTCCAGTTACGTAAGAAAGAGTAAAAATTTCATCGTACGCCCTCGAGGTCTCTCCAGCAATCATACCAGATCCACGCAAGTTCTCAACTCCAATACCATGGTTAGTTCCAATGATATCATCAATAGCCCACCCCTCGGGTACCTCATGAGCATTCACAGTTCCCTCCGGAAGTGCCTTGTAGTCCGCGTCAGACAAGTAAAGGTACTCGAATCCCTTGTTAGGGGAACCTACATCAACAAATTTAATCTGGAACTTGGGTTTCAACTCATCGACGAGTCCAATACGAGCTCCTGCATTACATGCAATGTAGACACGAGGGAGGCCACGCTGACGGGCAAATTCAGAAGCCTTGAAATAGTGATCGTCTTCTTCAACTCCGAAAGATCCACTCTGAACTGTAACATCATTAGCAACAAAGATTACATCACGTCCGTCCCGATATTCTGGGGTCTTCATGTTCACAAGCCATGAAACCATACCATTTTTGTTCGTTCCAATAGGTCTTGATGCAAGTTCAAGATTACCATCTTCGTCCTCAATCAACTCTTGTGCAGAAAAGAGATTGGTAGGCATGCTCAAGCTAGAATCGTCCATAGCAGCGAGGTGTTCGTTCCATTGTCCAATAAGTCCGACTTCGAGCAATCCAAGGAAGTCGTAGGCATAGGTAGATCCTACACGACGAGCAATTGCACGTTTGGTCTGAATAACATTGGAACCTGTGTAGGGGTCAAGCATACAGATTTCCTCAGCATGTTCTCCAAGAACACAGAACTCTTGAGTTACTCCAGTAATAGGATCTGGTCTCTCAGAGAAAGCAGATGTCTTGAGCCACTCTCCCTCCATAGAAGACGCAACAAGACGGACTGGTTCAATGACAGAATTTCCATCCTCGTCGGTGGTCTGAATTCTCACCTTTACTTCAATCTCATCAACGCGAAGCTTAAGGAGACGATTAGCAAGCTTGCTCTTTAGCTGTCCCATAATATCGGAGAATTTGGCTGCGACCTCCTCAGCAGTAGCGTCCTCAATCTCGGGAAGAGAGTGGAGGAAGATACGAGAAGAAGCCTGAGCGTTAACCTTGGGATTCGCCTGGGATCTCTCGAGTTCGTCGAGTCCCTGAATAAGAGCACGACGAGATCCAGAAAGACTAATAAGACCAGGTGCATGTGAAATTCCACGGACAAGTACAACTTGTGGAGCTCCTCCGCGGACTGGTTTGTTGGATTTCTCGGTTCCAAGGTAAACCTGTGCGTTCCTCTGAACAGCTGGAAGACGCTCAAGGTTGAAGTTAGCGTCAAGTCGGCTGAGCTCAAGAAGGTGATGGAAGGTAGGCCTCATGTTTCTGCGGAGAGCATTCTCCTTGTATCCTTCACACTGAGGGAAGGAGTAGTATAGAGGATCTTTCTTCTCGATTGGCACACAAAGATTCACGGTACGAATTCCAAGCATATTCAACTCCTTGCTCTGGGCAGCAAGAGCGGCTTCTACCTTCTCGACAGAATGAGCCTCTCCGTCGGATGTAACTAAATGCAAAACATTAGCTGGGCCGTCATAATCAACCTTAGGAAGTTCACTTCCAAACGTAGAGAGAACACTTGGCAAAGCAGTCTGAATGTCTCCACTCGAGCTCACGACGCTAAGAAGACCATGGCGAACGATACTCTTGTTCTCTGGAATGTCGGCAAAGCGGAAAGAGAATTTGCACTGCATCTGACCATCATTCTCTGATACAGCAATATCCAGGATTCTGTGAGCACGGTAAACACGGCGGATATAAACCTCGAGAGCAAGAGTCCGAACATTAACATCTTCATCCTGGAAGAGGGAAGTCAAAAGATCAACTCCAGCAGAAAGAGTTGCGCTTTTTGCAAGCTTGTCAAGATCAACATCGTCGTCGAGAAGTTCACGGCGAAGTTCATCAATACGGATATCAAATGCAGGCACCTTGGAATCACGAAGAATCTTCTCAGCTGCAAGAGAAACCTCTCCGTAAACTTTCTTGTCCTGGAACTTGGTAAGTGTTTCAAGTGAATCGTACACAGAGGCAGGAATAGAGCCTTGCCCGAAGCGGTCATTGAAAGTATTAATCTGACGCATCAAAGAAATCATTCCCTCAGAACGTCTCGTTACTTGAGCGTGTGCTTGGTTAACAGAAATAACCTCATCGAGATTCTCCGCATTGTCCTTTGCCAACTGACGAACAACGTCATCCTTAAGCTTTCCGTCGAACAAAGATTCTACGCGTGCAAACTCGGCGACTGTACTAGTGACAAGCTCGGATGCAGCTTCGATAGTGTCAGCTGCCTGGAGTGCAGTAGCAACAGTACCTTCGACGTCTCCACTGTATCCTCCGAGAATGTTACTCAAAGCACTAGATTTCTCAAATTCGTAAGTATCCATGGGGATATCAAAATCTCCCTCAAAGGGTAGGATCTTTTTAACCTTGGAAGGATCCTTCAACTGAAGAGAAGCGAGAAGATCTCCTGCAGAAATGACAGTTCCAGGTGAAAGGTTGTGGGTAATCTTTCCAGACTCAGTAGCCTTGATGGGCATAATCATCTTCATAGCTTCGACCTCAACGAATGGCTGTCCAACTTCGACATTAGCACCATTGTCCTGCAAGTAACGGACTACCTTTCCCGTAACATCAGTTCTGAGCTCTGAAGGATCAAAGATAGTGGGCCTGTGACATAGATCAGAAGAAAATGGGGCTATGAGAGAATAATCACATAAAACTTGAGATGAATCCAGGATAAAGAACTTACATCAAAATTGTAACTCCATCGACGCTCAAACGAAGTCCAAGAGGCTCGTCCATTCCAAGGATGCGATGAGTCACACCACCGAATGTGGCAAGAAGGACTCCTTCAGCGGTGACGGTGACCTGCGCATCGAAAGTCTGACCCTGCAAAGAGAGACGGTAAACATCGCCTGAAATACGTTCAACGTGGAAAGGATACTTGATATCCTTGTAAGCAATCTCCAAATCAAATTTGTTGATTCCGGAAATTCCAGCAGTGGAAACCTGTCCCTTACGGAAGGTTTCCTTTAATTCCTCAGACAGAGTCTTGACGTGCTCATAGGCCTTGAAGATGGCAGCAGAAGCAACAACAAGGTGAGGAGGCTGCTTAACACTGACGGACTTCTCTTTGATAAGTCCATCAAGCCAAGCAGTATCAATGGTATTCTCCTTGAATGCCTTGGTCTCCAAAAGCTGGACAAGGTACTCAACAGAGTTACGGATCTCTCCACGAACTTCAATTTCCTTCAAGGCCAAGACAAGTGATTTACGAGCCTGTTCGCGGGTAGGTCCCTTTGCGAAAAGGTGACCAAACTGAGAATCGGCAAACTCGTGGATTCCTCCATTAGCTCCGACACTGAAGTATCCCCAGCAATCAGAGGTAGACTGAAATTTGATTCTCTCGATAGATCCAGAAGTAGGTTTGAATCCCTCATCAGGATTCTCAGCAGTAATACGAGCAGCGATAATGTGAACGTTAATGTCCCTGTATTCCTCCTCCAAAAAGTCAATTTTGTCGCTTCCGTAAATATCCTCTCTTGCGTACAAAGCACGAATCTGGGGGATCCTGTTCAAAGGGATTCCCATGGCAACCTGAAGCTGAGTAGCAGGCAAGTTAACGTCAGTGACGCCCTCAGTAACAGGATGCTCTACCTGAAGACGGGGGTTCAACTCAAGGAAGAAATACTTTCCAGTATCAGCGTTGAAGAGGTACTCAACAGTACCTGCGCCCTGGTATCCAATGCTCTGGGTAAGCCTCTGCGCAGCACGTTCCATCTCACGGAAAGTTTCCTTGGGTGCAATGATAGGAGGTCCCTCTTCAAAAATCTTCTGGAAACGACGCTGGGTAGAGCAATCACGACCATTCAAGGCGACAGCATTTCCATGCTGATCTCCAACAATTTGCACCTCAAGATGGCGAGCATTTTTACAAAGCTGCATCAAGAAGATAGGTGATCCGATAACTTCGTTCTGAACCTGTATATATGCGTTCCTCAACTCAGCCTCATCTTCGACAAAACGGATACCCTTTCCTCCTCCTCCCTCGGAAGCCTTGATCATGATACCATTTTCATATCCAATTTTCATAGCAGCCTCAACAGCTTCCTCAACGTTACGGCAAGTGGCCTTCTCAAAGATATCATCAGGGATAGTTCCTTCATCGTTCAACTCAGCCTGAAGAGGACCATCATCAGGTCCTCCATAAGAACCACTCCAGGGGATGGAAGGCACCAATGCGGTCTGGGCAAGAATGTTAGCAGCAATCTTATCTCCCAAAACACTCATAACAGGTCCAGTGGGCCCAATGAATTTGATTCCCATTTCACCCAAAGTATTGGGCAACCTAGGGTTCTCCGAAGCATGTCCCCAACCGGGCCACACAGCATCTACACCCTGTTCCTCTGCAATTTTGCAAATAACGTCAACGTTGGCGTAGTTGTTCAAGTTCTTTCCACCAGGAACCTCAACGAAAGAATCGGCAAGACGAATGTATTCAGCATTAGCCTTGAGGTCCTCTGGGGTAGCCATGGCAACGAACTGGATAGCTTTCTCGTCTCCGAGCTCCATGTATGCCCACTGACGCATGGAAATAATGGACTTGGTCGCAGCCATACCATTGTTAGCAATGAGAATCTTTTTGATGACACGGTCACCTCCATGGGCTTTAACGTAGTCTTCAAGTGTGTCCACGGAAGTGCCAGTTTCCTCAACTGTGGCCATGAGGAGAGCAGTATCGACATGTTTGTCCATGTTGGCGAATACAGAGTTTGCATTGTGGCCAGCGCTGGACTTGACAGCAAAGGGGGTGGTCTTCACTGTGGATCCGTTGAGTCAAGAGATGGCAAAAGAGAAGAGAGATGTGTTAGTTTGGGATAGTTATAGTTCGGTTACGATCATACAGTGTACAGTTGTATGTACAGTTCTATGCCATCCAATATCGTTGCAAGAAGGAAAAACGACATCTATGTCATGATGACATGTCAGGTTCAATCTAATCAGTCAAGAGAGAAGAGACTGCATGTCCATGTCTACTTGACGTCAATGAGATACCACGAATGGGAATGCAGCTTGAGTAGGCGGTCATGTTGTGCTATTGCTATTGCAGTGTAACTGAATTTCAAATTGCCTTGACTTGAATAGTTGACAAGAAAGCTTTCTCGAGATCCTTTTTTGGTGAAAATCTTTTTTGAATTTCGGTGAAAGATTCCATTTTCACTGGATATTTTTGCTGAAGGATGGAATCTAACCGTCGTGACACGAGTACGTGTTTTCGTTTTTTGCAAAAATCTTTTCCTTTCAAGTCAATGCGAACGCCAACAACCCAAGGCCAACAAAACATCGACCTAGCTCTACTCACCATTAGTGGTAAATGCTCCAGCAACAGCAACAGCTGCAGCAAGGCAGGAAGCCGCTAGGGCATACCTGCGACGGGGAACTAACACCATGATGGATCTTTTTTATGTGTTGAGCTTTCCTGGCAAAGAAGCAAGGCGATGCTCAAGAAGAATTTTAGGATTCTCGCTCGTCGTCGCTGCAAAAATGCAAAACAATGATACTACTTTGGGGACTAAAGAAGATCGCTTCACTTTTTCACCCTCTTTAACACGTCATGATGTCATGCTGGCGTCACATTCTGAAGCAAATTCTGAAAATGCGGATGTCCTCTGTGACGCACGAACAAGCGTCTTATGTTCGTATCTCGTTAAGTTCAACTTTCTCGCTTCCAACACGAACCTAACCTGTGACAGGAACCTGTGACAGGAAGACAAACACTAAAATTAATCACCTTTGAATGAACCTCTCCTGCGACCCCCCCCATCCTTCTTGACCCATCGACCATTTTGAATTTTGTTCCATTGATCATCCATCCTGTCCCCACAATTTGACGTGCTGATCGTTGTGCCTGCGCAGCCTTACTCAATTCAATTCAAACAAACACCATGAGATTATCATTATCATGGCCGATCATCTCTGTCTTCATGTGGAAGTGCATGCACATCGCCTCCACAGAAGCACTCATGAGCCCATCTTTGTGCAGCAAACTATCAGTTGCAGCTGCAGCAATGCCTAAACAAATGCCAATAAAAATGGCCAATGGTCCTGATTCTGATTCAATAAATGAACTCGAACTCGGAGGATCTAGTTCCAGTTCCAGTTCCAGTTCCAGTTCCAGTTACATATCCAGAATATCCAGATCCAAAACCAAACTTACCACAACCATCAAAGAACAATTTGCACTACGTCTAGCTGCTGATCCAAACTTTTTATCTAAATCCATTACAGAAGTAATATTAGCTGCAGGGACACAATTCACTGCTGAATACTCCAGAAGGGGGACAGGTAATATGATTCCTCAAATTGATTTCGTTATTGCGGGAATATTGACGGCAATCGCTGGGAAATATTACAGCATGTGGCGAGTGGCTCCCACATTTATTAATACCAAGGCAGAGGGCGCCAATGCCAATTCATCCACAACAGATGAAGGAGATGTAAACATTAGCATTCCCACCAATGCATTTCAAACTGATAAATCTTATTCCCTCGCTCAACGAGGTATGGCATTCATTCTACCCATCCCGTCGCTATTCAAAGCAGGATTCATTGCCAGTGCCATTGGATATGGTCTGACTCAAATTCTAATTTCCTTGAGGTCACTTCTAGTCCCATCCTATGAAGCAGCAACGGCGAGTATGAACATTCTGCATGCATGTTTATACACGGGAGGATTTATGGCGTTTGTGAGCAATATTCGGTATCAGCTGTTACAAGGCATTGTTGAACCAATTGTTGTAGAAAATTTGTTTCGAAAGTTTCCAATTGTCAAGGCTGCTGTTATATTTGCAGTAAGATTGGCCAATGGGCTGTTGGGTTCGTCACTTGCAATTGCAGGCATGAAAATGTTTGGATTGCAAAAGTTGAAGTAAATGCCATTTCATAAATACAATAGTGTACGTTTGTATGTACCGTACAGGACCTGTAGGATTTTTGCATTTGCAGCTGACTAGAGCTGCAGCAAATGGCTTAAGCTTCGCTTGTACTTCTAGGATACCATACTCTTTAGATCATTGCAATGCAATGCTGTGATTAAAAATCATAATTTCAGATTGAGTCATTCTATTTCAATAAAGTAAAAACTAAGTGACCATGAATGCGACATCGTTCCGGTTCCACTTCTGCGTGTTGTTGAGGATTGATGATGCAATCAAAAATCTTGCAGTAGGGTATAGTGCAGCGTTTCTTATGATTTTTTGCTGTTTCCATTTCCATTCTTTCTTGGAATCAAAAAGACATCGTCGGGAGCTTGTTCCCCTAACCTCTTTGCAACAACATCTCTTGGAACAACACGAATCTCTCTCAATCCTTTGAATCGATCCAACTTGACAATACACTTGTTGCTTCCATCGGGATAAATACCAATGACTATTCCAGTTTTTCCCATATCTGTTCCCTTTGTCAAAACAATTAAATCTCTGACTTCAGCTGGATCCTTCTTTGGATCGCTATGTACCAATGCCTCACTCGCTACATTCTTGAAATAGTCTTCATTAGTGACAGTAGCATCATAATAGGTGTACAATCCACCAACATGCAAATATCTATCGAAATGAAGGCTCATCTCTGAATAAGCGACATATGCCTCATCCAAGTTCCTCCTCGCAGTCGCTTGCTTCATTCTCTCGACACCTGCAAAGAATCTACCAACTTCATAGCGGAGTGCGACGCGTAAGCCGTTATCGGTGGGTTCGTCGGATGGAAAGGCGGCGTCGGTGAAGGTAGTGAATAGGGGTACGAAGGAGCGCAGTTGGTCTGGGTACTTTTCGACGAGGTCCCATCTTTCTTGCATGAGGTCGCGTTGCAGTTCGTCCTGGGAGTGAATAGTGAAAGTGAAAGTGAAAGCGAGAGAGTGAGTAGTGAGTAATGAAAAGTAAGAACAGTGTTTGACATGCGTATTCTCATTCGTATTCGTATTCAATTTCAAGTATAATAAATTACTTACCATGATATTTGAAACAGCACGAATTTTTTTCGGGAGACCGCCGACACCTTTTGCCTTTACGAGTCCTCCGCCGGCCATATCGGGCAGATATCCCTCTTTGGCCAGTGATGGTGGAGGAAGAAAAGTTCCGGCAGCGATCGCCAGTGAGGATCCAATCATGGCAGTAAACATATCTCGTCTGTTCATGTTGATAGTGGGATTGATGTCAATGTCGATGTCGATTTGGTGGTTTGTGTTTGTGTTTGTTTTCTCTCGTATGTTGTCAGAATTGCTGTTACGATTTGCATGAGAAACTGCATAAGGAATAGTATCTGCGTTTTTCTTGGAGGAGATAGAATGCGAAATGTGAGGCAGAAACGCACAAGTGCAAGAGGCACAAGTCGCTAATATTAATGCCGGCAATGTTAATGTTGGAAGTCTCATGTTTGTGTTTATTATATGTCAGCAACAGATTGGAGATGTGCTAGGATTCTTTCCTTGGAATTGTATGGT
>Ga0115005_10005524_pt1 | contig 10000 bp, 8 predicted proteins | sample ArcOceMetagenome_FD_87163 | JGI IMG/M metagenome (GOLD analysis project Ga0115005, IMG submission 87163) | Marine eukaryotic phytoplankton communities from Arctic Ocean - Arctic Ocean - Greenland ARC118M Metagenome | ecosystem: Environmental > Aquatic > Marine > Oceanic | place: Arctic Ocean... | reverse complement strand
TTTAGAGGTGCCAATATCCAGACCAACGATCATTTTTCCCGCAGGTAGATTAGACATTTTTTAATCTCCGGTTTTTCACATTCATTACTTTCGCCTTAAATACTTATCTTAATAATGATGAAGCAACTTCAACTTGAGCTAACTCTATCGACTCATCAGAATCCATATAGCTGCGCCAGCGAACTGATAATCCATTTACATAACGTAAATCAATTACTTCAATATCATCTAACTTTTTAATCAATGCACCATCTAGTAATGTTAAGAAACGATCAAAGCGATGAGTCACTTGGTCCGCACCCAACACAAGCGTTAGCCCATTACTTAACAACAATGAAAAATCACCATCATCTAATTGTGTTTGTTCAACCACTGACAAACCGTAATGCGTCAATGGCTTTTGAAATTGATTAAACCAAGTCACTGCCTGCTTAATCGTTTCTCGGTTAGGTACTTCTTGCTGATCACCATTAAATGACTCAACTTTTAAACGAGGCAAATGAGTAAACGCTGCTATTTCTGATGGCAAAAAAACATGACCTGTCGCCGATAATAAATAGTCTTCATTCCATCGCGCTACCGCTACATATTCGTCGATACCAATCACTAATTGACTGGGCCATTGGCGACGAATAATCGCTTGACGCACCCAAGAATGGCTCTCAAGATTGGCTTTTAATTCCAATAAATCTAACTGCCAAAAACCTTTATCAAGTTGCGTCTCTACTAACGCTAATAACTCATCTTTACTCGCACCGACTGCAGCATGCCCACCGGTATAACCAGTTAAAACCAACTCACCTACCGGCACTGACTGCAACTTATTTACCGCCGTCATCAATGAAAAAGACACAGCAGACAATACAAGTAACAAGGCGCTTCGTTTGCACCAAAGTAGCCAAGCCACTTTTACATCTATTTTTTTACCTGCTCGCGTTGCACCTTTTCGACTGCGTGATGTGCGTCGCTGATTACTAGCTGCTAATTGCAAAGCCCCATTTTTCATCGCTACACACTCACCGATAAATGAATAATATTCGCAATAAGAGCATTAAAATTAAGACCCGCTGCAGATGCCGACATGGGCACCAAACTATGATCAGTTAAACCTGGCACCGTATTCACTTCGAGTAAATAAAACTGGCCGCTACTTTTATCTCGCATAAAGTCAACACGACCCCAACCACTACAACCCAGCGAATAAAATGCCTCTTTCGACAATTGCTGTAAAAATGCTTCTTCATCAGTATTTAATCCACTAGGAATAAAAAACTGCGTATCGTCATCCTGATACTTTGCTTCAAAATTATAAAATTCACGTTGAGTCGCAATGCGAATAGATGGCAATTCATGACCTTCAAGTATCGTTAAGGTATATTCTGGCCCGTCTATCCATTGTTCAGCAAAAATAGTGACTCCAGACTCAACCGTAGCCTGATAAGCCGCTTTTAATTCATCGGCTGTTTTAACTAACGACATACCAATGCTTGAGCCTTCATCGGCAGGTTTAACAAAAGCTGCTCCGCCTAACATCATAAGCACTGCATCGAAATCACTTGTTGCTTCTAAACAAGCAAATTCTGGTGTTGGTAATGACAATCCACGCCAGACATTTTTAGACCGGACTTTATCCATTGCTAATGCCGAACCAAGCACACCACTACCACTATAAGGAATCGCCATTTTTTCTAACAAGGCTTGCATGGTGCCGTCTTCACCGCCTTTTCCATGCAAAGCAATAAAAGCAAAATCAGGCTTCGCCGCTTGCAAATCAGCAATAACATCACCCGCTGTATCAATAGCAATAACATCGACACCCATAGACGCCAAGCTAGCAGTCACAGCGTTACCACTAGCCAGTGACACCTCTCGCTCAGCTGCATTACCACCCATTAACACAGCGACTCGACCGTTGATTTTTAGGGCATCAACCGAGTTGTTTTCTGCTGTATTGTTAGAAGATATCGTTTCCATTAATCGCTTTCTCTATACCGTCTTTGTCAAAAACTGATGACTGCTAATTTCTTTAGATAATTTACCCACATCACCGGCACCCTGAGTTATGAGAATGTCATCGGCGATAAGTAAACCTTGTAATACATCAAACAACTCAGCGCGATCCTCAACATAAATAGGATCAATTTTTCCACGCTGTCGAATACTGCCTGACAAACTTCGGCTATCGGCACCCGTAATAAGCTCTTCGCCAGCGGCATATACATCCAATAACAACAACACATCTACGGTGGATAACACGCGAACAAAGTCATCATAAAGATCATGCGTTCGGCTATAACGATGCGGCTGATAAATCATAACTAAACGCTTACCAGGCCAGCTTTCACGCGCTGCTGCTATGGTTGCAGCAACCTCTGTCGGGTGATGTCCATAGTCATCAACTAAGGTCACGTCGCCTTGATTCATTGAAAGCTTGCCAGCAATTTCAAAACGTCGACCGACGCCTTTAAAATTATCCAAGGCTTTTAAAATAATGCTTTGCTCTATCTTTTCATCTATCGCTACTGCAAATGCCGCAGTTGCATTTAATGCGTTATGCGCACCTGGAGTATTCAAGGTGACCTGAACAGGACCGTCGGCATCTTTATAATGCAAAAGGAAATAAGCCTTTAGACCTTCACAGCGATAATCACTAATACGATAATCGGCATTAGCATCAAACCCATAAGTAATAACAGGACGATGGAAATCAGCTAATAATTTTTTGATATTATCATCATCAATACAGACCACTACCAAGCCATAAAAAGGAAGGTTATGGACGAAATCTACAAAGGTCGCTGTTAACTTTGAAAAGTCACCACCATAAGTCGACATATGATCGGCATCGATATTAGTGACCACTGAAACCATAGGCTGCAAATGCAAAAACGATGCATCACTTTCATCTGCTTCGGCTATTAAGTAACGACCGTGTCCTAATTGCGCATTGGCATTAGCACTATTGAGTAAACCACCAATAATAAAAGTAGGCCCTAAGCCTGCCTCTCCAAAAATAGACGCCAGCAAGCTAGTTGTTGTCGTTTTACCGTGAGTGCCGGCAATCGCAATACCATGACGATAACGCATTAACTCAGCTAACATTTCAGCACGAGGTACAATCGGTAGGTGCGCTTCTTGTGCCGCACATAACTCAATATTAGAGTCACTTATAGCCGTTGATACCACAACCACATTGGCCGTTTGAACATTCTCAATGGCATGCCCTATAAATATTTCCACACCTAATTCAGCTAAACGGTTCGTAGTATGTGAGGCCTGAACATCAGAACCACTAACAAGATAACCCTGATTCAATAACACCTCAGCGATACCACACATACCTGCACCACCAATACCCACAAAATGGATTTTTTCGATACGGCGCATTTCAGGAACAAAAAAAGTACTGCTAGACATAGGAAAACTCCTGACAAGCATTAACAATGATCTGCGTGGCAGAAGGAGTAGCGAGCGAACGGGCTTGCTGCGCTTGATTCAATAAGGCTTTTCGATTTTGTAATAATGCTGCTAACAAATGACAAGCTTTATCAACAGAAAAATCAGCTTGAGATACTAAGGTGGCAGCACCTACATCGACTAACCAATTAGCATTCGCCGTTTGGTGATCATCTGTCGCATAGGGATAAGGGATTAATAGCGAGGCCACTCCTGCAGCTGCTAATTCGGTAACGGTTAAGGCGCCCGAACGTGCAATCACTAAATCGGCATTGCTATAGGCCTGAGGCATATCCGTAATAAAAGCACTTACGGCTGCATCAATACCGGCTAATACATATTGCTGCTGAACATCTTCAACATCATTTACACCCGTTTGATGCACCACAGAAATATCGTTAAACGAAGTGTTTTCACTGCGTAACTGCGCCAAGGCCTTTGGTAATACACAATTTAATGCATGTGCACCAAGGCTACCGCCTAATATCAATAAGCGTAATGGAGACGCATCTGCAGCCATTCGCACACTAGGCTCATCGATTTGATAAAGCGCAGCGCGAAGCGGATTGCCAGAAAATTGAGACTTAGCACTAGCTTTAAACGCAGCGGGAAAACCAGTAAATATTTTAGTGGCTAAAGGTGCCAACAATCGATTCGTTGTACCAGGAATCGAATTTTGTTCTTGTAAAATTAGAGGGACTCGGCAAATAAAGGCTGCAAAACCCGCAGCAGCAGAGGCAAAACCACCCATACCTAATACGCAACAAGGTTTAGTCTTACGAATAAGTGAAACACTACTAATTACCGCCATCATCAATAAAATAGGCGCTTTAATCCAAGACAATAAATTTTTACCACGAACACCAGCAACATTAATAAAATGAATGACAAATTTATTTTCCGGCACAATTTTTGATTCAATGCCTTTACGTGTTCCAAGCCAAACGACATCTAAATCAATAGCACGCAAGCCTTGCGCAACAGCTAAAGCTGGAAAGACATGCCCGCCTGTTCCCCCAGCAGCAATCATTACCGTTTTACGCGAAGGCTTTAGCTGATCAATAGCATCGTTATGCATGATTAGCCCCCGTCGCTCGTCTTGAGGGTTTTACTGCCGATTGGAGATCAGTTAATAAGTCACGCGTGCCACGCACACCGTATTTTTTAACTGAGGCATCTGCTGCTTCAAACATTAATTCGCGATGAATACGCATAATTAAAGCCACAAGAACGCAGCTAACTAACAAGCTACTGCCGCCATAACTTAAGAACGGCAAGGTCAAACCTTTTGTCGGCAGCAAACCAATATTGACACTCACATTAATGATTAGCTGCGCAGAGAAAACCAAAGCCACGCCATAAGCAACATAAGCACCAAAGGCTCTACCCATAGATTCAGCTTTTCTTGCTATTACTAAAACGCGGCCAATAAAGACAACATAAATAAGCAATGCGGTTAAACAACCTATAAAACCTAACTCTTCTGCCATAATGGCAAAAATAAAATCAGTGTGAGCTTCGGGTAAGTAAAATAATTTTTGAATGCTATTGCCTAAGCCAAGACCAAACCAATCACCGCGACCAAATGCAATTAATGACTGAGTTAATTGATAACCTTCACCAAATTGATCAGCCCATGGGTCAAGATAAGCATAGAGACGCTGCATGCGGTAATCGGAAGAGCTAACAACAAAAAAGGCAAAAATAGCAAGCGCAATAGCCGAGAGACCGAATTGCCAAACGCGCACTCCGCCCAGAAAAAGCATACCCAATGCAGCGGTAGATAATACAACCACAGCGCCAAAATCAGGTTCTAAGATTAACAACCATACAAAGAAAGACATAATGATCAACGGATTAAGAAAGCCTAACCAATGGCTTCTAACCAATTCATGCTGTCGCACTAAATAGTTACCGAGATAAACAATAACGCCAAGCTTTGCGACTTCTGAACCCTGCAAAGTAAAAGGCCCTAGCGCTAACCAGCGCGTTGCACCATTAGCGGTTCGACCAAAACCCGGAATTAAAATTAAAACAAGTATGACAAAGCTAGCTATTAATAAATAAGGTCCACTTCTTTCCCATAAAGACAGCGGAATTTTAAATGCGACTACTGATGCCACACAGGCAATCATGATATAAACCAAATGACGACGCGTATGAAATAAAGCATCACCATAACGCTCACTGGCATAATCCATCGATGCCGAACAAATCATTACTAGCCCAAGCGACACTAATGCGCACACGCAAGCTAATAAGATAAAATCGATAGAAGGCACGTTAGCACCTAAAGATGATGGAGAAAGCCGAGGCATTATTGTGTTGCCTCCTGATGATTACTCTCTAGCTTGGCAACAGCTGCCTTAAAAATATTACCGCGCTGCTCAAACCCACTAAACATATCAAAGCTGGCACAGGCTGGTGATAGCAATACTAGATCGCCAGTCTTGCTATTGGATTCAGCGACACTCACAGCCTGCTCAAGAGTATCAACGCGGAATATTTCATACTGATCAGAAGCTAAAGCAGCAATAGTATCTGCACCCTCGCCTAACAAAATCAACTTGCATGACAGCGGCTTTAAGGCTGCGATGAGTGCTGAAAAATTCGCACCTTTCGTTTGGCCACCCGCAATCAAAACGATATTACCGCTTACAGAAGAAGACAAACCTTTAAGAGCCGCAACAGTTGCGCCCACATTTGTCGCCTTGGAATCATTAATATAGCGCACGCCGTTAACGTCACCCACCCATTCGCAGCGATGTGGCAAACCCTTAAACTGTTTAATAGCCGTTTGCATAGCGGTTAACGGAAAACCTGCTGCATCACCAATAGCTAATGCAGCTAAGGTATTTAAAATATGATGATCACCCATTAAAGGAATATCAGACACCGGCATGAGTGATTCAAAGCCTTTGACCAAATGACGCTGGCCTTGAATTTCTTTAACGCCGAACTGACCTAAATCAGGAATATCCAAGCCAAAACTTTTTATTGAAACATCAACCGTTCTTAGTGGCGTAGTTAAATGATCATGACGATTAAAAACAACATGTTTCGCGCCACGATAAACGCGCTGCTTAGCCTGATGATAAATCATCAGGGTTTGATGCCTATCCATATGATCGGCACTGACATTTAATAGGCAAGCTACTTTTGGCTGTAAATCAGAGCAGCGCTCTAACTGAAAACTAGATAACTCAAGCACATAAGCTTCACGGCTTGGTGATAATAAATTTAAAGCCGGCTCACCTAGATTGCCGCCAACACCGGCATTGATATTCGCGCACTTCGCCATCTCACCCACTAGGGTAGTAACGGTGCTTTTTGCATTAGAGCCGCTTATCGCAATAACTGGCGCGGCGACATCATTCGCGAACAAATCAATATCACCGGTAATTAAAGCACCACGTGCAATGGCCGTCGCAAACAAAGGATCATCCTTTGAAATACCCGGGCTTACGTAAATCTCATTTGCACCATCAACCCATTCTGAATGTCCATCGCCAAAGCGGATATCTACATTAGGAAACTCTTTTAATACAGCTTCAATTTCTGGCGGTTGCTCACGCGTATCCAGAACACTAAATGACAAACCCAGACGCAAAAAATGACGTATGCAGGATATGCCGGTAATGCCCAGCCCCACAATTAAACGTCTTTTATCTGTTTGGATTAAATTCATTAAGTTTCTTTCAGTAAATTCATTAATAATTAAATTGTCATTTTCTATACGGGCCACATTGGCAAACATAGAAATAACGATTTAGCGCAGTCTTAACTAACGTAGCTTTAACGTTGCCAAACCAAATAACACCAGCATTACGGTAATAATCCAAAAACGGACAATTACGCGCGGCTCAGGCCAACCTTTTAATTCAAAATGATGATGCAAAGGCGCCATCATAAAAATACGCTTACCCCTCAACTTAAATGAGGCAACCTGTAAAATAACGGAGAGTGTTTCAGCAACAAAAATACCCGCCATAATAAAAAATACAATTTCATGTCGCGTAATTAAAGCGATAACACCCAACGCAGCACCTAATGCTAAAGCGCCAACATCACCCATAAATACTTGGGCGGGATAAGTGTTAAACCAAAGAAAACCTAAACCTGCGCCGCCTAATGCGCCACAGTAAATAACCAATTCGCCGGCACCAGGAATATAAGGAATATGTAAATAGCGCGAAAACTCAGCATGACCAGCCAGATAAGCAATAATCCCAAGCGCCGAACCGACTAGAACAGTAGGAAGAATAGCGAGACCATCAAGCCCATCAGTTAAATTAACGGCATTGCTCGAACCCACAATGACTAAGTAACCTAAAACTAAGTAGAGCCAACCTAAATCAAACATAAAATCTTTGAAAAAAGGCACTATCAATTGCGTTTCAGCAGGTAATGTTGACGTAAAGTAAAGCGTAGAGACCACAGTCATGGCCGCAGCTGATTGCCAAAAATATTTCCACTTAGCAGCCAAACCTTTTGAGTTTTTTTCAATGACTTTGCGGTAGTCATCAACCCAACCAATAGCACCAAACATTAGCGTAACGGCTAATACAGCTTGAATATAACGATTACTCAAATCAGACCAAAGCAGAGTACTCATACAAATACTTAATAAAATCAGTGCACCACCCATAGTTGGCGTGCCAGCCTTAACTAAGTGCGTTTGTGGACCATCATCACGAATACTCTGCCCAACTTGGTGGTAATTCAATTTACGAATAACCCAAGGACCAACCATTAAGGAAAAAATAATGGCTGTCATAACGCTTAATATGCCGCGTAAACTTAAATACTGAAATACCGAAAAAGCACTGATATATTGCTGTAAGTATTCAGATAATAAAATCAACATAGGCTTATTTCGATCCTGTATTTGCTAAATGGATAGACTCAGCACTGACATCTAAAGCTGAGACGACACAATCCATTGCCGCACTGCGAGAACCCTTTACTAAAACGACTGACGATTCACATTCGCTCGATAATAATTGAGTAATCAATGCATCTTGACTGCTAAATGTTTGCGCCAATAACGCTGAAGACAATTTTTTATTTTCATTTTCATTTTCATCATGCTGATTAAAACCAGCCAATGTCTGCGCAGCAAATTCACCAATAACATAAACGCAATCAACACCTGCAAGCGCGGCATACTGCCCTACATTAAAATGCATAGCCGCGGCATCGTCACCTAATTCAGCCATATCGCCCAACACAGCAATACTCTTTTTTTCTTGACTGCTAAAAGACACTAATACATCAATAGCCGCATACATCGACTGTGGATTAGCGTTATAACTATCATCTAATAACTGCAAATGGTTATGGCCCGCTATACGGCATAACCTTCCCTTCTCAGGAGCCACAACTGCTAAGCCTTTAATAATATTGGCATCACTCACGTCTAATGCTTTTGCCATGGCAGCTGCCATTAATGCATTGCGCACATTATGAATGCCTAAAAAGTCCATCTTAATTGGCAAAGTACTGGTCGTATTAGTGAGTCGAATATTGACATTAAAATTTAAGCCATCAATATTCTGCGTAATATCGCTCGCATAAACATTGGCATAACTATCTGTTAAAGCACACTCAATCAGTTGACCCTTTGCAGCTTGAACTGACAAACTTTCACGCCAATCACTCGCAAAAGTATCGTCTCGATTAATAATGGCCCAACCCTCTGCAGGTAAGTCTTTATAAATTTCAGCTTTAGTATTAGCCGTATTCTTGATACTGCCAAAACCGCCTATATGCGCTTCATTAATATTGGTAATCGCACTAATATGTGGCTGACCAATACCGACTAAATAACTGATATCACCTGACTTAGCTGCTCCCATTTCTAGCACAGCATAATCGTGACTTTCATTAAGACGCTGCACTGTTAATGGCAGGCCAATCTCATTATTGAAATTGCCATGCGTGGCGCAGACAGTACCAACTTGTTCGAGAATCGCCGCTAACATATTTTTACAGCTGGTTTTTCCCGAGCTGCCGGTAATAGCGACTACCTTACCTTTATAAGCTTCACGATTAACTTTCGCGATAACGCCTAAGGCATATAATGAATTCGTCACTACAATTTGCGGCAATGGCACATCTTGAATTTTTTCGACAATAGCCGCTACTGCACCCTGCTTCGCTGCATTGGCAAGATATTGATGACCGTCTAATTGAGAGCCCGTTAATGCAACGAAAACATCGCCACTAACGGCTTTGCGGCTGTCGATACAAACGCCAGTTACCGCAACATTTTCACCGGTTAATAGTCCGTCATTAGCCGCAGCTAACATTTGTAAATCTATTCCGCTCATCATGACTGGCAATCCTCATGAAGCTCACGAGAAAGGCATTGACGTACTTCATCGGCATCACTAAACGGTCGTTTTTCAGTACCAATAATTTGAAATTGCTCATGGCCTTTACCTGCCACTAAAATTAAATCGCCAGCCGCTGCCTGCGTAATAGCAAAGGCAATCGCCGCTGCGCGATCAGGCTCAACATTGACGTCATGCATATCGTCAAT
>Ga0115005_10005523_pt1 | contig 10000 bp, 9 predicted proteins | sample ArcOceMetagenome_FD_87163 | JGI IMG/M metagenome (GOLD analysis project Ga0115005, IMG submission 87163) | Marine eukaryotic phytoplankton communities from Arctic Ocean - Arctic Ocean - Greenland ARC118M Metagenome | ecosystem: Environmental > Aquatic > Marine > Oceanic | place: Arctic Ocean... | reverse complement strand
TAAGCTTAGAGAGGCATCCTCAATGGAACCTACACCCGTCACTGGCCTTAACGTATTAAAAGGCACGATGGCTATATTGCCAGATATCGGCCGTATTCTTAAGGGTATTTACTATTTAGCATCCGCTAAACCTGACAAACATCGCTCTCTGGGCAGTATGTTTGAAACCCGAGCCAAACAACACCCCAATAAATGTTTTTTACGATACCGTGAAGAGCAATACACCTATGGTGAGTTTAACCAGTGGGCAAACCAAATTAGCCATTATTTATCATCTCAAGGCATAAAATCAGGGGATATTGTTTCCCTTATGATGGAAAACCGCCCAGAGACCATTGCTTGTGTATTGGCCATCACAAAATTGGGGGGCGTTGTAAGCATGATCAACACTACCCAACGAGATGACACACTGATTCATAGCTTCACAGCCGTGAAAGCAAAAATGTGCATCATCGGCGAAGAATGCACCGAAGCATTTGATGCTATAAAAGCCCGCTTAGACCAAGACTCCACTTGCAAGCACTTTTACATGGCCGATGGTAACAACAATCCAGCTCCTGCCGATTATATAGATCTTGCTTTAATTGCTTATTCACAACCAACAGAAAACCCAGAAAGCACCCAGCATGTTCAAATGAAGCAACCTGCTTATTATATTTTCACATCAGGCACCACAGGGTTACCCAAAGCTTCTATTTTAAGCCACTTTCGCTGGGTAAAAGCCATGGGCGCATTTGGTTTGTCGGCTTTTAGACTAAAAAAAGACGATGTCTTTTATATTTGCCTGCCCTTGTACCATAACAATGCTTTAACCGTTTCTTGGAGCAGCATCGTTGGTGCTGGTGCCACTATGGTTTTAGCGCGTAAGTTCAGCGCCAGTAATTTTTGGGATGACTGCCGTAAGTACGGCGTAACAGCTTGTTGCTACATTGGTGAATTGTGCCGCTACCTGCTTAACCAGCCCGCTAAAGATTCTGATCGCGACCACAAGATGCGCATCATGGGTGGCAACGGCTTAAGGCCTGATATCTGGATGCAATTCAAGCAGCGCTTTGGTGTGAACCATATGATGGAATTATATGGCGCCAGTGAATGCAATATTGCCTTTGTAAACAGCCTTAATCTCGACTTAACGGCGGGCTACTGCCCTATGAGCTTTGAAGTGGTGCAATACAGTATTGAAAAAGACCAGCCAGTGTTAAATGAACAAGGCTTTATGATTCCTGTAGGTAAAGGTGAAACAGGGCTATTAATCGCTGAAGTAACAGAGCGAAGCCCTTATGAAGGCTACACCAATACCGCCGCTAACAAGAAAAAAATGCTAAGCGGCGTTTTCAAAAATGGCGACAGCTATTTTAACAGTGGCGACCTTGTGCAAAAACAAGGCTACAAACATGTGGCATTTATTGATCGTTTGGGGGACACCTTCCGCTGGAAAGGGGAAAACGTTGCCACAACAGAAGTAGAAGAGATCACCAATCAATTTGAACAAATCACACAAAGTGTTGTGTATGGCGTACAAGTACCTAATGCCGATGGCCGAGTCGGCATGGCTGCCATTACCTTAAACACCGATTTAAACCATTTTGATACAAAACACTTTGCTCAACACGTTAGTGAAAAATTACCTAACTACGCTGTGCCACGTTTTATTCGTATTAGAAACGATCAAGACATCACAGGTACATTTAAATACAAAAAAGGTGACCTTAAAAAAGAAGGTTTTGATTTAAGCATGGTGGCAGAACCGCTTTATGTTCTCATGCCAAATAGTGAAGACTATGTTCCGCTTAAAAAAGAGCATCTGGATAAATTACAACAAGGCTCTGTTTGCTTGTAACATCAAAAGGCCTAACATTTTGTTAGGCCTTTTTCTTTAGCCTGTTTTATAACAGGCAAAACTCTCAAAATGTCTCATACTGAATATACATAATTGACACTTAACTCATTCACTGGAATGGTTGGAAGAATTATCAATCGTTTATTTATATGTCACAACTGATCCAATATAAAAGCCAAGACGGCATTGAACACTATTTGCATCTTTTTGCATGCGATGATGTGAATGCGCCGGTAATTTTATTTTTTCCTGCCATGGGTATTAAAGCCCCCTACTACTTCAAGTTAGCAGAGCATTTAAACCAACAGGGTTTGAATTTTATTTGCACGGATTTACGTGGCAATGGCCCAGCCCACACTCGACCTTCTTGGCTGCATAATTTCAGTTATCACGATCTACTAACAAAAGACTGGCCTGCCGCCATTGATAAAGTAAAAGACACATTTTCAGGCAACCCATTATTTTTAATGGGCCACAGCTTAGGCGGGCAATTAAGTTGCTGTTATGGCGCACTCAACCCAGACAGCATTGACGGCATTATTTTAGTGGCTTCAGGTACGGTTTATTATAAAAGCTACCGACAGAAATGGCGCACACTCTTTGGCACTCAATTTCTTTGGTATGTGAGCAACATTACCGGTTATTTACCCGGCTCCAAACTGGGGTTTGCAGGCAATGAAGCCCGAGGGGTTATCAGAGACTGGGCATACAACGCCAGAACCGGACGTTACCGCTTAAAAAGCGACAAACAATACTCCCATCTTGAAGGGCGTCTTAGTGAATTCAAGAAACCCATCCTAGGTATTTCTTTTGATGGCGACAAACTATCACCCCATGGTGCTATGCAGGGTTTGTTAGATAAGTTCCATAACGCTAAAAAAACCCACATAAGAACGGGTGCACTTGAGCTGGGCTTAAAAAAGCTGGACCATTTCAGCTGGGTCGCAAACATCGATAAGTTAAGCCCTAAAATCAGCCTTTGGGTTCGAAAAGTATTGGGCACCGATGATTGAAGTACTCAGCTCAATTGCAGACAGCGCTCTAGCCCTCTTCGACTCATTGCCCATTTTTTTAACTATTGCGGCTTTTTTTTGTAGTCTACTGGCCGCAATCCTTGGGCAAGGTGGCGGCTTAATATTAATGACAATTTTGGCCGGCCACTTCCCTACTCACGCTCTTATTCCTATTCATGCAACCATTCAAGCAAGCAGCAACGGCAGCCGAGCGTTCATGGGCATCCCTCATATTAAATGGCCCATTATATTGCCTGTCATTGTGGGCACGATAATAGGCGCATTAATCATTACGCCATTCATCCCATCAATTAACTGGCAATGGTTACAAGGTATTATCGCATTATTCATTTTATGGATGACATGGGGTAAAAGCTTAGCCCTGAGCAAGAAATTCAAAGGGGCTCTCACCAGCCTAGGTTTACTTCAAGGAGCTTTAGGCATGGCACTAGGGGCCACCGGCCCACTGGGTAATGCCCTATTATTAAAATACGGTTTAAACAAACATGAATTAGTGGCAAGTAATGCCGTAATTATGTTTTCTAGCCATGTGATAAAAATTTTATTATTCAGCTTGGCGGGCACCCAACTAATTCACTACTGGCAAAGTATATTAATACTGTGCATTGCATCCATACTTGGTTCAGTCATTGGCAGCCCATTACGGCACAAACTGCCTGAACGTATTTTCTTCCCGTTATTTAAAATCGTGCTCACTCTTCTTGCTTTGCGCATGTTGTTTAACGCACTCTAAACTTAATATCACTCGATAACACAACCGCCTCTGGCTTATCCAACACTTAAGGTGTTAAAGTTAAATAAAATAGATAACGGTATAAAAATGAACATAAGCCAGCTTATCGAAGCCTTCAATGTCATGATGCAAAATACGCAGAGCCTATGTGCATCAATACAAACCAAACACAATAAAATTTGGTTACCACTATCTGATGAAGACATGGCAGCAGGCTTAACACCGATAAAAAAAGCACAAAACATCTATCAAGACTTTTGGTATGAAAACGGCCAAGACGGCCGAGAAACGCGTAGCTGCTTTGGGCTTATTGCAGCATCTGAAGAACAACTGGCCACTGCCAAAACCATTAACCAGCAAAAAGATCAGCTTAAAACCCTGTTTGGCCAGTTGCAAAAGCACGATAAAAGCCAATGGCTGGAACTAAAAGGCCAACTGGGTAAACAACATTCCTTACGTGACAACCTAAAACTATCCGGCTTAAACCGCCTGCATTTAAAACAAACTTGGCGTCATATTCCCATTACGCAGCGCACCCCTTGTCGAGTAGGCTTTAATTGGTATTCATCGGGTCGCAGCATTCAAAAGATCAGTGTGCAGCAAGCTTTTGATGCTTTGAACCAACTGGATACATCCAGCAAACACATCCAAACTCAGCTCGCTATGCTTGGAAAGTTACCTAGTAATACACCTTTAGCGAAAGTTCAAAACCTTGCGCCCACAATGCGTGCTAATCTATTTTATAAGGATGATGCTTTACCTTTACGCCAAGCGTTTAATATATCACTGCCCATATTATTTAATACTGACGCCAAAGGTGTTTTCCCTCAACATAATGAACCTGAACTGGTCGCCCCAGCTGAACGTAAGCGGGCTGTGCGCAGTGATCGAAAGATCGAAGATGAAGCTTTTTTACCAAGTCTTCGAGTTCATCGATACTGTGCATCTTAGTGTTGATTGATGATAAACAAAGTCTCTACGATGTTGGAATAATATGGAAATTTATGGCCACCGCGGTGCCAAAGGCGTCGCCATGGAAAACAGCCTGCAAGGGTTTCAACTTGCAGCTAATCAAGGCATTGATCGATTCGAACTTGATATCCGCCTGAGTGCTGACAACAAACTCATGGTTGTGCATGATGAAAACTTAAAGCGCCTGGCCAATACGCATATTCATGTGAGTCGCTCCAGCGCAGATGTTTTGTCAAAAACCCTCTTGAAAGGCACCAACCAAGGTATTCCCACACTTGAGCAAGTCATTAACGCCTGCCCTAAGGTCAAACATTGGCAATTTGAAATTAAAACCCATACGACAAACACCATGTACGTTAAGGAAATCTCAAAGCTCATTGAACAATATAATCTTAACGACAAGGTAGCCGTTACCAGTAAACACGTTGGAATTTTAAACGCATTCAAACAAGCACACCCAGAAATTGCTCGCGGCTACGTTCAAGAGTGGCCGCTACCCCACGGCATACGCACAGCGTTAAAATTAAAATGCCAATTTTTATGTTTAAACAAAAGCTTGGTACGCAACAGCTACATTAAAAAAGCACAGAAAAAAGGACTACATGTCAGTGTATGGACAGTAAACGACGGCGACGACATGGCGCGTTTTTATCGTTATGGTGTTAACAGTATTATCAGCGACTACCCGCAAGCAGCTCGAGAAATCACCGAGCATTTAAAACAACAACGTTAGGTTTATTATGATTTCTATTTTACGTATCAACTTTATTTTAACTGCATTAATTGTTTTAACAGGCTGCGCTGGTAGCATGCCAAAAAATATTGGCATCACAGATAATCAGTTAACTCCCTGCCCTGACAAACCCAATTGTGTAAACAGCTTTTCCCACAACAAAGAACACCGCATTACACCTTTATCAGATGCTGATTCTGATCAATGGAAAAAGCTCATTCACGTTTTAAATCAACAAAACAACAGCAAAATTATAATAAGTGAACCCAACTATATTCACGCTACGTTCACATCTAAACTAATGGGTTTTGTGGATGACGTAGAGTTCTACCAAAAAGACAACCGTATTCATGTGCGCTCAGCATCACGCTTAGGTTATAGCGACTTAGGTGCCAACCGAGATCGCATTGAACGTTTGCGCAATCAGCTTAATCCAAATATGAAATAGTTTAATCCATAAAAGTCACAAGCAGTTTACTGACAACATCAGTAAACTGCATTTTCATTTCAAACATTGGAGCAACTCCCTGTGAGTGCCTCAACACAAACCGCCAGCAGCACACCCAATAGAATCGAGTTCATTGCTTTAATGGCCATGCTTATGTCCATGACAGCTCTAACAGTGGATGCCATGCTGCCAGCGCTCATGCAAATTGGGCAAAGCCTTAATGTCGAAGATGCAAACCACAACCAATTAATCGTGGCCACGGTATTTTTAGGCATGGCGTTAGGACAAATGCTTTACGGCCCCATAAGTGATGCCTATGGACGTAAACCGGCCATTTATTTAGGCGGTGTGATTTTTTTAGTGGGCGCTGGATTTTCTATTTTTGCACAAGACTTTAACACCATGTTATTAGGGCGCATTTTACAAGGTATGGGCGCGGCCTCTTGTAGGGTGGTAACCCTTGCTATGATCAGGGATTGTTTTGATGGTAAAGAGATGGCTCGCACCATGTCACTTATCATGCTGGTATTTATTATGGTGCCCGCTATTGCACCTAGCATTGGACAAGGCATTTTATTAGTGGGCCACTGGCGCGCTATCTTTGTTTTTTTGTTTGCCTTCGCGCTTGTGGCTTTATTATGGTTAGCGCTTCGTCAGACAGAAACTTTGTCACCTAAAAATAAAATTCCACTTTCTTGGCAAAATACGTTTAACGGCATTAAAGAAACCATAACGCACCCCTTATCTCGTAACTACATGATTGCAGCGGGTGTCATGTTTGGAGCGTTTGTAGGGTATCTCTCCAGTGCGCAACAAATATTACAAATCCAATATGAACTTGGCTCACTGTTTTCGTTATATTTTGGCGTATTAGCATTGGCCATTGGTTTTTCCAGCTTTATTAACTCAAAGCTGGTCATGCACATCGCCATCGAAAAACTGTGCATCATAGCTTTAATGGCCACATCGCTTTTCTCGATTGTTTTTTTTAGCATTCAATATTTCAGCGCAAGCCCACTACCCTTGAGCTGGTTTATGTTTTATTTGCTTATTATGTTTTTTATGTTCGGCATTCTATTTGGCAACGTTAACACCTTAGCGGTACACCCATTAGGGCACATTGCAGGCGTTGCCAATTCGGTTATTAGTACAGTACAAACACTGCTATCTGTTTTAATTGGTAGCTTTATTGGGCAATCCTATGATGGCACGACACTGCCTTTAATATTGGGCTTTTTACTGTGCGGCAGCGCATCCTTGGTGCTCATGATTTATACCGTACGTAAAAAGCATCGACTTGAAATGTAATAAGTCATGAAAATGGAGTCTGCTGGCTCCATTTTTTATTGCCACAAAGATCACTGTAAAAGCCCTGGCAAACGTCTCTATTATTGATATTTGCAGCCCTATGAGTCAGGTTTCAGCTTTCTCCCCTTAATCCAAGGCCAATTCCACAGCGCTATACAGCCGCTAATGCCGATTTTACCGCCAGATGAAAAAGCCCATTCCACCTCGGACATGAACATCAAGGGTAAATACTGGTACAATCGCCGAAATTTCAGTATTAAGGCTTTTCTGGAGCAATTCATGAGCGACATTCAAACCCCAGACAGTTTCAAAGATCTTGGTCAGCTACTAACTGCTGACGGCATTAAAACCAGCAATGTGTGGTACCACGGCACAGCCTCTGGCCTTGTGGCTTCTATTCAAGAGAAAGGCCTAAAGCGCTCCGGAGACGCTGAAGTTAAAGCCCTAGAGAAGAAAACAATGACCACCATTGGTGGCTCATACAAAGAATCAAAAGAGCCGCTTTACCTGACTCAGAGTAAAGAATTAGCTTATTTCTGGGCCACAGAGACCACCCGTATACGCAGTGTGCGCACAGGTACGGCTGAGACCCCTGCTATCATCGAAGTAACCCTTGATGAGACTCTAAACCCGCAAGTTAAAACCGATGTGGGCGCAGCGGCCATGATCATGGGTGGCAGCAGTGATTACCCTGAGTACATTGAAGCCTTATACAAAGAATACGGCCACGATTTCAAAGAAGTTGATCCTATGTCAGCCGACCGTATGGTTTACCTAACTCAACTAGGTTTAGCGTATATCAACAAAGACATCCGCAACCCTATTATCAAGGTATTAGAAGCGTAATCGTTCTCTTCTAACGCCCATAAAAAAACCGAGACATTTCACAATGGCTCGGTTTTTTTATGCAAGCTGTAAATATTACGCTTGGGCTTTAATCTTGGTGCCAATATATTCTTGCTGCTGTACACACTCAAAACGTCGCATACCCGGGTTACCACGAGAACTGGCTCTGCGGCACGCTTGATCTCGCGCTGCTTTCATATTCACAACATTGGGTTTTAAATTTGAGTAATCATTTTCGCTGAATACATGCTGACTATTCATCAAAACATCGTACGCTTCGTTAATTTCAATAAAGCGCTCACGACACTCAGGGCCACGGTCAGGATGAAAAACCATCACCAAGCGACGAAAAGCGCTTTTGATGCTTTTTTTATCCGCCCCAAACGGCAAGCCTAGAATTGAATAGTATTTATGCAGCATGAATATTTTTAAATATTTCTTATGTTTGAATACTTTAATATTTTTGTCCGCTTCCCCAAGCATTGGACAAAAACAGCATTTTTTTGTTATTCATCGCCCTGAAAAGCGATGAAGCAATATTATCAAAAAACATAAGAAAAAAACTGGCAAAAACAGACAAATAGTCTACTTCGAGACTTTTGTAGAGAATAAGGCGGGAAATTTCGAACGATATATTAGAGTGCTTACTCAAAAATAGAGCAACAGGAAAGATTAAGCGGGTAGAAAACTACCCGCAAAAATCATTAAGAAACTCGATTCAAGCCGTTTAAGGCTGCAATACGATATTCTTAGGCTCTGAGTCTGCTGAGTAGAAAACTACCCGCATAAACCATTAAGAAACTCGATTCAAACCGTTTAGAGCTGCAATACGGTAAGCTTCAGTCCTGAGTCTGCAGGGTAGAAAACTACCCGCATAAACCATTAAGAAACTCGATTCAAACCGTTTAAGGCTGCAATACGATAAGCTTCGGCCATGGTTGGGTAGTTAAAAGTATTATTCACAAAATAGCGTACGGTATTACCCTCGCCTTTTTGTTTCATAATGGCCTGTCCAATGTGAATGATCTCGGACGCTTGGTCACCAAAGCAATGGATGCCTAAAATTTCCAATGATTCACGGTGGAACAAGATTTTTAACATGCCCACTGATTCACCGGTAATTTGTGCACGAGCGATACTCTTGAAAAATGCCTGACCCACTTCGTAAGGGACTTTTTCATTGGTCAATTCACGCTCAGTTTTACCAACCGAACTGATTTCCGGAATGGTATAAATACCCGTGGGTACATCGGTCACAAACCAGTAGTCATCATCTTTGGCTAAATGAGCCGCAGCGCTTCGACCTTGGTCATATGCCGCACTAGCAAGGCTTGGCCAACCCACAACATCACCCACTGCATAAACATGCTCTGATGATGTTTTGTAATGCTCATCTACTTCAACTTGGCCACGGCTATTCGGCTCAACGCCCACGTGCTCAAGACCGAGGTCTTGAGTATTACCGGAACGACCCGCTGCCCATAAAAGTGCATCGGCTTTGATTTTTTTACCAGACTGGAAGTTCATAGTGACACTGCCGTCTTCAGTATCCACTGATTCAAACATTTCATTATGACGAATTAAAACGCCGTTATTACGCAAGTGGTAACTCAACGCATCACTGATTTCATCATCCAAGAATGGCAATAAACGCTCACCTGGATTGATCAAGTCTACTTTCACACCCAAGCCACTAAAAATAGAAGCGTATTCAGAACCGATAACACCTGCACCATAGATGATCATAGTTCGAGGCGTGTGCTCTAATTTTAAAATAGTATCGGAGTCGTAAACACGTTCATGGTTGAAGTCCACACCATTAGGGCGGAACGGGCTTGAACCTGTGGCTAACACCACCTGTTCACCGTGCAGACGAATACTGGATTCTGGGCCATCTTGAATTTCAATGGTGTGCGAATCTACAAACGTTCCGCGACCATGGTAAAGATGAATACGGTTACGACTATAAAATTCGGTACGTAGCTTTACCTGCTTAGCGATAACACGCTCAGCAGTTTTTAAAACACGAGGAAAACTAAACCAACGAGGCTCGCCGATATCACGGAACATTGGGTTAGTGTTATAG
>Ga0115005_10005520_pt1 | contig 10003 bp, 10 predicted proteins | sample ArcOceMetagenome_FD_87163 | JGI IMG/M metagenome (GOLD analysis project Ga0115005, IMG submission 87163) | Marine eukaryotic phytoplankton communities from Arctic Ocean - Arctic Ocean - Greenland ARC118M Metagenome | ecosystem: Environmental > Aquatic > Marine > Oceanic | place: Arctic Ocean... | reverse complement strand
TACCGATTTCTACCTTCAAAGTATGGACCACTTTCCTTCCAAGATAATATCAATGAAGTCACAGATATTGTGGTTTGTATTTGCTATTCAAATGCAGCTGAGTGCAGCAAAACGTACCTCGTCAATATGTTTTACTCCCTCGCTGCGAAACATCCGAAGCACCAGCAACGAAATATACCCTGCTCTCGGGACCCAACACCTCAGTTCAAAATTAAGAAGAAGCAAGCCCTTGCATATGTCTCTTTTGCCAGTAGATACAGATACTCTTGGTCAAATTATTACAAAGAGATTACCAACCCCCGCGCAATATGCAACTTACTGGGGAAGAACCTCTCGAGAACAATACAATGCGGGATTTGAAGCCTTTGGTGTTTCATTCCTGGGTGTTTTTGCAGCATATTTTCTTAGTTTTGCTTTTGGCCAGTTTATAGCGACAATTTTAGGTATGGTTGCTGGTTCGTGGGTGTTACTCGGCCCAGAGTTAAAAGCCTATCAAAGGAATTGGGAGTTGACAGGAGGGAGAGAGCTAGTTGATTCCTGGACAGAGGAGGGTGACTATTACGACGGAAACGAAGATAATAGGGGATTGTATGGAGCATTATATTTTGGAAGAATTTCCCATGTCTGCGTTGTCGAAGATCCATTAGATCCACCTGAAGATGAATATACTTTGGAAGATTTCGAGGGGTACACGATGGAAACAGATGATATGGAATCTTTGTCCGGAAATCCTTATAATCTTCGACTGCGAGTGACAGATGATAAAATTTCAGATTATGGTAATGGTGGAAGAGAGCTGCAGATACACACACGGATGAGCGAAGAGTATCTTGACTTGGAAAAAGGGATGCCTGTCTGTACTTTGCTTCTCTCTGCATCTCAAAAGTTCGAATCACTTGAGGCTTTGACTGATTTCTGCATTCCAGACGCTGGACCATGCTGGGTTGGTGACTATCCATACATCGACAGACCAGTCCTGGAAAATTTATTTGAGAGAGACGATGAGGTGTGGGATGCACTTAGGGAAGAGGGCAGGGGAATATGGGATGATGAACAACGTGAAATTTGGATTGACGATGAAAAGGATTCCAACTATTATGACAATGCAATAGAATGACTACGTGTATAGACTTTCGAAACATAAGCTTTATTTGATACCCTGGTCGATCGACACTGGTATTCGTTTGTATTAATAGTACCCCACCAACGTACCCGTACTGCAGGATTTTTGAACATGCTTGTTTTGAAAGATGCTACTCTTTTTTTGAAATGGATATACGTGTAGCTGAAATAAGATATAAGATCCAAGACGATTTCAATTCTTTGCCAATCCCAAAAAAAGATGGATACAACCGTAGTATGGCATGCTCGCATGGAACGTACAACAATAGTACCCTCCGTCTTCATCCCTTCTATAGGTCAAACTGACAATTTTTCAGGCTTCCCGGGATATTAGAAAATTCATTACATCTTCAATTTTGAATTTGTTTGCCTGTATTCTTTCTCCGAGAAGCATAGCAAGAAGTAACAAGGACTACGAATGGTTCGCTAGAAGCTAGTAGCAACGGCCATTTTCGTGGGGAAGAGTTTGTTCATTACTGAGAAGCAGCATATGTCTCCGGACGGAACGATATCTATGATGATTTTGTCTGCGATGGAATTCTTGACTGTTACTAGATAGTATGCTAGCTGGAAGGAGTACTACGATAGCAGCGCTATCTTAGTACCACGCGAAGAACGTACGAGCGCCGGGTGGTTTACCAGCTAGTACTTTCAGAACTCCTCGCTACTTGCTAGAACCTCGCTCCCTGAAATTTTCTCGGAACTCTCCTCTCCATTAACAAGGTTGGTTTGAGTAATGTAATAGTGCATTGATGGTTTTAGTGTACATAATGAAGGTATCGGTTGTTGTTGTTGAACATTGTGTATTGCGTTGTTGTTGCTTCTTGTTTGTTTTGTATTGTGACACATATATCCCTATATGATTGGGGGTTTTAATACCCCGCCCACGACAGTGACGTATGTCTCAAAGCGTTCCCATTCGCTGTTGTTGTCCAACAATGATGCTTTCCCTTGCTTTCTCGCATCGTGTCTCCTCACGGTGGCAATCACCACACCATGGCATCGACCGGCACACACACTAATCGCAACTACCATCACTACAATACAATAAAATGAAGATCGCTATCGCTACTCTCCTTGTCGCCTCTGCTGCTGCATTTGCTCCTGCCTCTCCTGCCTTCAGGACTTCTGCTCTTAGCGCCGGAGGTGCCGCCAAATCTGCTGCAGAAGATCTTGAGTTGACTCGCAAGGTTATCATGGACAGCATCGGTGATGATGCACCTGCAGAGCCTGTTGCACAGGAGGAGAAGCAGGAGAAGAAACAGAAGAAGAAGAAGAAGAAGAGCAAGAAGGCAGAGTAAATTTATGGTGTGCTATGAAATCGCAAAAGTGCCATCAAAACTTGGTCGCTCATATACGTGTGATCATGAATGATGTGCCTGTGGGAACTATGCTGGTTATCACTGAAATTTCAAAACCTCATGATTTTGAAAGGATCAATACAGACGGCGTGATATCTAGAAGGCGGTGGCTGAAGAATCGAAGAATTATAATGCTAACTTCTAAATGCTCTATTTTCAGTTTCCATGTTGATGTGCATTTTTGTAGTTTGATTTTCCCCAGAATTCAATGACTTGCGCAGCAGGGCACCCATAGCAGCACAAAGATGTCATGAAGCATGTGATTGGGTACGCTCATTGATGCGTTGAAAGGACATGATACCACTGACCAGTCCGGGAGGACATGACTGTCAACTTCCTCACTTTGTGCGTGATGTGATGTGACCGACGAGAGCTTTTTCCCGCAAATTTATGCATTAGGCATTAGAAAAGCACGGGCTTCTCATAGTTCTTCTCATACTCGTATATGTTAAGAATCTGAATCTGATTCAGATATAAGCAAGCCTCACCATACATACACCAATAATGAAAGTTATGAATTACCTTCTCAGCCCTGTGCTCTTTGTGCTTCGTTCCTCGCACGTGAATGGATTTTCAATGGCTAGGAGAGCACAAACAGCAGCTACAAGAGTATCCACTACTAAATTGTTCATGGCAGAACCTCATGTGCCTAATGTTCTTCTAGTAGAATGTGGATTTGGAAATGATTCCCACGGCCAAAATGCCACCAAGGCCGCAAAGAGAGCCTGTCGAAACGCCATCGAGTTCAATTCTATAAGCATCAAGAAAATAGTACCGGGAGGCTACGACGCCATGAAACTAAATGTGATTCTTGCTGTCCCAAAAAAGTATCAGGACACTCTGGATCTTGATGAAATAGCGACCACCTTTCCTTATGGTGACGTTAATTTTGTCATTCAAGATGGTGGAATGATTGCACCCAGTGGAAGGATCATTGAATCTCTTGGGGATAATAATGATGATATGTTAGTAGTATGTGCTGCGGTACAGGTTGGCTATTAAAAACCAAATAAATCCAGAGAAATGATGAAAGCATTATGATGCTTTGTTCAATCTATTGAAATTTCTAGCAATAAGAATCCCCTCGAGGAGATATTGAAATAAGATGCTACAAATGCAAGTAATGCCTCATAAAGTTAACTCAGCTTTATTCTAGACCTAATGGTTTTTGCCTCCAAGCAAACTCTTTTCGGTAGGATCCAAGTGACCCATCGATGTTATCTTTTCCTTCGCAGCTCGCAGTGCAACTATATATAGCGATTGTTCCAAAATCTAGGGCTTCGTCATTTTGATCGTCCTGCAGAATGGTCGCTTTTAATTTGTCTACCAATTCTTCTTGCCTCTTCTGAAAGCCTTCCGGTAATTCAGCTTCCGTGCCCTCTGCCTTTGCTTGATCAACTATATCGGATGCAGCTAATAGCGCTCGCTTTCCGTCTTCCGTTAGCTTCAATGCCCCACCAGAATCCTTACCGCCATCGGATTTACTTTTGACGAAACTGACCATCTGCGGCATGACTTGAAATTCAAACTTCCTCATTGCTCCACAATACTCGCAAGGCGGAATACCATCTTGATCTGGTTGGTGGTTTGAACTCACCCATAATGGTCCATTACTTTGCTCCAATTCATCGTCACTTGCTTCGATGTCAACCCAGCGACAGTAACGTAGACATTGACTTTTTAAATCCCCATCTGCACGTCCAATTCTTGTATAGAATTCCAAAGTTGTTTGATCATCTGTTCCAGTTCCATCAGCCCCAGTCATTTTATTTAAATCACTTTGCTCTAAAAGCTCGTCACTTTCGTCTCCTTCTCCGTCAGCAAAGATTGAAGACTCATTCATTTCATTTGCAACTTTCCCCTCTGCATCATCACTGTCCCTATTTCCAACCTCCGAGGGCTCTTCTTCGACAACCAATTCACTCTCTGTATAAATATAAGGCGCTAGATCTATTTTCTCAGATCCTGCCCTTTTCTTCAAAGCTACATGATAGCACCTCTGATGATCTTTGCAACAAAACCATTGATTTGCTGTGGGACAACGCCCCGACGCCCGCTGGCCGCACATCACACAGAGGTTAACTTCCCACGTTGCACTTTTATGTTTATCCCAAGATTCGCCTTCATCGGGATCACACTTGATAGGATAAAATTCATTCTCTTTCGGCAATTGACTCCGTAGAACAACAACAGACTCATGTACATTCTCTGCTGAAGAGCAAATTGCGTGGGGACAGCAAAACACATAAAGGCTCCTATGGAATGCATTCTTATTTCCAGTTTCTTTATCGGCAGGAGAGTAAATTTGTGTCAAGAAGCGTAACAAAGTGCCTTCCTTCTTTTCTTGGCCATTTTCAACGTTTCGTCGGGCACAAACTGTACAACGCAATGCTGCATTTTTAGGTATTTCTTTAGGATCCAGCCAAGATGGAGCGCCTCCAATTTTGCCACCATCCCAATCTGCCCAATTTGAAGAATTGTGCCTAAAAAACAGGGAAATCACGAGACCGTATTGTTTGACAAATGCTTTGCGTTAGTTGTATACCATATAGTCATACAGTAATGTAGTAGAAAAGAGGATGGATCACCGACTTACGCAATTATTTCAGCATCACCTGGGTCCAAGAGTGTTTCAGAGAAACCCAACTGCACCGCTGCAGGATCATTATTATCAGACATTTAGCTTCTCGTGATGTTGCTATCAAAATGAAATAAACAATGGACAGCTTCAAGTTCTTTTTGCCTTCTTGATGGTGGTACATTTGTGTGTGGTGTGTCTTTTTGTTTTTCATTTTGTTGGTGGTGGTGGTGGAGCTTTGCGCGAACGTATCCCTGAAGGGTTCGTATCGTAGTATCGTAGAGGAGTTGAAAATTAAAAAAAATGATATGATACAAACACTTGACAAACATCGAAATGAAACGATGACGAAAAAGAGGAAGCCGACTGATGAGTGTGTCAAGAGATAGAATCCTGCATCCCATTCCCACCCAATCATTTGATCCCACTTTGATTGAAATCAGTTGAGTAAAGTGGAAACTGAATAATTATTATGAATCTTCAAATTGACTGGAGCGAACACCAGAAAGACCTCAACGACCCCCTTCCCATTTTTGTAACTTCTGCACATGTTATTTGTTATCCAATATTTCCATTTTTGTGCCATCGTACTACTGTATAGACAACATCGATATCTTTAGGAATCATGGATGTTACGTGTACTTCATAATTCGTACAGTACACCGTACACGTGTATATGTATATTCAATAACCAACAGTGACAGAACAACAAACCACCACCATATCATCATTCTTATCCCCCAACGAATCAATTGCAATACCCGAAGGAGCAACCATACCACCATCCTGTATCGTAAACTTTGTTTCTCCATAGGGGAAGACATTTGCCACAGCCTCGAGATCCAATCCCTCCTGGTACTTTGGAGGGATGGCGAGAATGATGTCTAGTTTAAGTTTGTCGTATCCTCCTGGTACGAGCCTGTTGATGGATGGAATGGAGTTGAATTCTATTGCGTTTCTGCATGCCCTCACTATAGGTCAGTTGGTTAGGTTGATGTAATTAGTAGGTAGATGGATGAATATATTGTGGGGGGTGGAAAAAGGGTGAGTGTGAGCACAATTCTTTAAATGCTCACACTTGTTTGAGATCACAAGGAACCTCATACACTACATATACAATATTTATATACCATTTAGAAAACATACACGCACCTGCAGCTTTAGTGGAGTCTTGTCCATGGCTATCATTGCCAAACCTAAATACACAGTTTAGATTGACAAGTAAGACAAGAGAAAGTTATGTTAGTTTGCACGTGTCATTGCGCCATGGTATTAATATTAATAGTAGATGATAGAGATGCACATCATTCCAATACTCACCCGCATTCAACAAACAGGACATGCTCACAATGAGGCTTTGGTTTACTACTATCTTCATCGGATGTTGACATTTGCATTGTTCGGATTCGTTGATCTGGAAAGTGTTTTAGGTGTTGTACACCACGTAGCAATGATGGTTGGAAAGCAAGAGAGTGATTTTTTATTTGAAGTAGAATGAGCGGTACTCCAAAGGATTTCATAACGTGCTTTCGGTGCAAATGTGATGGACAAAACCAATGGTAGGCACGTTAGGTTACGTTGATGTATGTCGAGTATGTAGTGTTCTGTTGTTTCTGGTTTTTAGTTGTTCGTTTTCGCTGATTGGGATCTGAAATTTGTTTTTTTGAATTTCAGTCACTCGTGATTGAGAGAGAGAGCCGTTCAATCGATCCCTCAGCTCATCTTTCATTCCAAACTCTCTTCGAACAACCATCCACACCGCCGACCATCATCACTCATCACTAATCTTCACTGCTGGTAACCAAACATACCTACTGCGGCATTCAAACCTCGAAACAGCTAATCATAGACTAAACCACACAGAATCAAATCACAATGCCCCTTACCGGAGAAACATTTCACGAGAAGACGAAAGGGAAGGACGTGAGGACGAGCAATATCATTGCTGCAAAAGTAAGCAACTTTTTCAAAATCGAATTTCAAACCACTGTCATTTTTATCAAAAAGTGCGGTGATTGATGATTGGTCAAACTAACTTGAAACTCTCCATTTCCACATTTCTTCAACACTACTCGTAGGCTGTTGCCAATGCCGTCCGCACATCCCTCGGCCCACGCGGAATGGACAAACTAATGGAACTCTCCAACGGCGAAGTTCTCATCTCGAACGACGGAGCCACCATCCTCTCCAAAATGAATGTCCTCCACCCCGCAGCTAAAATGCTCGTCGAACTATCGCAATCACAAGACATTGAAGCCGGAGACGGTACCACCACAGTCGTCGTCGTGGCCGGTTCCCTCCTCGAAGCATGCGGCAGTCTCCTCTCCAAGGGAATACACCCCATGGCCATCGCTACGTCATTCATGAAGGCTGCGGATCAGGCTACCAAAATATTGGAGGGAATCTCTAAACCCGTAGATTTGAATGATCGCCATGCCCTCATTTCAGCAGTCAACACCTGTCTTTCTTCCAAAGTCGTCTGTCAAAACTCCGACATTCTCGCCCCCATTGCTGTTGATTCCGTTCTCGGAATCATTGAAGATAAAGAAACTTCCATTAATGTCGATCTGAGAGATATCCGAATGGTGCAGCAGGTAGGTGGAACCATTGACGATACCGAACTCGTCAACGGTCTCGTCTTCAGAAAGGGATCTACAAAGAGTGCCGGTGGTCCATCCCAGATACCCAATGCAAAAATCGCCATGATCCAGTTCTGCCTCTCCGCACCAAAGACTGATATGGATAACAACATTGTTGTCTCGGATTATGCCGCCATGGATCGTATTCTGAGGGATGAGAGAAAGTACCTTCTTGGACTCTGTAAGAAGATTAAAAAGAGTGGGGCGAATGTGATTCTCATACAAAAGTCTATTCTCCGCGATGCTTATAATGAGCTTTCTCTTCATTTCCTTGCCAAGATGGGGATTCTTGTTGTGACAGATGTAGAGCGTACGGATGTGGAGTTTATTTGTCGTACTTTGGGATGTCAGCCCGTGGCTCATGTGGATTCTATGTCCAAGGATAAGCTAGGTGAGGCGGAGCATGTGGGGGATGTTGTCATGCCCGGAAGTGGACACAAGGTTGTCAAATTCACTGGTGTAAAGAATCCTGGAAAGACCATGACGGTTCTATTGCGTGGATCCAATGACCTCGTTTTGGCAGAGGCCAATCGTTCCATTCATGATGCTCAGTGCGTCGTTCGTTCGTTGGTGAAGAAGCGTTTCCTTATTGCTGGAGGTGGAGCGCCCGAAATTGAGGCTTCCCTTCGTCTCAAGGAATATGCTTTGGGTTTGACAGGCATGGATTCGTACTGTATCAAGGCCTTTGCGGAGGCATTGGAGGCTATACCTTACACACTCGCGGAAAATGCAGGAATGAAGCCCATTGATACCGTCACGGAATTGAGAAAACAGCATGCTGAGGGGAACACGGGGGCTGGAATCAATGTGAAGAAGAACATTGTTTCCAACATGTACGATCTCAATGTCTTGCAACCGCTATTGGTATCAACGAGTGCCATCAATCTTGCAACTGAAACAATCTGCATGATCCTCAAGGTAGACGATCTAGTGGTAGTTCAATGAATAATGACGTGTGTTGAGCGCTGACGTTCCTCAAGTACATCTTCACCATCGTATCAAAATACAATAAAGAAGGGTGCAGTAAATTCGTAGAATCTTGCTTCATCTAAAATAGATTATCTTGATTTGATGCCTACGTGTACGTGTGTTTATCACCATTTCTGGTAATCATCAAATACAAAGTCAAATGTGAGAATAAATACACTTTCAAAAGGGTGCTCTTAATTCTCGACTTGACTTCCCCTCTGGAAGGTGCGATCTAGGAGCAACACATGCATCACGAGTTGATGAACATATGCTTGCTCCATTGGAGAATATATCTAACGTACTATCGAGCCATTTTAGAAACAACGAACCTGCTGACGATTCCACTTTAGAACTGCCAGTACTTTCTGAGAACGAAGTGTATCCACTGTTATCCTGCGCAACTTTTCCATTAAAGTCGTACATAGAAAGGGAGGATGTGGTAGATGTTGAGAAGCATTGTGAGGCTGGTGACTGCTCAGAAAAAACAATCGTAGACGTTGGAGAGCGAGACACTTTAGGAGACATACTGGCAGTTTCATCTTGAATTATGCATTCATCAAATAAAGCAATTGATACTGGCGCTTCCTCGGTCGAGGAAGAATTCAAGGCGCTGCTGAGTCCCTCCTCAGCTATGGATTGGTGAGATATACGAGGTTCCAGTTTCGACAAGCGACGAAAAAACAACTTTCTATTGCGCTTCATACCAAGGATAGTTGTCGTAGTCTTAGTTCCTGTAGCTTTCTTTGGGCTTTGAGTTAGGGGGTTGACGACAGTCTCTGCTGGGGGAGGTGACCTGCTTGGTGGTGGAATATCCAGGAGAGGCATCAAAGGCTGATCACAAACAATACTCAATACGGAATGCTTGTGAGTTTGTTTCGATTGAACAATGGGGGTATCTTCAGCAGCCTTTTCCTTCTGCTTACGTGAACCCCTATTCTTAGTTTTCACATACACAGATGAAGGCATATTGTCATCCTTGTGCTCTCTTGCGAGAATTCGTGCAGCTGATAAAATCTTTTGTTGGAGCTGAGGTGGAAGATTGTAAGGATCGTCTAGCTGTAACATGTAGTTATCAATCCTGTTATTTTTGCTGTTCGGTACACGGACCCCGTTTGATCCCAACCTGGTTGATGCCATAGCTTGCATGTCAATGTATGAATGTTCTTCTTTGTTTCGAAAATGAATAAAATAAACTCATTGGTGCACCTCTAATTGCTCTAATAGCGCTAAAAATGTTCCTTTGAAAATCGGAGACCAAATGTTCTTACTTTCTTCTGACTAAAACAGTATCATCCGTGCCGAAATTGGTGACACAAACGTCTAAAATTTTAGTT
>Ga0115005_10005516_pt1 | contig 10008 bp, 7 predicted proteins | sample ArcOceMetagenome_FD_87163 | JGI IMG/M metagenome (GOLD analysis project Ga0115005, IMG submission 87163) | Marine eukaryotic phytoplankton communities from Arctic Ocean - Arctic Ocean - Greenland ARC118M Metagenome | ecosystem: Environmental > Aquatic > Marine > Oceanic | place: Arctic Ocean... | reverse complement strand
TGTGTTTTTTGATGTGTGGTGGGGTGAGGGGTGTGAGTGAGAGATAGAAGCAGATAGAAGGCGGATAGATGAGGGATGAGGGTGTTTCTGCTTTCCGCGTTCTATTCCTATCTATCTCTAATTCTCTCTATTCATTTTTCTGAAAACGCACAAAAAGAGAAGGGAGGAGGGAGGTCGGGTGTTTCACAAAAAGTCCAAAATAATCTTCTCACCACCTACACAAAAAAAGCTGCACCAAATTTCTTAGTAAAATCGGCTCGGTTTGAATGTTTTAGTAAGACTGGAGGCGTTTTCAGTTTGGGGGGTGACCAACATCGAGCATGATTTTGGTTACTAAAATATTCGTTCCGTCTATAACATTTATGAAAGCAAGAAGATAGTTTGATCTCTCTATGAAAGTTGAAAAGATGTTCCATATTTTTAATAAATAACATGACTGGACATGCTGTCAGTGAGGGTTCGTCATTGCTCGCAGCATTCTCAAAATCATGTGAGCTGATGTTTGTACAAGGTCTAAAATATTTTTTGTAGCTACTGTGCCGTCCGGTCCAGCCTAATTTGAAATTCATTCAAAACTCTCTCTAATAACTTTCTTTTGTGCGTTGTGGAGACTTGCAAAGAGTCTCGCGTGGTCTTTCCCATGATTGGCCCAGTCATTGTGCCACTCTAATAAACTGCACGAAGACCGCAAGGTATAAATGCCGTCTAAATTTATTTGCCAAGCTCCCGCCGTTTACGGGAATCTTCTGCAAATATATACCGAAAAATATAGTTCAAACGCAAGATTCTTGAATTTTCCTCTTTATTTCACTAATATCGTAACGGAGTCCAAAGTTTGTAAAACCGGTGATTCAGCGGCTGTGGCAACTTTGGAGGGTCATCAGCACTCTTACTTGTAGCAAGTGCCTAGAGGTTAATCCAATGCAATCGCCATCGATGTCCTCGGGTCCCAACTCGAAGAAAACGATTCTTCATCAGTCGTCCCCAACACGGGATACAAAATTGATGTCTGACTTCCGCTTGCCTGTAGAGATGGACGCGTTACAGAAGTTGCCGAGGCACCAACATGGCCGCGCATCCCAATCCCCAGGCAAACGCCCACATTTGAGAAGGCAATCAATGTCGAGTAAAAGTCTTGCGTCAAGTATGGCTTCAGATCGCCGATCGAACACAGCCGTATACGTAAAGGATTCAGTTTACGTTTGGTTGCCGGCACAGATCTTATCATCGACAGAGGAAAGAGCTATGGTCAAGATCGTGATACCCGATGATTGGGCCAAGACTACCATATTGGGGGAAAAGAGCAGTATTACAGCACTAGAATATGAAACGACTTCAGGGGGGTTTGGCAGTTACATGTCACCAAAGTTTGGACAATCTGAAGTTGGAAAGGGTGGCGATCAAAAGAGAAAATGCTACTCTTATGAACGTGATCATTTGGAATATGATGAGTCCAAGCCAGCAGGTATTCAAAGGACATTGTCGCTTAGGGATTATCCTAATTCCGAGCTTCCGTTTCAGAACACTGATCGTCATGCGCAGCGATTGCTATCTATGAAAAGCCATGAACTAAAGAATACTATTTGTCATCCTCTTGTGAATGGTGAGTTTTGAGCAGTGATGATGTTGCAAAATGTTGTAAAATTGAAATGAGTCAGAAATTCCCTTGTTTGCTAAATGTTTTTTTTCATCCCAATGCCATCATTATCCAAAGCTCGAGACATGGCAGATTTACATTTCCTTCACGAAGCAGCTATTTTATACAATCTGAAACAACGCCATGCACAAAATTTACCTTATACAAGAGTAGGAGATATTGTCGTCGCAGTAAATCCGTTTGAATGGATTGATGGCTTATATAGTTCAGAAAAGCAGGGCCTCTATGCAAAACACTTGATTTGGGATGCTAAAGACTATGAAATCGACGAAAAGATTGATGAATCACAGCAAGATGATGTAAGTGATTTGGGTAATATAAGTGATGTTGCTGGTAGCGATATGAACGATAGTTTTAGAGATGCTGGCGGAATGGCACCCTTAACACCCAAAGGCAAGACCATCTCGTTCCAGAAGAAATATTCGGAAGCCAAGGGTAGAAATGATCCTCCGCCAGAAAGGCATGAACCAATGGCACATGGCTCAATTTATTCTAGATTGGGACTGGAACCGCATGTATATGAAAGTGCTTCACTTGCGTATCGTGATCTTGCGAGTAATCGAGATAATCAAACTATTCTGGTTAGTGGAGGTTAGTAGCATGAGAAATCGATTGTTCATTGACTCATTTTCTGTGTAAATTACTCAGCGTTAACAACTTCGTTCTGGTAGAGAGTGGTGCGGGGAAAACGGAAACTGTGAAGATCGTGATGACAATTTTGGCGACTATCGAACAAACTCGACCATCCTACCGTTCACCCAGCAAAGGGCTGTTCCAGCAAAATGCTAGTGGGGACCAAATGAATAGTGTTGTAAAGAAAGTTTTGGAATCAAATCCAGTGTTTGAAGCATTTGGATGTGCCAAGACTGTTCGGAACGACAATTCTAGCCGCTTCGGCAGGTTCACGCAATTACAATATGAAGTGGAGAGAAGGAGAGACGCCGAAATGAATTCAAGGGTGGTATTACCATCATGCCTCCTTCGTGGGAGCTTTTGTGCTACATATCTTTTAGAGAAGAGCCGTGTTGTAGGACACGCTCAGGGAGAACGAAATTATCATATCTTTTACCAATTGCTATCTGCTCCAGATAACGAGAAGGCGCTTATTTGGGATGACTTGATAAGCTGCGGTAGCGATAGCTTCGCATATATTGGTAATCCAACAACTGCTACCATTGAAGGAAATTCGGATAGTGAAAGTTGGGGTGCAACTGTAAAATCATTGAAATCTTTCGGATTTGCTGGAGAATCGTTCCGTCACTTAATGCGGGCGCTCTGTGTTGTGTTGCAACTTGGAAACTTAACCTTTTCAACTGCTCTGCCCTCATTTGAAGAAGGGTCAACCATTTCATCTCCAGGTGCACTAGCTAAATTGTCGAAATTGATTGGTATACCTGAGCAAAATATTGCAAAAGCAATGACAACAAGAGTGAGCAAAATTCGTGGAGAAGAAGTTACTGCAAGACCAAATCCCAAAGATGCCAAAGAAGGGTGTGATGCTCTGGCGAAGACAATATATGCTTCCATTTTTTACACGCTTGTGAAGCAAATCAATGGTAATACGTCTGTCGCTCCTGAACATGGATCAAATGGTACAATAGGCACCATCAGTCTTTTGGATATCTTCGGTTTTGAAAGATTCGAAGTGAACAGATTCGAGCAGTTATGTATCAACTTCTCAAATGAAAGATTACAACATAGATACGTGCTAGACAACTTCAGGTATGTGCGAGTAGTGAAGTATTATCAAAGTTCCATTCATGTATCAAGTGGAAAGCATCAAACTAACCATATTTCAGAGCGGTAAAGGAAGAATATACAGCGGAAGGTATCGAAATCTTTGATTTCAGCATGGTTGATAATTCTGGGGTTCTCGAACTTCTAGAAGGGAAGCTCGGGTTGATAACTTCACTGAATGAGGAGTGTGTTAGACCTCAGGGGAAAGCCAGCTCATTTGTTTACAAACTCAAAATGTTACATAACGATTCAAAGCATCTCCTTGTGGATCGGTTGCAACGGCAGTGTGAATTTGGTATCAAGCATTTTGCTGGGGCTGTGACATATGACGCAAGCGAATTCTTGAAGGTGAGTGCAAAGAAGTCCTGGATTCATGCAGGGTGGAAGGAACATTGAAAATCTCACCAATTTTTTTCTCAAAAAACCTATAGAGTAACGCTGACTTGACACCGAAAGATTTGTTGCTTTGTGCTTCTCGTTCTTCAAATCCGTTGATTCAAAGGGAACTAGAAGGTTTAATAGCTTCAACTTCGAGTGGTGGCAAGGGTCCGCCTCGACGAGCCACCGCAAGAACTGTGATGGCAAAATTTCGGTCTCAGCTAAACGTTTTGATGAATAGCATAGAAAAAACAAAATCGAGGTATATTCGTTGCATCAAACCAAATACGGAAATGTCACCAAGGCAGCTCAATCACCGGGAAACCATGAATCAGCTCGAAAGTGCTGGGCTTGTCACAGCTATCACTATTAGCCGTGAGACATTCCCAAATAGATTGCCATATGACGTCATTTGGGAGCGATTCCAATGTCTAAATAAAAGGGATAGTTTCATCACTCCACGTTGCAATGATCCCACAGATGAGAATTTAAAAAACGATGTTGAAAGCCTTCTAAAGTCACTTCTTTTGAAGTCCTTTACCAGAGCGGACGGAGCGCGTGTTCCATCGTATTGCTGCGGAAATACTCGAGTATATTTCCGGACAGGTGCTCTTGAGCAGCTCGAGAGCGATAGAATGCAGTATTATTCTTTGTTTGCATCAAAAATCGGAAACTGGTACCGTTGCCGGATTGTTCAGCTAAAATTTAAAAGATTCAGAAATATGGTTATAAATGTGCAAGCTCTTGGGAGGAAGATCATTATTATGAAGAGATTTCGTGTCATTCGCAATGCAGCCATTGTTATTCAAAAGGTTCGACGAATGCTACAAGTGCGCAGAAAGTACGTAAATGCTCGAGAGTCGGCGATCAAAGTACAGGGTGCATGGAGACGATTCAGAACGAGAAAGTTTTACATTAAGTCCTTGCGGTCTATTGTATTGCTGCAGTCCTTATTAAGGGCTGTTGTCGCTAGACGGCGTTATTGTACTTTAAACAATTGCTCGGTCATTGTCCAATCGTTTTGGAGAGGTTGCAGTGCTCGCATCATGGTCTTTCGCCTGGTACAAGACAGGGCCGTTGAAACAGCGAGAAAAAGACAAGAAGCTACCATAAAGATTCAGGCGTGGTTTAGGTGTCAAAGCTTGTATGGACAGTATAAAGCAGATGCAAAATCAGACAAAGGCAAATTTGTTGATGATGACGATGGAAATGACAACGTGTCACCATCACTGTCATCACATCAACATGCATTGGTGTCTTGCGACTCTTCGCGACAAACTAATGATCCGTCTGTCAAGCACAATAGACGGGATATTTTGGACTCTTTGAAAATTGTTGAAATGGAAATCATGAAGGAGCACGTGTCAAAGTTGAAGGAAGAAAATAGAGACCTTATGGTAGAGGTTGAGATTCGAGGGCATCACATTAAAGAAATGAAGGAGAAGTTGGGCTCTATCGAACACGAGAATCAGGGACAAACCAATGTTTTTAAAAGTGATCTGCGTAGTGCAGAAGATCGGATTCAGTCGCTGCAAGACGAAAGTCTTCAGTTCGATACACAAAAGAAAGAGTATGAAACCTCCATAGACATGATGGAAAGTCAAGAAGGATTGCTCCAAAGGCAAATATCTATGATGGAAGAAGACAAAGTAGACGTCCAAGCCAAGTTTGATGAGTTACAAGACAACATTGCATCTTTAGAAAGAAATCGCACTGAACATCAAGACCTTGTTAAAAATTTGCGATCTAGTGCTTCTTCAATGGAGAAAGACCTAGAAGAACGGGAGGCTAAACTCGACGAACTTCAACAAGTTGTAACATCGCTTGAGGATGATATTGAAATGCGGGATAAAATAGCCAGTGACCTGAAGAGGCGTCTGACATCTCTGGAAACCGAGAACGAAGAGATGGATTCAGAGCTCAAAGCAAGCTACAAAGAAATAAATACGATACATTGTCACATCGAATATTTGGAGAAGGAAGCAGATGAAATGAATTTGGAACTTGAAGCTCGCATTGAAGAAGGAAGTGTTCTAAAGTCTTCTGTAGATGCGTTGGAAATTGAAGCGGACGGTTTAAACTCTGAACTGGCAACTAGTTTTAGTGAGATCAATAGTCTGAAAGCACAAATTCTTTCTCTTCTAAAACAAAATGAAGATAGAGATCAGCGAAATAAAGTGTTGCAAGTTCAAATTCTGTCACTGGAAGATAGTATTGTTGAACTCAATAACAACCTTGACGCCACCGAGGCGAGGTGCGTGAGTCTTACTCAAGAATTGAGTGGTTGCAAAAGCAATTTAGCGAGGCGGGTAGAGCAAGTGACGTCTTTGGAGGAAATTATCAATTCAAAAGATCATGAAGCCTCATCGATCACAGATAAAGTCGTTTCTCTTGAAGAGGTAATCAGCATCCGGGATCGTGAAATAGCTGACCTCCATGATAAAATTGCGTCGTTGGATTACACCATCGAGGAAAGGAACCAGGCTGCAATTGTTGTACAAAATGAAGTGACATCTTTGAAGGATACACTTGCAATGCGCGACAGCGTTGTTGGTGACCTTGGAAACCAAGTAGACTCGCTGGGTAGAGAATTGAGCTCCATTCAGCATAAAGCAGCATCTCTCGAAGAAACAGTTGCATCCCAAAAAGCAGTCATTATTTGTCTGGAAGAAGAAATGACATGCAGAGACGATATAATATCAGGTTTCAAGAAGCAAGTAAATGTCTTTGACAGAAATATACAAGAACACTCTGACCAGACCAACACCCTTCAAGATAGGATTGCATCTCTAGAGGTTGAAAATAGGGAAACATCTTCGGAACTTGAAAGACAAATATCTGAAGACATCAAGATTCGGGAGAATGTAGTATCACTTGAAGAGAAACTTCGTGACCGTGACGATAAGCTGGCAATTATCCAAATCCTTAATGAGACCTTAGAAAATACAATAAACACACTCAAAGGTAAAGGCAAGGATCTCACTAATCAGTTAGACTATCTGCTCCTTGAAAAGAAGGTTTTGCAAGATAAGCTTGGAAAGTCTACCGAAGAATCAGCACAATTGACAGAAGAAGGAGCGACTTTGAAAAGTCAGAATAAAGCTCTGAAGGCAGAAGTTTCAAGTCTTCGGGATGAAATTGATTCTTTGAAAACGACTGTTTCCACTTTTGAAGGAGAATCTTTTGCCGGCCAAAACAAGATAAGTATGTTAGACGCTCAGGTTACATCTCTCGAGAAAAACATTTCTACACAAACTATTGAGTGTGACGACCTCAAGTCACAGATCTCCTCACTTGTCGACGAAAAGAAGGAAATAATATTGAAAACATCTTGTTACGAAAATTCCTTACAAGAATGTAAGGCGGAGGTTGAAGAATTACGGACTCAACTTGACTCACGCGATGCGCTTGCGAGTAGTATCGATGATGAGCTGAATACACTCAAGCAAGATCTTGCGTTTCACAATGATGAAATTTTAAGACAGAGAGCGCAATTGTCCTTGCTTGAAAAGGAAAAAGAAGAAGCTAGTTCCACGTCAAAAAGGCAAGAAGTAGCTTTGAAACATAAAATAGGAAGGCTAGAAAAATCGGCCGAAATGCATGGTGTTGAGATGCAACGTTTGAAGAGCCAACTTGAAGTGTCAGTCAGGAAATATGAAGAAGTTCTGAGGAACTCTTCAGAATTAAAAGCTCGCGAAAAAGAAGAGCAAAAGGAAATCCTTCTCCTGCATGAGCTTGTTGGTACTTTAAAGCAAACCATCAACGAATACAATGACCAAGCACTTGAGCTCACAGGGGAAATTGAAAGTTTAAATATAGCAAATGAAAGTCTACAGCAATCCAATGCCGAAGAAGTGAACACGCTGAAACAAACCATCGACGATTACAATGATCAAGCCCTTGAGTTCACAGCGGAAATAGAACATTTGAAGCTAACAAATGAAAGTCTACAGCAATCCCATTCAGAGCAAGCTAGCGCACGAGAAACGCATTTCTTGGAGAATCCAGGCTTAAAGGAGCAACTGAAATCAATGCAAACTCAAAATGAAATTATGAAAGAGGAATTCAGCTCTCTTGAAAATACCAAAGCTGAACTCGTGAACAAAATACAATCGCTTGTAACAGCGAGTAAGTCGGCGACCAACCGTTCTCAATCATTGCTGCAAACCAACAAGACTTTACTCGCCCAAATAAGTAAGTTAAAACTTGAAAACGCCAAAATAAGAAGAAATTTGATTGAAGGCGATCAAGGGGAGCGCGCTCTGCCACCACCTAAAGCCCAATGCGACCGTATAGTTCACGATCGTGAGTCTGAGATTATAGTGCTCAGGGAGGCACTGGCCGACAGTATGAGAGGCCGCGAGTTGTTTGCTAAAAGTGTCGAAGAGAAGATGGAACGCGAGAGAGAAGCGATGTTATCTGAGATACACTGTTTGAAAGAAAAATTTCAGAGGGCTAAAGATACAAGTGATGACTACAAGCAGAAAATCATTGATGTTTTGGAAACGTCGTATTCAACAAGGGAGGCCCAAATTCGTAAGCTCAAGAAGGAGATCAAAAGGCTCAACGATGAGTCTCGTAAATCAAATGTAGCATCTGCAAATTCTCTATCAACCATGACAAAGCAACGCCGCATGGAACACGCAGAGGGGCATTTCCAAATCAATCAACGTGACAGGCATCAAAAAGTATTAAAAATTTCTAATCTTGTCCAGAAACACAAATTAGATAAGAATCAAAGAGGAAATGATCTGTTTAACCAGATCATCAATTCTATGGAAGACTTTTGTAAATCAGAAGAGCAGCAAAGAACAGAAGTCCCAACAAAACCCACAACTGGAGAGGGATGGGCTCCATATCCACCACAGATTTAGCGAATAACTCATAGACTTCAGCATTACATGAACAGGGGAAGTAAAGTCAGTTAATCCTGACAATGAATCATGGGTTTCCGTGCGGGGAGCTGAGCATAATACAATAGGATTAAAAACATACACGTACTTATGATGAACGCAATAGTGATATGCATGAAAGATTTGTTTATTTATTTCGATGTAGATATTCGCCGATAATGACGCCGCCTAAAACTCGTGGTATACAAATGTTGGTATACAAATTCAGAACGAAATTGCGTATCCCTCCTTTTTCGTCTCGCTCCTTACACAGTGTAGGTAGGTGACGGCGTGTACCTTTACTTCTTCAGTGTTCGCCTTCTTGTTGACTTGTTGAGCTACCCGCAGAATATCTCCCAGTCGTATCAGGCTCTAGAGCATGTCTCGATTTGAGGCAAGTCATGCCTGGTCCCCAAAGAGCCTCCAATAAGTTGGGTGGTAGCAAGGGTGCATTAAAATTACATAGCCAGTCATCTTCTCCGAGATGATCCATTCTTGCAGCTTTTACAGCTCTTCGTGCTGCGAACAAAACGCATGTCGCCAGGACAAGTGGTGGTTCACCAGTGGTTTTACTACGTGAGATTTTATCCACTTGAACCTTGGCAGCTCTCTCTTGAATAGTGCGATCATCTTCAGGTGATATAGGTTTACTGCCACCCTCCCAGGTGAGGATCACGTTGAATTCCTGAGGAATCGATCGATGGTCAGGGATAGCGTAATTCATTATTGAATTTTCTTGAAGAGCACCTGTGCTTTCATTGTAAGTGACTGATTCGGTCAACATGTTGCCCAGGCCTTGAACAAACCCACCTTCAATCTGACCAACGTCGATTGCAGGGTTGTGACTAAGACCACAGCTTTATATGTTGAATAGAATTGTGTAAAGGAACAGAGATGTCAGATTTTTTTAATATACTAAAGCGGTGAGGACTATCATTCAAGAAACAATACTTACTCGTAATGGATGTCCGTTCTAAGGACACTGATTTCACCTGTTATACAATCTACTTCAACGCAACTAAACGCTGTTGCATAGTTGAAGTAGTAAAATATATCTTGGGCGCTCAATTCGTTGCCCCCATCAGCGTTTGGGGTCGAATACCCAAGGGAGATGAGGCTCTTGCGCTGATCGAACGCGCCGGAAACGAATTTAGTCCACATTTCATTCTGTCTTGCAATGCGACGTTTGGCTTCATCTCGCTTCTCATCTTTTGGAACAGGGATCCTCCATGAATCACCAAGGAAGGTGTATAAAGCCCATGGATTTTTAGCATCAGCAGATGTTTCCCAATGCTCTCCGTTCGAAGTTTTACCAACTGTATTAAGAATGTTGACTGCGTTGGT
>Ga0115005_10005515_pt1 | contig 10009 bp, 10 predicted proteins | sample ArcOceMetagenome_FD_87163 | JGI IMG/M metagenome (GOLD analysis project Ga0115005, IMG submission 87163) | Marine eukaryotic phytoplankton communities from Arctic Ocean - Arctic Ocean - Greenland ARC118M Metagenome | ecosystem: Environmental > Aquatic > Marine > Oceanic | place: Arctic Ocean... | reverse complement strand
TCGACGACGGTGAACCCACCCAGATAGGGTAATTTCTTCACCAATGTGTTCTTTTCTCAGGTCGCCGCAATAATGGCTGCGCATAATCAATGGTTCCTATTCTTCTGTACCGGATACTCTGCTGACGACATAAACATGAACGTATTCGTGGGTAAGCAGAGCATCTCTGAAATCGAGGCTCAATAAAGCCGCGAATTATACCTGAATTACACTAGCGATACAGCGGCTGCGCCGCCTAATTTCATTGCGCTTTAAAAGCGACTTCACCTGTCAGCATGGACTTCACTTTTTGACAAATCGTTTCTAACGCATCAGACGTATAAGGAATCGCAGGCACCTTGCCCCATACCGGTCCAGGCCATGCAGGATCAGACTCTTGGCGAACAATATGATGAACATGTAATTGGGAGACAATATTACCCAACATGCCCATATTCATTTTCCGGGCACCAAAGCTATCTGCCAAGGTCTCGGATATTTCTGATGACTCAATCATCAGTTGCTGCTGATCTTCTTTTGACAGATGATAGATTTCAGTAGCGCCCGTGCGTCGAGGCACTAAAATAAGCCATGGGTATTGACTGTCGTTCATCAACAACAAGCGGCACAAGGGAAAGTCACCCAACGTAATACAATCGTTATTGAGGCGAGTATCCAGTTTAAAATCCAGTTCTAATTCGTCCATTGACGTCTCCAGTAGCACGTTGTATTGAGTACTTCGTATTCGTTGTTAGTCGTCTTCTATCGTACGTTAACTCATATTAACTTAAACGACTAACCTGCTGAATTAATTTAACATTACGAGATGATACTAATCTGCTATGAGTTATCGAGTTGAATTATCACACACCATAGCCTCTATCGGTGAAACAGAATGGACCGCCCTGGCTGGTGATGACCACCCATTTACACACTATGCTTTTTTAGACGCCTTAGAAAGCAGTGGTGTCGTTTCAGCCATAACGGGTTGGCAACCGATGCATCTCAGTATTTTCGATGACAGCCAACGTATTGCTGTCGTTCCTATGTATCAAAAAAGTCACTCATACGGAGAGTATGTTTTTGATTGGGGCTGGGCAGACGCATACCAGCAAAATGGTATCGACTATTACCCTAAGTTACTCTCCGCTATCCCCTTTTCTCCGGTAACGGGGCCACGGATATTAAGCGCGCTTCCTGATGAACAATTATTGCCTATTGCGATTCCGCTCCTGGCCCACATCGTTCCACAGATATGCAATGAGCAGGGATTTTCATCGTGGCACGGCTTATTTTTTTCCGAAAAAGTACACTCGGACCTGCCAACAGACACCTTTATTTCACGTTTAGGGACGCAGTATCACTGGTTTAATAGAGGCTTTAACACCTTTGATGATTTTTTAGATACGTTCAACTCACGTAAGCGGAAAAGCCTAAAACGAGAACGTCGCAAAGTTGAAGAGCAAGGCATCCACATCGCCGTTCACGAAGGTAGCGATATAACACCCAACTTACTCAGTACTTTTTTTAATTGCTATCAGCTCACCTATGTAAAACGCGGTCAAAAAGGCTATCTTAATCGAACGTTTTTCGAGAAGATCATCGAACAAATACCCAAGAACCTCGTTTTATTTACTGCCAACCTTGACCAACAAATCGTCGCGTGCGCGCTCTGTTTTAAAGACAGCCACACACTATACGGACGCTACTGGGGCAGTTTAGATGAATTTGATAGCCTACACTTTGAAACCTGCTACTACACAGGCATTGATTATTGCATCCAACATGGATTACAACGGTTTGATCCCGGTGCACAAGGCGAACATAAAATACAACGCGGCTTTGAGCCTATTAAAACATGGTCAGCCCACTATATAGCTCACCCCGGCTTTAAAGATGCGGTAGAGCGATTTACGAAAGAAGAAGCGGATATGATGCAGGAAAGGATGACAGAACTTGCCACCCTACTCCCTTTCAAAACATCCAGTTCATAAAGACTCAGGGCTAATTGCGCTAAAATCCACCAGATACACCTATAATTTAGGTATTATTTAGGGCGAGGTATGTCAATTATATCGCCTATCGTACTGTATTCGCCGCCCCCCATACGCCCAATAGGATTTATTGCTTTAGCGGAAATACTAATTCGGCCACTGTCGCCCACGCTAGCAACATCATCATCAACCCAAACACGCTCTACCTGACCAAAAATCAAGTTTTGTTTACCCGGGCCAATCTGCTCAACTTTATAAAGCTTACACGCCATTGCAACCTTCGGGCCTACCACACGGGGGAGACTAAAACCTTCCAATTCAGCTGTATCTAAATGGTTAATTGATATTTCTGACTCGCCCGCTGGTAAAACAGCAGATGTTTGAGTAACCACGCCTGCCAAGTCGGAGTCGGCGATGTGTACAACAAAATAACCACGCTCTTGAATATTTACGCACGTATCTTTTGGCGTACCATCGGGCTTATAACCGACAGATATCATGATGAGTGGTGGGTCACTGCATACCGGGGCAAAATAAGAAAACGGCGCCATATTAAACTCACCATTAGCGTGTTCAGATAACACCCAAGCGACAGGTCGAGGAATAACCACCTGTGTTAATGTATGGTAAACCGCATTTTTACTTAGTGATGAAAAATCTAACAGCATTGACTACTCCCGCATGCTTGATTAAGCGATAAAAGCACGTAAACAGCATGATACCCATAAAGTACGAGCCTCTACACTATGAAATACTTATTCTCATAAAACGCGCTTTAACATAGGCTTATAGGAAGACTCACTGACTCACTCTGATTTAAGCAAAGACACACTCACTTATATGATCGATTTTGAAACAGCGGTATGGACCGCAATTGGTGGCATTCCACCAGGAAAAGTAGCAACTTACGGCGGTATTGCAAGATTGGCAGGCTACCCCAAACATGCGCGAGCGGTTGGAAAAGTACTCTCAAAGTTACCAGAAGACTCAGCCTTGCCATGGCATCGTGTAATTAACGCACAAGGCAGGCTATCCTCCCTACTGGCTCGCCTCGATATCTAGAACAAAAAGCCAGACTGCAAGCGGAGAATGTTTGTTTCGCTGGTGAACGCATTAAATTAGCGGCCTATTTGATTGAAATATGACACTTATCTGTGTCATCACGCTTATTATGCCACTATAGTGATGATAGATAGGACGACGTTAGCCTAAAATTTAGCTTAAAAAGTATGATGCACTTGTCTATTACCCTCTCTCACAACCGATGAGATTAGCGCGTAAAAAATAAGTATATGTATAGCGACTAAAACTATTACATTACGCTTTAGCAAACGAGCCTTACGCCGATAAAGTAACCATAAACGTGATCGTATACGAGTGTAATGGATAGAAAAACGCTTCAGATACAAAATGACGAGCTTCAACGAACTATCCGAATGACAGTTCGACGTATTGAGCATAATGAAACGATTCTTAAACGTTTTTTTGATGTTGAGCTCAAACTGCTTGCCTGCAATAAACTCGCTGACCTTATCGGCTTATTACTTAATGACTTCAAAAAGACATTCAAGTTATCCGCTGTCACTCTATATTTGTTTGATCCAGACGAGTTAGCAAAAGATTTATTAGCCGAAATCCCAGCGGCGCAGCTCAAAGCACTCACCTTATATAAAGGCCAACAAGAACTTACACATCTTTACCCTAATCAGGAGCTACAAGCAGGAGAACTAGAAACCGGATTAAGAAAAGTCCTGTTTCCAGATAACCCCTTTGTGCTTAGCGCCGCCATGCTGCCTCTTATTCGCCAAGACTGTTTAATTGGCAGCTTGCATTTAGGAGCACAAGATTCCGACCGTTACAGCGTCGATTATCGATACGATTATTTATCTCACCTCTGCTCGGTAATCTCTGTTTGCATAGAAAACTGTATCAACCAAGAAAGCTTGCAGCGCCTAAGCACTATCGATCCGCTAACAGGGGTACATAATAGGCGAGCCTTTAATAATGATATCGCTCGAGAAATAAACCGTGCCCATAGGACCCAGGAACAACTAAGCTGCTTATTTATCGACATCGATCACTTTAAAAATATTAATGATACCTACGGACATCAAACAGGTGACCGTGCCTTACGAACACTCGGCAATTTACTAAAAGACCAGTTCCGTAAAACCGATTTAATCTCTCGCTACGGTGGCGAAGAGTTTGCTGTACTTCTTCCTGCCTGCTCAGATAAAGAAGCCGTCCGAGTCGCTGAAAATCTACGTCAGTCGATAGAAATGCTGATTATTAGGAATATAGAAGGCACACCTTTTCGTTTGACGGCGTCAATCGGCTCCTCAACCTTCGACCCGACTAAAGCGGTCGAGAATCGAGATAACAAAGCACTCAACTATCATTCTGAACTACTACTAAAAAATGCAGATTTTTCCTTATACGAAGCGAAAAAAAGTGGTCGCAATCGTGTATTTAGCCACACATTAAAGATTATCCGAAGGGCAAACGAAGGGGTTGAGCAATCCATACTTGCAGAACAACAGAGTTAATTCTGCTGCAAGTACTCAACAATATCAGCAAGAGAGCTGACTCGATGATCAGTGATGTTCGGCCACTGCAAACCCGTATCGGCATGAACATGTATCGTAAGACAATCTGCATTTTTACCTGCCTCCAAATCAAAACGGTAATCCCCTACCATAATGACTGGTACATCTGATTTATCGGAGATTCCCCAATGCTGCTTAATACGATTGATACCGGCGGGATCAGGTTTCGGTAATGCCTCATCCCGTCCTAATACACAGACTTCATCAAAATATTCTGCCAGCCCTATAGCTTCTAAGGACAAATGAGCAAATGGCTTGGTATTGCGCGTTAAAATAGCAAGATGGCAGCCTTGTTGATGCAGATAACTAATCAACAAGGCTACACCATCAGCGGGCTGAGCTTTCTGTGCATAAAAATGCTCTAATTCATCCAAACGTTTGATCTTAAGGCGCTTTTCATCAAGAGGGAGCAAGCTTAGGTGCGTTAGAATATCGTCAGCAGGTGGGATATCTAGTTCGCGACGAATATGTTCAAAGTCATGTACAGCCTTGGTCAAGGTACCATCAAGATCAAACACCCAATGGCGACTCGCTCTAAAACGATTAATCACGGTTAGCCATCATACAAATATGTTCGAGCACTTGATCGAGCTTACTCTCTAACGCGGTTAAACGCGTTTGCTGTTTTAGATGATCAGCCTCTTTAGCGAGATGACGCTCTTCTAACAAGTGTCGCTCTAACTTTTCGATTGAATCGTGGCTGTCTTTAAGTGTTTGCAACAAATTACGCGATCGCTTTTTTGAGCTATCAGTTAATCGTCCTACATGGCCTAGCGTTTTCTGCAACTGGCTATCTAAGTCATGTATATGTTGGGCTACTGTACCCATATCATGACTAAGCGATTGATTAATATGACCGACTTGATCTTCTAATTGAGAAACGGCGGTTTTAAAACGGCTTAAAAACTTATCGCCTTCTTTATCCATAAAGACCACCAACAGCTCTTCCGGGTAGAGTGCACGATTACGACCTTCGGTTCGTATCGTGTATTCACCACGGGATGAGCAATAAGGTCTCATTGGGCCACAAGGTACTTCCACCCTCATCAGCGGAAGCCCCTCAAGGTTTTCGATATAGATCTGAACCTCAACGTTAGGATAACAATCGGTTGCTTTGTTGATCATCATTAGACGAGCATTATCATCAACCTCACAGCCAACAATTTTGCCACGTTGCAGCCCATCATCCGAGGTGTATTCATCAACCCCAATAAGCAAAGTTCCACCTTTCGGCGAGTTAGCAAAGGCCACCAAATCACTGCTCTTAATGCCAGATGCTTCCCGCTTAAAGTCGACGTTAGCATTTTCGGGAGCATCCAGCATCTGACGCGTTCTTTCCGTCAGAGACTGGTACTCACGTTTAACAGGCATCAGCGTAAACTCATCACCACAGCGCTAAACACGCTGTTATTGATAGAGCGAATCATCAAAGGGGTCAAGCGGAGCATCAAGCATTTGATCATCACGGAAATACAAAACACGGCCTTCGAAACGCAACCCTTTAGAAGCGAACCAGCGCTCCGTATCTTCTCGGCCTTCTTGTGCACTACTCCGTTTTGAAGAAGCACTCATCAAACGATAAAAATAAAGCCCAAATAAAGCGGCGGAAGCCCCCATGAAAAAATCCGAAGCCAAAGCAAACAGCAATGCGATGACAGCGACTATCCATACACGACTTGCACGCGCAGACTTAACGGCTTCATTAGCTTCTTCGTATTGATCTTGAAACTTCAAAAAACGACGAAAGTTTTGCTGTAAATTAAATTTATCGTTAGACGATAATTTGCGATCCATTACCACACCTTTAAAAATAACAGTTAATTCTAATAAGAGAGTAGCACAAGCTACTTACCCTCAAACCAAACTTTTACTGACAACTTCATATACATCACTCGACAAACTTCCACTGTCCATGATGCGCTGTAACTCATGCTTCATTAAACCTTGGCGTTGCTCACTGTAGCGCTTCCAACGCGTTAACGGTGTGACCAAGCGAGACGCAATTTGTGGATTAAGCGCGTTAAGCTCAATAATCCTATCGGCTAAAAAGGCATAGCCCGAACCATCCAATTGGTGGAAGTTAACCGGGTTTTGCATAGCAAACGCCGAAATCAGCGCCCGCACCTTGTTAGGGTTGCGCATAGTGAAAGCAGGATGCTCCATCAATGCGATCACTTTACTCAGTGTACCTAATTTTGGATCATTAGCTTGCACCGATAACCACTGATTAACGACCAACGACTCACCAGACCAGCGTTCATAAAATTTAGCTAACACATCAGTTGCTGCGGTTTCGTCTTTAGCATGAACTAGCAAGCCTAAGGCGGCTTGACTATCCGTCATGTTATCGGCTTGGTCAAATTGAGCTCGAGCCATAGCTAGATGCTGCGGTTTATCCGTTTCAACTAAATAAGCCAAACTCAAATTACGTAAAGCGCGTTGTGCAATGCTATCGGCATCGGGCGAATAGACCTCAGTAGAATTACAACGATCATAGGCCGTGATAAATTCTAGCTCTAAGGCCTCTGCGATTTCATGGCGCGCAAAATCACGTGCTCCATGGATAGCATCTACATCAATTTCGCCTGAAAGCTCAGACAAGTAAGCTTCGCTTGGCAAAGTCAGGACTTTAGCAACCATCGCAGGGTCCAGTGATTCATCAATAAGAACACTGCGATACGCTTCAGTTAAGCGGCTATCCAACGCTAATGGCTCACCTTTCTGGTAAGCCGCTATAAGCGTTTGTAAAATATCAACACCTAACTTTTGTGATGCTTCCCAGCGATTAAATCCATCACTATCGTGCTGCATCAAAAAGACAAGCTCATCTCGCGAGTACGGATAACGTAATTTGACGGGTGCCGAAAAGCCACGCAATAATGATGGCACAGGCTTACCGCCGGTAATACCCGTGAACTCAAAACGCTGTTCAGCCTCAGTGAGTTCTAAAATCTGCGTTGTTTGACCTTCGGCCAACGATAGGTCAGCTCCTTGGTCGTCAATTAAACCAATTGCGATCGGAAGGTGAAACGGTAGTTTTTCGTTTTGACCCGGTGTCGCCGGACATGATTGACGAACCGTTAATGCATAGGTACCCGTTGTCGCATCATAATCATCACTAACCGTGAGTTCAGGTGTGCCCGCTTGCTCATACCAACGCTTGAACTGGGTGAAATCCCGCCCCGACGCATCAGACATAGCCGCGACAAAATCATCCGTAGTAACGGCTTGGCCATCATGACGCTCAAAATATAAATCACTGCCTTTACGAAAGAGCTCTGGCCCCAACAGCGTGTGAATCATACGAACCACTTCTGCGCCTTTTTCGTAGATCGTCATCGTATAGAAGTTAGATATTTCGATGAAGGACGATGGACGAATCGGATGTGCCATTGGGCCAGCGTCTTCGGCAAATTGGGCGGTACGTAATACGGATACATCCTCAATACGCTTAACCGTACGAGAGTTAAGATCCGCCGTAAACTCCGAATCCCTAAAGACCGTAAAGCCTTCTTTTAAGCTTAACTGGAACCAGTCACGGCACGTCACTCGGTTACCAGACCAGTTATGGAAGTACTCGTGTGCTACAACCCCTTCAACACGCTGAAACCCTAAATCAGTAGTCGTTTGTGGGCTAGCAAGGACGCATGACGTATTAAATACATTCAAACCCTTATTTTCCATTGCGCCCATGTTGAAGAAATCGACGGCGACAATCATGAAAATATCTAAATCGTATTCTCGACCATACACATCCTCATCCCAACGCATCGCGTTTTTTAAAGAAAGCATCGCGTGATCAAGTTTGTTTAAATCTTTTTTATCCGCAAAGATTTGTAACGCAACATTGCGACCACTCATGGTGGTGTAACTCTCTTCGACATGTGAAAGATCACCCGCCACCAGCGCAAACAAATACGCGGGCTTTCTGAAAGGGTCTTCCCACGTTACCCAATGACGACCATTTTCCGAATCGCCACTGTCGATTGAATTACCATTGGACAATAATACAGGACATGTCTCTTTATCGGCTTCGATAGTCGTTGTAAACACAGACATAACATCAGGGCGGTCGATATAAAACGTAATGCGCCTAAAACCTTCAGCTTCACATTGCGTGCAATAAAAGCCGTCTGAAAGATAAAGCCCTTCTAATGCAGTATTCGCATCAGGGTTTATTTCAGTGACCGTTTCTAAAATAAAGCTATCTGGCACATCCTGAACGGTTAACCCTTCAGAGGTTCGGATGAATTCTTTATCACTGAGCACCTGATCATTAATCGCAACACGATGTAACACGAGGGCAGGATCGCCATCCAAAACCAAGGACCGCTGCTGAGCATGGCTCTCTGGATTTTTTCGAATCGTTAAGCGCGCTTTCACCAAGGTTTTAGTGGCTTCAAGTTCAAATCGCAAATCAGTCTGGTCAATTAAAAACGCAGGTACCTGATAATCCTTTAAATATATGACTTCCGGTTGAGACATTGACATTAACCCCTACTCTGAACTTAGCTCAATTTGATAAGCCGTGTATTTACGCATATTGATAACACCAGTATCTAATATAAGGTACTGCCCTTTAATACCAAGCAGAGTTCCTTCGACTTCCGGTGTCTTATCTAAATTATGAGTTACTACCTTAGTCGGATATTCAATAACTGGGTAGTGAATTTTAATCGACTCGCTATCATCAAGAGACTGCACGGCTTGCACACCATGCTCAACCACTAACAATTCGAGCCCCGACGCGCACTTTTCCATTAGATCATGACGAACAGCGGTAAGATCAAGCTCATCAATCTGGCCTTTCAGCATCGCTCGCCAGTTTGTTTTATCCGCAATATGCTCACCCAAAAGGCGTTCAACTAATCCTGACTGCAATCGAGTCTGGACTCTAAAAATGGGAAGCGCTTGAATAGCCCCTTGGTCGATCCAACGAGTAGGCACTTGCGTACCGCGTGTAATGCCTACCTTGGCGCCAGAAGAATTCGCTAAATACACAACATGCGGCGCAAAGCAGTTCGCCTCTCCCCATGCCGCATCTCGGCAGGTACCTTCTTGATAGTGGCACTTTTCAGGGCTCATAATGCATGTATCGCATTGCGGTAATTTTTTAAAGCAGGGATAACAGTAACCTTGGCTAAAACTTTTGTTCGTTTTTCGCCCGCAATGCGTGCAATTAATCGCGCCAAGATAACGTATTTTAATTGTTTTAGTCAGTAGCGGATTCATGGCTACTTCTGTATCACCTAACGGAAGGCGATATTCAACCGGCTCCGCTAGCACTGTTCGCATTTTACTGACGGAACCTGCACCTAATAACTGCATTAAAACTCGCTTAGTGTGTAATGATTTTTAAAACATCGGGTTCAAGTGGATCCGCACCGTGTTGATTACCATCTTGCCGTGTTCGATCGATATAACCGGTGT
>Ga0115005_10005514_pt1 | contig 10011 bp, 12 predicted proteins | sample ArcOceMetagenome_FD_87163 | JGI IMG/M metagenome (GOLD analysis project Ga0115005, IMG submission 87163) | Marine eukaryotic phytoplankton communities from Arctic Ocean - Arctic Ocean - Greenland ARC118M Metagenome | ecosystem: Environmental > Aquatic > Marine > Oceanic | place: Arctic Ocean... | reverse complement strand
ATCGTTAATTAATGTAACTTTACTAACAGTATATGGTCTATTAAAATTGCAATAACTATACTCGTTTTCTGGTTGATCTATAAAATCAGAAAGTGTAGAAAACATACTCTCGTTCTCATCTGTATTTAAATTAATAATAGTGTCTTCAATATTTTCGCTAAATGTTTCCCGAATATTACTCTTAATCGGAAAGGAAATAGGAAATAAAATATTTAATAGGATAATAATATTATCCTTAGCATTCTTATTTCGAACTTCAATGTCCTTTTCCACTTTATTTCCAATTAATTTTTTGAATTCAAGAGGTGAAAAAAATATTTCTTTTTGATATTCTTTGGGTAATTTCAATATTGTATTTACAGGAAATTTTACATTATCTGTAAATAACGGGAAGTCAGACGTTTTTTCTGGATTATTTGATTTTTCTTCCTTTTCTTCCTTTTCTTCCTTTTCTTTTTCGGTATCTTCTTCGCCCTTTTTTGGAGGATTATAAATCATTTTTTTCGTGAATATTTGTGATTTATCATCATTCATATTTGTAGAAAAACGTATATGTATTGGTTGAATTCCTATATTTTCCGACATTTATATTATAATCATACTTTTACATGGTATATTTACGTTTTGTAAATTAGTGAAATATACAAAACGTTATTTCTTTTTAAAAAAGGGTTCTTCGTCGGATTTCCATGTGTGTTGTCTTTTGGCTTCGGATAATGTTTCCATTGCGTTTTGAATTTCTTTTTCATTAATAATTTTTGATTTTTCGGATTGTGTTTTTGTAACAAGACCTTCTTTATTTGAAGTATTCGTATTTGATGGTGGCATGCCGGGTATATTTTTGGTAATATCATTATTTCCTTCTTCTTCTTCTTGGTCTTCGGCTAATTGTATGTGGTAACTTTTAAAGGAATTTGGTAAAAGACACATAGAACTTTCTTCATTACAAAATCCATCCATAACTAAACTGAATAATATAGTAATACACAATGCAATATATATATCACGAGTTCCCATCCAAGCAATGGCAAAAATTAGTACCAATTTACTAAAGGTGTATTTCAAATAAGATTCCATTGTTTTACTCAATTTGATTGTCACAAATCGAGAGGAAATTTGCAAAACAATAATCATAAATCCTGCAAAAATTTTACTTCCGTTTAACACAGTTATATTGTTGTGTAATTTCTGCAAAAAATCATTGATACTTTTACCTATCGAGTTTTTATTTTTCATATTATCTATAAAATAATAAGAAAAAAAACGTTCAATTAAAAATAAACGTATTAAAATTTCTCAAAATTATCATTGTAGGTATTCGAGGAAAAAGGAGGGGTCTTTTCATTGCTAAACCACGTATTCCAAATATTAAAAACCCAATTATCGTTCATTTTGGGATACATTATACTTTCTTCGGTTTGTAGTTTTTCTTGGATTGTAATACCACATTTTTCATCACACGGATTACAAAAATCGTTTAAAAATTCTAATTCAGGGAAAATATGACTAGCATTTTCATTTTTCACCTTTTTATTTTTAAATGTCAGAACATTGTCTTTACAATTTTCTTGTCGAAATTCCTTTACCTTAGTTTCTTCTTTTTCAGAAAATGGTTCAAAAAAGGTGTCTCCAATTAACATACATGAGTCAAATATACTTGTATTTTCAATAAATTCTAGACGATAATAGAGTATGATTAATATACACATTGAAATACCATAATATGTGCTTATGGATGAATATAACAATATGATAAAAATTGAAAATATACGCCCTAAAGGTGATATACTCACATATAGAAAGTCATCCGGAAATGCAAAAAATAAATAAAAAATGATAAGTGGTAATATTTTTGCTATTGTATGAATCATATTTACTATTATATTGTTAGATAAAAGTAATTATAAATGAATGAAAAATACAGTTAATTATTCAAGAGAAATATCTACGTATTTTTTAAGTATTTAAAAATAATATGACGTCCTTATTAGCTAGTGCAGCACCATGGAATGATAATAATGATAAAAATAAGAAGCGTTCTTCAACCATGAGAAAAACTCAGAAGAAGAAACATTTAGACAATGATGATGATGAGATGGAGTCAAATATTCCATCGTGTGGTAGTGATTTAAGACCCACATCCTTTGATGAGGATCAAAAAACACAGGAAGATAGACAAGATCGTGTATCAAAAATGATATCCAATATGTCTAGTTTAGAAGAAAATGATGGAAGTAATTTAGAAAATTTCACCCCCCTTTCTCCTCCAGATGTACAAAAAATGAATGATTATGATAATTCTACTTATGGACGTAACGGTGAAGAGGAGCAACCTCCAATTTATAACGATTTACGCTTGCAACCTCCGAAAATACGAAATGAATCGTCGAATTTTTCTCCTTCTGTTTCTGATTTAGGCGTTTCTACCAATCCTGAACAAACCAACCCTTATAGTAATTATCGTAGAATATATGAACCATCTCGCGTACAAATTCCTGACAATTATTACAGCAAAATGGGTTTAGGCACTCAACCCACCGTTGATAATAAATTATTAGAGAAAATCAATTATATGATTCATATGTTGGAACAACAACAAAACGAAAAGACGAGCAATATTACCGAAGAGTTTATTTTATACACTTTTTTGGGTGTCTTTATTATTTTTGTAGTGGATTCATTTTCTAGAACGGGTAAATATATCCGATAATCCACTTATTTACAATAATATAAAACATTGTTTTGCATCATATGGCATGTTTGGAAAAAATGCATTATATACATAATAGGCGGATTGTGTTACACAAATTGGATTGTACTTCCATTTCCATCGATCTATAATTGGACCATTGTGCATGACATCCGAAAAAGCAATTAGTTTATATTTGATTGCCGCATTTTGTTGTATATCATAAATCGCATGCAATAAACCTCCAAAAAACAATGATTCGTCATTGTCTATTAATATAGAACCCACACATTCTAATATATTACGGTCTTCACTTGTGTCGTAACATATTTTTGGATCTTTGAAAAAATACATTCCTAATATCTTGGACTTGTATTTTAATGCATAGACTAATAATTTGCCACTTTCAATTAAACTATCTAATACATTGGTTTCTGGAAAAATAGAAACACTAAATGGCACTTGCAAAGCATTGTGGGTAATGTTATATAAAAAATCAAATAATATAGCAACATTTTTATGTATCACACGCTCTATTGTATAATGCTTAATCGGTGGTTTTTTTATGGATTCTAATGGATAAGTATGAACGTTATAAAGACACAACGGAACAACACCATCACATAAATTTATTTCTCGTTTAAAAAGTGAAATCGGCACTTCTTTGTTATTCATTCGTTGGTATCTTTCATGACATTGGATCAAATTTCGTCCAAGAAACTTGTTTTGGAAATCTCGATGAGTACATATATGATCCCAAAAATAGGTATATTCTTCGAAGTTATATTCAGGTAAATATATTTTAACAGCTCTAGATGTCATCGTACCCACTAAAATATTGTTTATTTTAAATGTAGGCAATGAGTCCTCGTGTTTAGTATCATATTCGTATTTTTTGTCGTAATAAAACGATATATAACTTGGATTCGAATATCCAATGAAGTCTTTTATGATATCTTCTTTTGTAATCATAGTTAATACTTTGTCCGATTCAATATAATGATTTTGTATAAACTCTACTGTTGTATCTATTTTAGAATCAGATAAGTCCAAGAACTCTTCTGTTTTCACATTTGTATCCAAATACTTAGTTTTTAATGGATTTCCAGGTTGTATCACATAGGGGGTTTTTGTCCAATATCTGAGTATATCATAACTGTGAAATATGGGTTGATGACTCCAAAATGGATATTTTATTTTAATAAATACAAGTGGTATGAAAAATAGGAAAAATAGGAAAAGAAATAAATATTCTAACATTATATTGTTTTGTGATAAATATCAATTCGGAGTTACGAAATTGATATTTATTGACCACGTTCCAAGATCACCAAGTATTGATGTTCGTCTTCACAACAATGTGACAAATTTACTTGACCATGAGGTATGAATCCTGCATGTGATGCCCTACGTAATATAAAATCCATATCTTCCATGTATAACTTAGTCTCTTGTTGTCTCACATGTTTGGTAAGTTCGTCGGTAAATGTTTCTTTTAAAGTCACTTTGTTTTTGTCCAAGTCGGCAAAATTATAATTTCCTCTGTATTTAAAATCAATAAAATCAATAACAGTGTCGGTAATACGAGAAGATGCATATTTTTGCGGGTCTTTTAATAGTGGCGGTTTACCACCTGGAATAATAGGATCGAATTTTTCGCGATCGACTAAATGTACTATCAAATATCCTCCTGGTTTTAACCAGAAAAAACAGTTTCGGAAATACTCATCCTTGTTTTTAAACAAATACACCGAAAATCCGGTGGTCAATATATGACTAAATGACCCTTTTTCGTAATTGATCGCCTGTCTAGCATCACCACATTTTACTTGGACATCGGGATAATTTTCTTCTACATGTTGTACCATCGATTGTGAGTTATCTAAAGCATATACTTGGAACCCTTTCTTGGACAATTGTCCAGAAATTTCACCTGTACCACTACCTATATCCAAGAAACAACTTTTGGAAGTGGGTTTGGTCATTTCTATAATTTTATCAATTTCGAATGTACATCTTTTATCGGGTAACATAAGTTGATTGTAGATTTCGGTGTAAAAATCATCATATATATCGGTACCTTGTTTAAAAACATAGGGCGTTTCTTGAGTAAATCCTTCATAATAAGGAGATAAATCATGTTTTTTAAACCATAAAACAGATATCATCAATATGGCTAAAATGAATAAAGTTTTAAACCAGGTTGATTTAAACATAAATATTTTAATACTATATATTATTAAAATATTTGTTACACTCGGATTTTAGTTTATTGGTGTAAATTGTGGAGGGGAGGGAGATGATGCGATTGGGTCGTTACCTTCAATGAAATTAACATGATCGACTAAACTATATGTGCAAGACAATATAAAAGTAAATAATAATGCATGAATAAGAATAATGCTTAGTTGTGATGTTTTTATGGGTAGTTTAAATATATTACCTGGGATAAATACAAAAAATAAACAAAAAACATATAACAATGTAACCAATTTCATTATATAGTATGAAAATATATAATTAAATAAATGGATTTTGTAAAGTATTAGAATCATGAAATAACAAAGACAATCCAATGCATCCTATTAACAAATAGTAACATATATACAAGAAATTGGTTTTAATATACATTCGAACAAAAAGATCACTTAACCCAAAGGCAAAAACATAGATCAGTACCCATCCGAATTCACTAGAGAACATATTATATTAAGTGGTTATTAAAAATAACAATCGAGGTGGAAATTATCTGCGTAAGTCACTTTCAAGTTTCTTTATATCATCCTTTTTGCGTCCCATTCTAACATCATCCTCCTGCATTTGTTTACCCAATTTACGAATATCGCGTTTTTTATTTCCCTCTTTATCCTCATCCTCTCTCTTATTGTCCTCTAAATTTTTCCCTTGCTTCTTTTTTTCCTCTATTTCTTTTCTAAGTTGTACTTTATCCTTGTCTGAATGACCCTCAATTAAATTAACATGATCGACTAAACCGTAAGTGCATGATAAAATAACACTAAACACGAATGCATGAATAAGAATAATATTCATTTTTGATGTTTTAATTGGGAGTTTGATCACATTTCCAGGAATAAAAACGTAGAATAAGCAAAACACGTAAAGAAGAGTTAGTAGTTTCATTATATAGTATGGAAATATAATTACATAAAATGAATGTTTCTAAATAATTACTTCGGAACAAGGGTTTTTAATTGCGTACGAGTATTATTGTGAAAACGATCAGTTCCAACTTGGGGATTATTTTGAATATTGGGATGTGTTAATTGACTAAATGATGGTTGATCAAATAAGTCAGGATGAGGTTGATTGCTTGGTGCAGATTGAATATATACTTTATATAAATCACTATTGGAAGAGGGAACATATACAGTAGAATCGTTGCCCTTATGTAAAGCAAAATTTTGATTTCGTAAATCACTCTCTAATGGAATATTGTTAATAATACCTGATACGGGACCTACATTCATTAAAGGAGGTGTAAAGTTCGATTCGATTGAATAATTATAGTTTGGTTGAATGGGGACTGTTGTCGGTTTCCGAGCATCTAACATGGGAAACAATGCATATTTTGAAAGAACGGGTCTTGGAGTGAAATTCGGAGGAAGCGGTTTATCGGAAACAGTTCTTTCTAAAATACGATTATTCAATTCATCTGTTCTGTCAAATTGACCACGATATAAATAAGTGGGTAAAGATTCAACACGTCTATTTGCATCAGTGATTTCCATAATCTTAATTGTTATATAGTATATAAAAACAAAATTACATAAAGATTATACAACATAATATATTGATAGTAGCTAAATGGTAAAAATATGTACTGAAAAATATCCTGAAACTTCAAAATATTCATCTTATTTTGATGAATATTCTTTTCCGTTAAGTGATTTTCAAAAATATGCGATAGAAGCAATTGTAGAAGGTCAGCATGTATTAGTAACAGCACATACGGGTTCTGGTAAGACATTGCCTGCAGAATTTGCCATTAATCATTTTAAGAAACAAAATAAGAAATTGATTTATACAAGTCCGATTAAGGCATTGTCGAATCAAAAATATTCAGAATTTACACGTAAATACCCACATGTTTCATTTGGACTGATGACCGGGGATATTAAATTAAATCCGGACGCAGATGTATTAATTATGACAACGGAAATATTGATGAATGCGTTGTTTTTACAAGAAATGGACAAAACAGTTTCTTTGGAATTTAATATTGATATACATGAAGAATTAGCCTGCGTTGTTTTTGATGAAGTGCATTATATTAATGATGCGGATAGAGGACAAACATGGGAAAAAACGATTTTGATGTTGCCTAAACATATTCAAATGGTGATGTTGTCGGCTACGATTGATTCTCCGGAAAGGTTTGCGAAATGGGCCGAAAAAGAAGATTCGGGAAAAGAAGTATATTTGGCATCTACAAACAAACGTATTGTTCCTTTGACACACTATGGATATTTAACTGTAAATGAAAGTGCTGTCAAATTAATTAAAGACAAACAAATAGAACAAGATGTTCGAAAAAACATTCACAAACTGATTTTATTGCAAGACGACAAGGGGAAATTTAATGACAATGGATATAAAAACCTGTTTCGTATGACAAAATTGTTTAATCAACGATCGATGTATGTGAAACGAAAACACGCTCTAAACAATTTGTCTCTTTTTTTACGCGATAACGATATGTTACCTGCAATTGCGTTTGTATTTTCTAGAAGGATGGTCGAAATATGTGCATCTGAAATAACCGTTCCTTTATTGGAAGACGATAGTAAAATTTCATATACAGTGCGCAAAGAATGCGAGCAGATTATACGTAAATTACCGAATTTCAAGGAATATTTGGAATTGCCTGAATATAACACGTTGGTCTCTTTGTTAGAAAAGGGGATTGGTATTCATCATTCGGGTATGATTCCGATTTTGCGTGAAATTGTAGAAATTATGATTTCAAAGAAAAACATCAAGTTGTTGTTTGCCACAGAGTCGTTTGCCATTGGACTGGATTGTCCAATTAAAACCGCAGTTTTTACCGGAATTACGAAATTCGATGGTAGAAGCGAACGTATGTTGCTATCACATGAATATACACAAATGGCAGGACGCGCAGGACGTCGCGGAATTGATAAATTGGGTAATGTTGTCCATTGTAATAACTTGTTCCATTTGCCTCTTCAAAATGAATATGAAAAAATGTTAAATGGAAAACCACAATCGCTAGTGTCAAAGTTTCGTATTTCGTATAGTTTAGTCTTGAATCTGATTAAAAATAACCAAACAAATATAAAAGATTTCATTCAATTTACGAAAAATAGTATGATTAATCGAGAAATACAAGATGAACGTAATAATCAGAAAAGATATGTTGAAGAGTTGAACGATTCAAAGGATAAATTGAATGCAAAAACAGTGTTTTTAAAGACGAATCAAATTGTATGTAATCGATATAATGATATTAAAATGTTGCTACCAAATCTTAAAAATAAGAAACGCAAGGATTCGGAAAAGGAGTTGTCTCGAATTATTCAAGAAAATCCGTCATGCAAAGAAGATGCCAAATTGTTTATTGATGAAAAGGAATTAATTGAAAAGATTACAACTGAAAACGAAGAATTGTTCTTTTTAGAGAATTATATCGACGATAAAATATACGCAGTTTGTGATGTATTGGTCGATCGCGGATTTATAACAAATAGTGAAAATACATATAGTTTTACAGACCACGGGAAAGTGGCTTCCGATATTGCCGAAATACATCCACTTGTTTTTACAAATATGATTTATTATAATGATTGGTTCCAAGAATTATCGACTGTTGAAATATTATCGATACTAAGTGTTTTTACAAATGTAAATGTTTCAAAAGATGAAAAGACAGAGTGTCCTACTAGTGAAAATAAGAAAATTTTAAATAATTTACTGTTTTTAAAAGAAGATTTTGAAAAATACGAAGAGACGGAACAACGTTCGAATATTAATAGCGGAATTGATTATAATGATGCATTGTGTTATGATATGCCAATTTTAGTGGAAAAATGGTGCGAATGCGAAACCGAAGATCAATGTAAATTTTTCATACAAAATGACGTGGCACAGAAGGGTATCTCTGCAGGTGATTTTACGAAGGCGTTGTTGAAAATATCAACTATCGTAAGGGAGTTAAGTGTGGTCACAGAAAAAATGAATCAAATAGAATGTTTGCATAAACTGTCAGAATCAGACAGTAAAATATTGAAATATATCACCACTGCTCAAAGTTTATATATTTAGGAGAAAATTGATTCTAAACCGAATTTTATATAAATGTACAAAACTATATAAAATATACAATGGGGTACGAAGAATTAGACGATATACGCTTTGACGAAATATTCGATTACGATAATCGTGACGGTGAATTAGAGGATGAACGAGAATTCACTGATAATAAGTATTATTTGGGACTATCAGTATATGAACCGGACAACTTATTTCAGAGTGATAATCATTTGATATTTGCATCAAATGTGAATATTTCTACGTTTTATCAATTTCCAATACAGGACGTTGAAAAATATCTGAATGATTATCGTTGTATTGGACCAAAACGAATTTTACAACCGGAAATAATGAAAATGAAATTTATTGACAGTGACTATAATTGTCCTATTTACACTGTAACTAATAAAACATTTTGGTTGCGTCTTGTGCAGCGAACATGGAAAAAAATATATAAAAAGCGAAAGGAAATTATTCAAAACAACATGGTAAATATGTTACATAAAAGAGAAATTGGACAAAGATTTATTTTGCCAAATATTCAGGGAATGTTGTCCTATTTAAAGGATAATAAATGCAAAAATTGATTCAAATCGCTTAGTATATCGTCACGAAGACTTAATAAATCACTGTCTTTTTTTTCATCAAAACACAAGTTTAAATCTGACAACATTTCTATGTACTCCAATATTTTCGATTTGAATGTGTTTTCGCGATTGTATTGAATAATGGTTAATTGATTCTCCCAATTTTTAATTCGGGATTTACTTTTCCCTAAATAAATTTCAACAAATTTATCAATATGTTGGTCCAATTTTTCATACATACTGTCACTTGCAACATGATGACCGTAATTGTTCATTTTCCAATGGTATAATTTGATCATATTCAATAATTCCATTAGTTTTTTAATAAGATGCGTTTTATTTGAAAATCGACATTTGGATGTTTTGTTGTGTTTTTTTCGATTTTTATTTGTTTTATTTTTCATATATAATGAAATTAGATATATTTCTTGACATGAAGTATTT
>Ga0115005_10005513_pt1 | contig 10012 bp, 8 predicted proteins | sample ArcOceMetagenome_FD_87163 | JGI IMG/M metagenome (GOLD analysis project Ga0115005, IMG submission 87163) | Marine eukaryotic phytoplankton communities from Arctic Ocean - Arctic Ocean - Greenland ARC118M Metagenome | ecosystem: Environmental > Aquatic > Marine > Oceanic | place: Arctic Ocean... | reverse complement strand
CACTTACGTCGCAAGATGTAAGTGCATTGTTATTTTATGTCAAATAAAAGAAAAAGGGTTGAATTAGGAAGCGAAAGTTCACTTGCAGATAAGGATGGAGATGGCTATATTGAGCCTTTCAATATTAATCCAGATGAAAAATCAGGTACGAGTGATACACCGACTAACTTAGCTAATACTGAGGTATTTCAAGAAACGCATTATTATCCCTTTGGGATGACGATGGAAGGGGAATGGCAGAATATTGTAAATGGTCCGGAGAATAAGTATCTGTATAATGGTAAGGAGTTGAACACGGACTTTGGGCTTGATTGGAGTGACTATGGGGCGAGATATTATGATGCTGCAATTGGGAGATTTACAACTGTTGGCCCTTTATCAGAAATGTTTCCTTCTCAATCACCTTATAATTATACTTTCAATAATCCTTTGATTTATACTGACCCAACTGGAATGGCTCCCGAAAAAGTTAAACCAAAAGGAGATGCAGAATTGCAAAATATTAAAAATACTCTCACTAAATAAGATGCTGCCTTTGTCCAATTAGATGGAAACGGAAATATCAATCCTTATGTTCTCAATCTAAGAGAAGGAAGTGAGAGTGGAAATTTTGAAGCGTTACAAACTTTAGTAAATAGTGAAACCACATATCACTCTATTATTGCAGATAAGCCAGAGATGGAAAATTATTCTAAGTTTGGTGATATTATCCCAGCAGATGGAGTGAACCACATGATGTTCAACGAGATGTACATCACAAAAAAAGGTTATGGGTCAGTCAATTTAGTGTATTGGCATGATAGTAAATATCAAAATCCGTTATACTTATTTACCAACTTGGAGTACGCTCCTTTGGCAGAACGTTTTATCGCAAGCGGTATCGGATTGAAACTTTTTTCGGTGATATTAAATCAAGAGGATTTAATATTCATCGGACTAAAATAAATAAGGCATGCACTTTATTCAATTTACTAATAGTGACTTGCCTAGCTTTTATCATCGCAATCCTTTTCGGGTTTGATGCAAGACGGTCTAAACACCTTCCTAAATTTTGTAGAAAAAATAGGATTGATGACCCTTCTGTTTTTCAAATAGGTCTGCGAGGATTGATTTTTTTATCAACAAACGCATACGTCTTTCTTTCAAATTTTCAAAGAACTTTCCGTAACTAAAAGTGTACGGTAATGAATCAGAAAAGAACATCAACGTTTTAAAAAAAAAATTCAGCAGAGAGAGGGATCCGATCCCTAATTAATTATATTTACTCCTTATACAATTGCTGCAACTTCCAAAGAAGTCCTATCAATACAAACTGTATAGCTAGTCGAATCAACGCAGCTTGCTGACTACCCGTAAATGGATTTTCGGCAAAAACATCCCAAATATGAAGTGGTAAAAAACAAATCATTAAAAACATAAAAGCGGTAGCCCCAATATATTGGTATTTATTAGTGAACAAAAGTAAGCCAATTACTATCTCGATGACCCCAGAAATATAAATAATAGGTAGGCTAATATCTAATAAAAAAGGAGGAACAACTTTAGTGAAAAAATCAGGGTTGACAAAATGTTGTGCACCAGCATATATGATAAATAATGCCAATATAATTTTTACAACAAACCAGACTTTATGGATCATTTTCTTCATTTTTTTTTCGTTAAATTATTAATTATTTCACCGTTCTTAATTATTGGTTCCTGTTAATTTATGAGTTGAATGCAAGATAAGATAAGATGACAAAAAAGGGAAATTGAAATATCTTGCAAAAGTAATGTATACTTGGAGTGTTAGTTTACTATTCTTCTAAATCAATATTTGCTGACGCAAACCTCCCGCTGGCATTCCCCTCTAGAAAAAATAATCATAAAATCACCGACGCTAACAATACCGCAGAGCACTAGCACTAGCTAGTATCGTTGGTGTTTACGCTAGGTCGTTTACTCTGATAAACATCTTTTCTCCAGAGCAAAGAAAAAAGAGTAACCTCCAATTAATTATTCCTATTTTGTCCCAGAAAAATAAAATGACCTAGCTCAAGTTTTTCAGATAGATTGAGAATGGTCAATTTTAGAAATAATTTTTTTAATTAGATTAATCTTTATAAATGAAAATATTTATCAACCGATTTATACTCATTAGGAACTTTGCATTATTCCTACTCCTATTAACTTTTGCATCTTGCGATCCTGCACAAACGTTGCTAGTTTCAAATGAAACGGATGCTGATGCCACAGTCATGGTTGTATTTAACAAAGGAGCGCATTATTACAAGTTTGTTGAACCTTCAGCGTCAGATACTTTGGTTATAAATTTAGAACCTCAAGGACAGAATTCCCAAAGAGTATTTCAATTTGGAATTGGCACCTGGAATATACAAAGCAGTATCGATAGTTTGATTGCAGCGGTGGATTTGATAGAGATCAGAACTTCAAAGTCAAAGGAAATTTTCCAAGGTGAAAAACAAATAAGAGCATTCATTGAACAAAGAGTTAGTGGACGCCAAAAAGAACTAATCGAGATAAAAGTAAATTAAAGAACTCAAGTAGCTCCCTGCCTAAGGATGGTATAATACACTTATGCCGTTTTTGCTCTATCGCTCGTCCCGCTTCTGTTGCTAGCAATCAATGTCATTAAATTAAGGCATTGAATGCTAGCGGTAGATCTTAACCTAGGTTTGACTTTTTCTAATCCTCAATTTCCTATCTAAACCTATCCAAGGTCCATCAATCTTCAAATAGATTCAATAGTAAGTCCTAACTATTTAAGCATAGAAAAACTTTTTTGTACTTAAAGCACCTTGAATCTTACTCACACATCTTTAGATGTGTATTTTTTTTGCATATGTTATATGTCTTTGGTTTTTCTACACTATATATGCAAGAAGTTTCCCATGCGAATACGCTGACTTTAATTGCTCATAAAAAAACAAAGTCAAAGGTTGAAGCACTAGTACTACGCAAAGTGATAACACGAGCTAGTCGTTGATTTTATCGGACGGCCAACAGGTATGTGGATACAAAAATGCCAAGCCTTGTTTTTTGTTTTAGTAGTTTCTTATTAGACTTCTAGGTTAGGTGATGAAGTCCGTTTATTTTGTTCCCGTACTTGCAAAAGCAGCTAGCGAGTACCTTTGTTTTTTGCCGTTATTTGGTTTGATATAAGGCAGGGAGCAAAATATTCTAAGCTCCTCATATTATCTAATCTTCCTCAACTCTTAATCTCTTTTTAACTCCTCAAAGTATTTTTTTAAAATAGGACGTTCCTTATATTCTTGAGTTGGCAATTGATCAATTCGACTTTGCATATAGTTTATTCTATCATCAGTTAACGGGTGAGTACTTAAAATCTTTAAAACTGATTCCATATTTTCTCCTAGACCGGCTTCCTCTTTTTGTAAGATCTCAAACAGCTGCACCATACCATTAGGATCAATAGATAGATTTTGTAAATAATCAAATCCAATGATATCCGCTTCCGTTTCCATGTTTCTAGAGTTAGACAAATCTTTAATCATAAAAGCATTTTCTATGATTACAGCACTTACACCACTTGCGTCACTTGTCAGGATAGAAAAAACTAAATAAGTACTCAAGCTACGACTCATTTGCTTTAGAGAATGCCGTTTTTCTACATGAGCTAATTCATGAGCCAAGACAGCAGCTAGTTGTTCCCATGAGTCAAACACATCTAAAATACCTTGGTAAATTACAATCTTCCCTCCAGGGATTGCAAATGCATTAACGATCGGATCATCTACTACATATAACTCTAGGGGGTAGTCGCTTTTAAATCCAACCTCATTAAAAAAATCAGTTAGGGTTTCAGACTTGGAGGTATTAATATCTAAAGTGGCAAACAAAGGTTCTGTCATTTTTTCTCCTAAAGCTATTTCAGCAGATTGTGGAACTAAGATGACTGCTTTCTCAGCAATGAAAGGTGCCACGAAAAACATATAAAAAAAAACAACACCGACTAGTAATGTAAGGGAAGAGGCGACAACCTTAACAACATTTCCTTGCAAAACTCGGGAGTAAATAGAAGGTGAAAAAGCATCGGGATAGGTTGATTTGAATTCAGCTATATCATCTTCACCTTCTATCATTAGAGTTTGAAATGGAAAATTGCCAAACTTTAATTGTAAATTTCCTGTAGACGAAAAATCAATGTTTTCAATGTCTTTGATGGCTATTTCTTTTACCACCGCAGCATCTTTATCTATGACAAAAGAAATAGAATGGTCATGTAAGTAAACAGGTACTAAATTAGGTTTGGAAGATTGTCCATCAAAAAAGATACCTTGAATGGTAGAAATCATAGAATTTATATTTGAAAAAAATTACTATCTAGTTAGCAGTTAGCAGTCAGGGGTTATTTGTTTTCCCATGTTTTGAGATAACAATATGGTTTCTTTTAGTGTGAAACTATATTAATGTACGTAAAATTTATAATATTCAACGTCAAACAAATAAAGGACACATTGGGAATATAGTAAACCCCTGACTTCTGACCGAGCGTGCAGCGACTAAACTGACCGCCTAACTCCTAAATAATTACACGAGATCAATATCCAAAATATCTAATAAATCATCACCTGTAGCATCTCTATAATCGTCTGTGTCTTGTTGCAAGTTTTCTAAATCTACTTCATCATGAACATTGACACTTTCAGTAAATAATCTTTGACTTCGCATGGCTGCCCAAGGGAAAGCAAGACCTAATGTAAACATTACCATCAATGCATTTGTAAAAATGACAGTAAAGGTGTTACCACCCAATAGAGTAGATTTCAATGGATATACACTTCCATCTTCCTGCTCTATTTCTACATTATCTATCGTAAAGTTGAAAGAATTCGTGATGAACCATGGTAAATAAATATATAAGGTAATGATAGAAAGGAATATCCCAGCTAAGTTGATTCCAAATAAAGTTCCTCCAGTTCCTTTAAAGTCTAATCGATACTGTCCAAATTGAGAATGACTCAATAAATAAGTCAGAATATTTACTCGCATCCATGATCCATATATTCCAAAAGTAATGATTGTTAAAAATATATTTTTAAAATATAGCTTAACAAAATCAGTTAGGTTACCTCGAAAAGAAAAGAATATTCCACGCCAAGAAGTTCGAGAAAGTCGGTATCTCCATGCTCCAAAAATAGCTATAGGCCCTAATAGAATCAATCCTATATAAAATAATATAACTGCCATAGGAAAAAGATAAACCATAAAAGATAAACCAAAGATCAATCCGTAGGCTAATATAAATCCTCTAAACATTTCCTTCCCTGTACCGTGATAGACAAAAGGATCACCATCTAAAGTGGTCTCATTCCATAAATATTTTCGAACTGCGGCCTTCGCCCAAGGATAATACAAGCCAAGTGTCAGGATGGTAAGGATGATATTAACTGCCCATATTCCAAAAAAACGAGATCCTTCACCTGAAAAGGAAAAATTATGATGTTGCGGGTATGCATTATTCATTAGATTAAACGTTTAAAGTTTTAAAAAATTAATTATAAGTAAACAAATATAAAAAATTTAATATAAAATAAGGGGATTTGGTTAGAGGATATCTTTTCCTTGCTATGTTAAGCTTAAAAGCTTGGCACTCACTCTACTTCTATAACAAAAAGTACAGATGCTGGCGCTATCCGTTCCTGCACTAATGCCTTGGATTAGGTAGGGCTAGATTCTATTTTCTTTAAAAAAGGTAAGAGTATATAACTGTGCTTGGGGAAACGATAGAGTAGCCTAGCGTGAGAACTAGGAGAGTGAAGAAAGAATTGGATTAAATAAAAAAAGAGCAACTGGGGACGATTGCTCTTTTTTGTTGTTGTATATGTCTGCCTTGGATTAATGACTAATGTTCCTATGTATTTATTTTAACGCCTATTTTTTTATAATAATAACCTCATAGGTATTGGTATTTTTATTGATAACTAGAAAGTACTTAAAGTTATAGATGTAGTTAAAATTTAATTGCTCTCGCAATACTTCAAATTGATCTTCTTTTTTTACACACTTCGCAATCCAGTTGGCCTTCTGTCCCGTGTGTATTCAAAAACCAATCTAAAATTGCCATAAATACTTATTAGCATAATGCCTCAATCCAATATAATTTTTTCAGCTAGTCTAACTCATCCTCTATTATTTCTAAAGTAGTTTTTAATACTTTCTTTCCATACTTCAACTCTAGCTCATACACCCCAACTTTAGCCTTAGGAATCAGCAGATTCTCAGGAATTTTAAAACTCAAATATCCAGAAGACAAAAAACCAATTGCCTGACGTTTTTCTCTTGGAGTTTTAGCTTGAAGAAAACGACTATGGATACGACGTAAGGAATTAGAGCTGATGTTTGCCAACATAGAATCCCAAATCGATTTGGCTATTTTAGATTCTTCAGAAGTATAAGGCAAGGATTCGAATTCCAAATCCCAAAGGTATTGTTGGATACCCCCTTTATTTGGGATTGGGATTTTTATTTGGCGATTTCCATTTACATCTGAAATCGTTAAACTAAGATCCATCGTAGAGTCGGAAGTATAATATTGAATGGCTGCTAAACTTTCAAATCCTGCACGAGGAACACTTGAGGTATTTCGAATAGTTTTAGGGTTCTCCCCTGCAAACAAAAAATGTCCTCGTTGACCTCCTCTACTGATATTTTTCCAGAGGGTTGCCGAAGGAGGATTAAAGAGTTGAACTTTCTCAGCGGTCAATTGCTGCAATGAACTGATATCATCCATTATCCAAAGACTCCGTCCATGGGTTCCTGCAATAAGATCATTATCTCTTCGATGGATTTTTAGGTCATAGACAGAAACGGTTGGCATATTTTGTTTTATAGGTTTCCAAGTTTGCCCTCGATCAATCGTATAAAAAATACCAACTTCAGTTCCAGCAAACAAGAGATCAGGATTACGATGATCTTCAATAATAACACGAACCACGTGATCAGTATGTAATCCTGTGGTTATTTTTTTCCAAGTAAGACCATAATCATCTGTGCTGAAGATATGAGGGTCAAAATTGTCGCTTCGATGTCCGTCAAAACAGATATAGGCTCTACCTGGATTGAAATGTGACGCCACAACTCTACTTACAAAAAGTCCCTTTGGAATACTAGGAATATTGATCGTTACATTTAACCAATTCCTTCCACCATTCTTTGTCACATGAACCAAACCATCATCTGTTCCAGCCCAGATAATATTGGAGTTGATTGGAGATTCGCTTAATGTAAATACGGCGTTATTAGTTTCTGCTCCAGTATTGTCAGGAGTGATACCACCGCTATTGCCTCTTTTTCTTTTCACGGGGTCATTCATACTTAGGTCTGGACTAATGATGGTCCAAGACTGACCACTATTCATAGAACGATAAACATGATTGCCCGCGACATAAATATGTTTGGGATTATGAGCAGACATAATGAGTGGTGCTGACCAATTGAATCTGTTGGCAGAAGTTTTATCTTTTTCATTTGGATCAAAATAATCCCAATAGTTTATGGTATTGCCGGCAAAGGGTGAAATTCTTTTTATGTCTCTTGTTTCAGGATTATATTTATAAAAACTCCCATTCTCCATAGAGGTGTACATATCTGTATGGTCGTATGGGTTGGCTTCAACATATTGTCCATCACCCCAATGCATTTTCCAATTCTGGTCAGAAAGAATACCTCGAGCGTCTCTTCCAAAACTCGCTGTAGCATAGGAACCATTGTCCTGTAATCCACCATATACATAATACGGTTTTTGCATATCATAATTGATCCGATAGTATTGTGCAATGGGCAAATTATCCATCAACCTAAAATGATGTCCCTCATCGTGGGTAATCGAAAAGCCTTTGTCTGCTCCCAGATAAAAACGTTTTCCATTATTTGGATCGAGCCACATACTATGAAAATCGCCATGTACTTCTTGGTCTTCACTTCCGTTCTTAAAGGTGTTGCCACCATCATCAGAAACCATAAATCGAGTTGTGAGCAAATATACTTTTTGGTCGTCAGTTGGATTAATTCGAATTTGACTATAATAAAAAGGTCGATTATTATAAGTGTTGACATATTTCCATGACGCTCCTCCATCCTCTGATCGATATACCCCTGAGCCAGCCGTTCCCAAAGTTTTTGACTTTTTGGCTTCCACCAATGCCATGACCACATTAGGGTTTTGTTGGGAAATAGCTAAACCGATACGCCCTGTTGGAGTAGGCAAACCATTGGTTAATTGTGTCCAGGTTTTTCCATTATCAATAGATTTATAAATGCCTCCTTTTTCCCCGCCACTATGAAAATGCCAAGGTTGTCGGAGTCGATGATAGAATGCTGCATACATCACATTTGGATTTTTGGAATCTCGGATAAGGTCGGTGCATCCTGTTTTACCATCATTGGGTAAACCATTAATGAGTTTTTTCCAATTCTTTCCACCATCCATTGTTTGGAACAAACCTCGATCACCTTCATACCCCCAAAGGTGTCCTGTGGCACAAACACAAACGTCATCACTTTGCTTGGGATGTACCAAGACTCTACCAATAGCATGAGTGGATTGTAAACCTAAATTTTGAAAACTTTTTCCACCATCAGAAGATTTATAAATACCATGTCCCCAGGATACACTATTCCGATTATTGGATTCACCTGTTCCCACCCAAATTGTATTTTTATTGTTAGGATCCAAAGCAATATCTCCAATGGAAGCAGTTTCGTAATCATCAAAAACTGGTTCCCAAGTTGTTCCTGCATTTTCAGAATGCCAAACACCGCCCGATGCTACGGCAATCCAAACATCTGCAAAATTATTGGGTCGAGCTTCGACATCGGTGATCCGTCCACCTTGGTTAGCTGGGCCAATATTACGCCATTGAAGGTCACCAAGTAACGCATCTTGAGCAAAAAGAGATAGGGACAAAAATGAAATAAGAAAGGTCAATAGTGGTCTCATAAGTATTTGTTTTGGTTGGTTTTGAAAAGACTAATTACTCAGTTTTTAAAGGTAATAAATCTTGACACATATTTCAGGACAGATTCTAAGGAATTAAATTTTGTAGGTTTATTGTTCACGCTCGCTTCAGACTCAGCGCTAACGACAGAATAGGAATGTATGTAAATAGTTGAATTTTTTAAAAAAAAGAATAGCTGGGGTAGTTACTTTTTTTTGGGTTATTTGAGTTTGTATTGGACAGCAGACACATAGCTTCCAAAAAAAAATAACCCCGAATTTTCATCTTGTGAAATTCGGGGTTTTGTCCGCCTTAGGCTGATGACTATTGTTCCTGTTTATTTGTCTTATCGCCTAGGTTTTTTAATAATAATAACCTCAGAGGTTTTGGTGTCTTCATTGATGACTACAAAGTACTTGAAGTTATAGATGTAGTTAAAATTTAGTTGCTCTCGCAATACTTCAAATTGACCTTCATTTTTTGCATATTTCGCGATCCAGTCAATTGAGTCTAATCTATTTTGAAATATCTTTTTCATGGTAGTAATTTTTTAAAGGTGAATTTATAAGTTTATCGATCCTTGCATTTAATTCTTACCTATTGGTCTTATTTTATTCGAATCTTTGTATGCTACTAAGACACGCAAGGTTGGGTAAAGGTTTAGATTCATATTTCAAATAACGTTTATTTAACAGATTCAATAAAAAAGGTAAATCATCACCGATATTCTAAAAAACACTAGTGTTTACTAATGTTTTTTATACTTTTAGTAGCTGGAAATTTAGAAGGAAAGGATTAGAAAGTTAAGGATTGTTTAAGAGCAATATGGAGAAAGGCTATGACGAGCAGTAATAGCGCATAAGTAGTTTTTTAATTTTGTAAGCTTGGTTTAAACAACTGTTGAAGCTTGATGAGAAGGCTTATTATGAAAATAAAAAAAGAGCAACTAGTGCATAGTCATTGTTGAAACGACGGGTAAAGATGTTTCAGTTTTATTCGAGCTTCTTTCGTAGTAAATTGCCAATCTACTTTTTTATGCTGCTCATTTCTTT
>Ga0115005_10005512_pt1 | contig 10013 bp, 4 predicted proteins | sample ArcOceMetagenome_FD_87163 | JGI IMG/M metagenome (GOLD analysis project Ga0115005, IMG submission 87163) | Marine eukaryotic phytoplankton communities from Arctic Ocean - Arctic Ocean - Greenland ARC118M Metagenome | ecosystem: Environmental > Aquatic > Marine > Oceanic | place: Arctic Ocean... | reverse complement strand
GTTACTTTCTTTTCTGTTCCAGCATCACTTATAACTAAATTATCTCCTTGGGCAACCGTAGCTCCACCAAGAGCATTCAATGCATCAATGTTAATTGCAGATACTCCGGTTAATCCTGAACCATCTCCAAGAAAAGAACCAGTAAACGAACCACTAAGGTTTGATTCTGGTTTCACTGCTGTTGGGTTGTTACTTGAATCAATTTGTATCGTTTCCAATACTCCTGAATTTACTTGTAAGGTTACCTTGTTACCATCGGCATCTGCTGGAAATTGGATTGAACCTGATATTATGGGATTGTGTATAATCATTTTTTTCTAATCTCTGTATTATTATTTACTTGTTATAAATATATGTTTTTATTTAAAATGTATCTCCATCAACTGTTCCTATTACAGTTGCTGAAGCAGTTCCAGTCACATCACCATTTAAGGCTACTTGAGCTGAACCACTAAATACTCCAAGAACATTTACATTTGCTGTTATTTGACCACTTAATCCTGCAATGTTTTCAACATCCACCGAACCACTTACTATTTGTCCACCTCGTGCAACAACTACATAACCACTCTGTATGGTTGGAAATGTTGCTCTTACATTATCATCATCAATTATTTGTAATGTTGATGGTATCATTTGGAAATCGTTTTCATCATATACTTGTACGATTGCATTTGGAGTAGATAAATTATGTTCTACACTCCATGTATCAGCATTTGTAAAAGTTTGTTTTACAGTTGCATTTTGTGATACTGTTATGTTTGTTAAAGCAGAACCATCACCTTGAAAAGCTGATGCTGAAATAATACCCACTACACTTAATGAACCACTTAACGTTCCTTCATGGTCAAGTGTTACTATTTCCTTTACATTATCTCCTTCACCAGCAGAACCACTTTTACGAAGGAATAATTTACCATCGTGTACGTTCATTGCCAATTCACCGATTGCTAAATCAGATGTTGTTGGTTTGTTACCCCCTGCTAGATTTCTTTTTAATTTAATTATTTGAGCCATTTATAATTTTCCCTATTGGTTATCTATTTTTTTTCTCAATTCATCTACTTCTTTTGATAAATCTTTAATACCTTCAATTAATAATGAAACTAATTTATCATATTTAACTGCTTTGTATCCGTTTTCTCGTGTTTGAACCAATTCTGGAAGAACTTCCTCAATTTCTTGTGCTATTACACCAATGTCAGTACCTTTATAAATATCTTGCTTATCTTCATTCCAATCAAAAGAATACCCTCCAATTTTATTTATTTTATCAAGTGCCCATGGAATTGGTTGAATATTATTTTTTAACTCTCTATCTGATGATGAAAATGCTATAATATCATCTGTTGCTTTAATAGTTCCAGTTACATGAATATCATCTGATATATTAAATCGTGTATTAGCATGATTCCAAGTAATTGATTCATCGGCTCCTGCTATTATGATACCAGCACCATCAGCGGCCGCTGAATCAGCTGACCCACTTGCAACTGTTATTGTTTTATCTTCTATTGTTAATTCCGAAACTCCTAATTCAACAGCATCACCAAGTACAGTTAAGTTTCCACTAATTACAACGTTACTTAAAGAAGCACTTGCGAAAGTTACATCAGAATTTGTTTTTACATTTTGGTCACTTCCTCCTAAATATCCCCATTGTGTAGCTGATATAGTAGTTGAACCAATATTTTCTAATTGTGCTCCTTCAACTGCAGTTAAGTTACTAAGTTCGGTTACATTTGAAATTGGAATTGAACCACTATGAACACCTTCTACATCTAATTTTGTTTTTACAAGTGCATCGGTGTATCCAGTTTTACCATTGTTAGTTGATGTATTAGATTCTATTGTATCTAAATTAACTGCTTGTGTTACGGAAATAAATCCTAACTTATTACCTTGTGCAGTAGATATAGTTGTTGGTTTGTTAGTAATACTATTATATGATACTTGCGATGAACCAGATACTATACCTGCAGGTAATGATGTTAATACGTTTGCTGCATCTGTTACATCGGCAAATAATTCAATATTATTTAATTTAGTATGGTCATCATTTGTAAAGTCATTCGTAGTTAATCCACCATCACCAACTGAATATTCTGTATTATCATTTGGAGTTGTTACTGAACCACCCAATGCAATAGCTGAACCATTAATTGTAATTGATGAATTTTGTAAATCATCGTTTTGTATTGTTCCTAATGTTATTGCTTGTCCACTAATTGATAAATAATCATGAGAGGTTGTTACAAGTGTTACATCAGTTGAATTATCTGTTCCTGCTGCATCAACTCCAAGTGCCGTTCTTGCTGCACCTGCTGAAGTTGCTCCTGTACCACCACTTCCAATTGGAACTGTACCACCCGTTATTGCTTGTCCACTTAATGATAAGTAATTTGTATTTCCTAAAGTTACATCTGTTGAGTTATCAGTTCCAGCGGCATCTACACCTAAATTTGTTCTTGCAGTTCCAGCATTTCCTAAATCAGATAAGTTTGATGCTTTAGCTAATTTTCCACCTACTGTTGCTGTTAATGATACTATATCCGAATCTCCGTTTGCAATTGAAGAAGATATTTCCAATAATGTATCAAACGCCGCAGGTGCTCCACCTAATAAATCAGAAACTTCTCTCATTACGAAAGCAGTTGTTGCTATTTTAGTAGAGTTATCATTATCTGCTGGTGTTGTACTAATTGGTGTTCCGGTAAATGTAGGAGAAGTAAACATTGTTGCTTTAGATTCGTTATCTACGTTTCCTAAACCAACATCTCCTTTAGTTTTTGTTACTTGAGATGAACCACTAACAGTACCAGTTGGTAAATGGTCAATTACTTGTTGAGAACCTGAAACTGTTCCTGAAGGTGCACCAGCTGCTGAAACTCCATTTACAAAGTGAGCTGAACCAGTAGCAATTGCAATAACTATGTTACCAGTAGTACCATATGCACCAGCATCTTCTGTTCCTTCTTCTGTATGTATTAAACCTGTCGTGGTAGATGATATTGTTGTTGTAGAGTTTACTGAAGTAATATCTCCAGCACCTGCGGCAACTAATGCATCATTTACAGCTTTTGTTGTTGGTATAGAGTTAGGGTCATCTGAAATAGAAGCAGATACGTTAAGAAACGCTGCAGTTCCTATTGTTCTTTTCTTTAATAATCCACTTACATCAAATAAAACATCAAAATCAGATGAACCACCTGCTGCAACACTTGAAAGTGTTAATGTATTAAATGTTGGTGAATCTGCTTGTTGTAATCCAGTATCTACATCGGTATTTACTCCGTTTATTGTAGCTCTAACTGTACCCTGTGATGGTGAAGAGAATGCTGAACCACTAACTACTGTTTCTGCATCTAATTTTGTTTTTACATTTGAATCAAAGTTTGTGATTGTATCTGCATTTACTTGAGATGAACCACTAATTACTGTTTCTGCATCTAATCTTTTCTTTACACCTTCACTAAAATGAACAGAACCACTATCTAATGATAAACTTCTATTTGTATCAATAGTACCGCCACCACTTAAACCTTTACCACTACCAATTGTAATACTTGAGTGGTCAATGTGTTCGTTTGCTACATATCCATCTGTACTATGGATATCAATTTGTGATGAACCACTAACTACGGTTTCTACATCTAATTTTGCTTTTACATTTGAATCAAAGTTAATAATTGTATCGGCAGTTACTTGAGAAGACCCACTAATTACTGTTTCAGCATCTAATTTTGCTTTTACATTTGAATCAAAGTTGGTTATTGTATTTGCGTTTACTTGAACCGAACTACTAAATACATTATCTCCACCAATTTCTAAGAATTTGTTATAAGTAGATATTTGTGCGGATGATGAAATTACACTATCTCCGTTTATTTCTAAGAAATCATTATATCCACTAATTTGTGCAGATGATGAAACAATTCCACCCTTTATATTTGCAGATATACTTCCTCCGTTGATAATCATATCAATATTAGAAGTATCACTTGATGCAGAAATTATGTTTGAATTTATACCACTTAGTGCCGAATAATCAATTTGAGAAGAACCACTTACTACACCACCTTTTAAGTTAGCAGATATACTACCATCATTGATAATCATATCAACTTGTGCAGTATCAGTTGAAGCAGAAACTATATCATTATTTATTCCACTTAATCCAGAATAATCTATTTGTGTTGAACCACTAACTACTGTTTCTGTATCTAATTTAGCTTTTACTCTTGCATCTGTATAATATAGATTAGTACCTTCTACAACATCCGTAGTATCAAATCCAGTCTTGTTGGCATTATTTAATACTACTTGAGAAGAACCACTAATTACTGTTTCTACATCTAATTTTGTTTTTACTCGTGTATCAGTATAGTATAAGTTTGAACCCTCGGTAACTTGGTCGGTATCAATACCTGTTAGTTCTCCACCTTCTCCTTTAAATCCTACTGATGAACTTACTTTTGCATTTAATACAAATGAAGTTGTATTGTGATCCCATTTTAATGATTTTCCTGCACCATCTATTTCTATACCAGCCCCATCAGCGGCTGCTGAATCAGTTGAACCACTTGCAACTGTAATTAGTTTATCTTCAATTCTTAATTCTGTTGAAGAAATCTCAGTTGCAGCACCTAGTACTGTTAAGTTACCAGTTACTTGAACATCACCTGTAAAATCACCATCTGCAAAAGTTACATTATCTGATGTTGATAATCCTTGATTAATTCCATCAAGTGTAGATTTATTTGAATGTGTATGTGTATCGGATTCTAATGAATCTAATCGTGAATCTAGAGATGTTGATAACGGTCCTTCAATTGTATCTAATCTACTATCTACTGAAGATGAGAATCCATTGAAATTTTCATTTGATGATGAAAGAATTGTACTTCCACCTAATACTTGTATTGAACCCGTTACAACTCCACCTATCAAATCTGCTGAAATGTTACCATCAGTAATTGTAAAGTTAACTCTACCACTATCGGTTGAAGCAGAAACTATATCATTATTAATTCCACTTAATGCAGAATAATCTATTTGTGTTGATCCTGATACAACTCCACCTTTTAAGTTAGCTGAAATACTACCACCATTGATAATCATATCGACTTGTGAAGTATCACTTGATGCTGAAATTATATTATTGTTTATTCCACTTAATCCAGAATAATTTACTTGGGATGAACCAGATACTACGGTTTCATCATCTAATTTTGTTTTTACGTTTGAATCGAAGTTAGTTACTGTATCTGCATTAATTTGAGATGAACCACTTACTACACCACCAATTAATTCGGCAGATATAGTATCATTGGTTAAAATCATGTTAACCTCAGTAGTATCAGATACTGCTAAGTTAGTATCTCTTGAAATATCAACTGTTAAGGTATTATTAGAACCATTAATTGTTTTGTTTGTAAGAGTTACAGTATCAGTTGCAAATGAACTTGTATAAGATTCTACATTATCTAATCTTGTATCTAAAGATGAAGTTACAGTTTCTAATGTTGTACTTTTAGCTTCTTCTACATCTAATCTATTATCCTGTGATGCTGATTCTAATTCTAAGTTATCTAATCTACCATCTTGTGATGCAGAATCTAATTCTAGATTATCTAATCTATTATCAAATGATGAGGATACAGTTTCTAATGTTACACTTTTAGCTTCTTCTACATCCAACCTTACATCCAAAGATGAAGTTACGGTTTCTAATGTAGTACTCTTCACTTCTTCAACATCTAATCTACCATCATGAGAGGCAGATGTTATTTGTAAATTACTTAATCTATTATCATATGATGCGGTTAATGGAGATAATGTTGTACTTTTAGCTTCTTCTACATCTAATCTGTTATCATGTGAAGCTGATGTAATTTGTAAGTTAGATAATCTACTATCATATGATGCAGTTAATGGAGATAATGTTGCACTTTTAGCTTCTTCAACATCTAATCGATTATCCAATGAAGATGTTACGGTTTCTAATGTTACACTTTTAGCTTCTTCTACATCTAATCTATTATCTACTGATTGTGAGTAATCTGTGAAATCTGTTACCGAAGATGAAAGAATTCCACTACCTGGTAAGTTTATATTATCTATTGTAGCATTAACTACTCTTAAATCTAAATATTTTTTTGTATCCGTACCTAATGTAAATACAGAAGTTGTTGTTGGAATTAATGAACCACTAAATGAGGCGTTAACATTAATATTATCAGTAGCATTAGTACCATCACCTAAGAATATATCTCCTCCTAGTGTAATATTACCCATAATATCAGCATCTCCTACTAAACTTAAGTTTGATGCCGTTATATCTCCACTTGCAGATATATGTGAACCTGTAATATCTGACAGTATGTGAAGTGAACCACTATTTGATTCATTTAGTTTTACAAGTGTTTTGTATGTTGTGTTTGAACCCCCACCATCACCCAAATGAATAGTTCCAAGTACAGTATCGTAAAATAATTCCGATTCCTGAAGTGATGTAAATGAAGTTCCTCTTCTTAATTTTAGTATTGCAGCCATCTATATGATAATTCCTGTTTGTTGTATATAAATATCACCCTTTTAAAAATGGTGTTTTATTGTGTCTTTATCCCACGTATATAAGTATAGAAAAATCAAAAGTATAAAAAATATCCCAGCTTTACTATATTCCTATTCGGTTTAACTTAATTTCATCTGATATCATCTGTGAATTATATTTTATGGAATGTATTATAAAATTAACAAATTCTTTTGGTGTAATGAACTTACTATACTCCTCTTTGTTTATCAATTTCCCCATTGAAGTTTGCATACCACCTGGTGAAAAACAATATGTTCGGATTCCATCAGTTTTTAGTTCTTGTTGTAATGAACGTGATATTCCTAAAATAGCATGCTTGGAAGCACAATATAGAGTATTTTCTGCTGCTCCAACATATGCTGAGTTAGAACCTATATTGATTATCCTTCCCCATTGATTCTTTTTCATATCTTTTGAAAATTCCTTCATCAATACAAACGGTGCTTTAACATTTATATTAAATATTGTATCAAAATCTTCAATTGTTAATTCACTTAATTCATTTGAAATAAATACTCCTGCACAGTTTACTAAAATATCAATAGTACCAATCGTATTCCTAATGTAAGATATCAGGTCTTCTGTTCCTATATTAAAATCAGATTCTACGTATTCACATTCTAATTTTTCTCCAAGTTTTTGTATTCTATTATGGTTTTTACTTGTTATGAATAAGTTTGCACCACTTTCTTTGAATTGAGAACATAATTCCACACCTACACCTCCGGTAGCTCCTGTTATTAGAACATTTTTGTTTTTTAAAATATTATTCATAAGCTTTATAAAAATGGTTTTGTACTACGAAAAAAGTTAAATGATTTTGTAGGAATATTATAATTACTTTGTATGTATTCATTTAAATGATTACCCCATTCAATATGTGATATATCTGTAGGGTGATTAGTTTGGAAATATTTATTGTCATTTCCCCAATTACTATTAAACTTTTTTTCTATATGATTTTTAAAGTGTGGTTTAAAATCGTTATTATAGATATAATCTAAATCAATGTACTTAAAAAGAGAATCTAACCTAATATCTGTATCAAAAAAATGATCGAAACAATTAAAGATTAAATATGGTATGTTTCTTGTCTTTAAAAAAGATTGGAGATTTATTATATTTAAACAACCTCTGTGAATTAACGCTTTTCTTAACTTTGTGGTTTCTCTGAACCATTCGTTTTTATGGATTCGTTTATCCTCCCAGGTTCCAATTCCTGCATTCGGATTTGTATGAATTGTTTTAAAAGAAACTTGATTCCAAGTTTCATATCTCATTAGAGATGTTAATCCTATTACTACAAATAAATCTGTTTTACCAATTGATTCTAAATATTCAATAGAACTTAATGTGGTTCTCACTATATTATCATTACTAGTACCCATCCTACCTGCATTCCAAGTTTCCATACCAAGTCCTCTTCCTAATATCTTTGGCCAAATATCGCTATCATAAAATTTATATAGTAGGTTATTATCATCTACTTTTGGTGGATTAGGAATGGGGGTAAAAATATTACCGAAGTTTGGAACTATATCATACCAATTTAAACTTTTTGTAGCTTTCCAGTTTAATGTTTGTGATGGAGAATCACCTTGAGTCCAACTATCTCCGTTTGTCAGTAATACCATTGCTTAATTGTAACGTTTGTATTTGTGTTGTATATAAATATTACATAATTAAAATAGATCATAAAAAATCCCCCAGCTTTCGAAGGGGGATTAGTTTTATTTAAGTATATTCTGATTAGAATGTACCTCCATCAATTGCATTACTCGCAACGAATGATGAACCATTCCATTGAATAACATCACCAGCGGTTGCTGCGTTAACAGCTTGTAACTTCTCATTTGCATCAGCATATAAGAAAGCTCCGTTAGTACCAGCCGTAAGACCAGTTACAGTTAAATCACCAGTTATCGATACATCAGTACCATCATCGGTAATTGTAGAATCAACTAATAATCCACTAGCATTAGCTTTAAGAACTCTGTTAGAAGTAGGAGCCGCATTTAATGTTGCGATTTCTTTTTCACTTCCAAGTTTTCCAGCCATCCAATAATCAGCACCGTTAGCACCATTCCAAAGTAATGAACCACTAACAGTAGAACTACCATCAACATCACTAACTAAAAGCCCAGCATTACCTGCATCTCCAGCGTAGTTAAGTTCAAGAATTCTATCACCTATGTTTACATTTACAGAATCAATAGTTGTAGTTGTACCTTCAACTGTTAAATCACCTGTTACAGTTACATTACCGGTAAGTGTTGGGTTAGTTGGAATTCCAATTGTTACAGTTTGTCCAGAAATAGAAGTTTCTATTTCATTAGATGTACCAACAAAATCAATATGTTGAGTTTTTAAATCAACTGTTGAGTTAGAGGATACATCGTTGTTACCAAACGTTAACGTAGATGCAACTCCAGTTAAACCACTACCATCTCCAACAAATGAACCAGTCATTGTAGAAGAACCAGCTGCATCACCAAAATCATCACCACTTACTCTACCACTACCGAAATCGGTTGCTTGGTTAGATAAAGCAGATACTACATTACTTGAATTTGCAGTTACTTTAGCAGTATTCGCAGTAATTGCTGAAGCTTGACCAGAAGTTATTCCAGTTTTTGCAGTATTCGCAGTAATTGCAGAAGCCTGTCCACTTGATATAGTTGTTACTGAACTTGCTAAATAATCTGAACCATCAAATGCTTTTACAGCGGCTAAGTTAGTTACTTCTGAATCCATTAAGGCTCCAGCCGCAGTTACGTTAGCAGTGTCTGTTACATCTGCACTTCCTTCTATTGTTCCAAGTTTAGTACTTGCAGCACTACTATAACTAATTTTAGCAGTATTCGCAGTAATTGCAGAAGCCTGTCCTCCACTTATAGTTGTAGTATTTCCAGCTAAAGCAGTTGTTCCACTTGTACCTAGTTGTAAAGTTGTTACTGAACCACCAAGTGATACAGATGAACCATCAATTGTAATTGCTGAACTTACTAATTTAGCGTTTGTTATTGAACCAGCTAAATCATCGTTAGTAATTGCACCTAATGTAATTGCTTGACCACTAATTGTTAAATAATCTAATGAACCAGCAAGAGTTACATCAGTGGAGTTATCAGTTCCAGCAGCATCTACACCTAAGTTAGTTCGTGCTGTTCCAGCATCTGCTAAATCAGATAAGTTACTTGCTTTTGCTAATTTTGTTCCTACTGTTGTAGTTAAAGAAACTACATCAGAATCACCATTTGCAATACTTGCAGAAATTTCTAACAATGTATCGAATGCTGCAGGTGCTCCACCTAGTAAATCAGATACTTCTCTCTGTACATAAGCAGTTGTTGCTATTTTAGTAGAGTTATCATTATCTGCTTGTGTTACTGCAGTTGAGTTACCTGTTAATGCT
>Ga0115005_10005510_pt1 | contig 10015 bp, 7 predicted proteins | sample ArcOceMetagenome_FD_87163 | JGI IMG/M metagenome (GOLD analysis project Ga0115005, IMG submission 87163) | Marine eukaryotic phytoplankton communities from Arctic Ocean - Arctic Ocean - Greenland ARC118M Metagenome | ecosystem: Environmental > Aquatic > Marine > Oceanic | place: Arctic Ocean... | reverse complement strand
GCTTTGCTGATACAGACTACGGAAACTGCACTGAGACACGTAGAAGTGTGGGATGTACCATCATCACTATTGGTGGATGCTTGACAGATTGGAGCATGGCGAAAGATTTGACAGTTATCCGATAGTGCATGCGAAGCTGAATATAAAGAGTTAGCGAAATGTGCAAAGGGAGTAAAGTTCGTCCAAATGTTGTTGGGTGAGTTGAATCTGAGCAAGCTACCTGGAATCCTGTTTGAAGATAATGCAGGATCAATTTCTTGGCTCAGAATAAGCAAGTTAGCAAGAGGACGAAGCATATCGACCTCAAGCATCATTTCATTCGCAAGTTTACTGAAAACTGTGATGGAATTCAGCAAGGAAAAATCTTCAAGATCGAGTCTGAGTTTAACACGGCGGATATCAGCACGAAGAATGTTGAAGTGAAATTGTTCAAGAGGCATGAAGAGGAAGTAGATACAGGGATGCCTATGTTGAGAGAAAGGGTCTATAGTGACAATGGTATTATCACATAGACACTTTCTGGTGGGATGTCAGACAGTGAGAATCTTGTGAGAATCTTAGGGTCTGTTTTGTGACATGACGGTTATATTACCGTTAATCTGGAATTGCAATATCGGAGATGCTGAATGGAAATAGGAGGCATTGATTCGTGTGTAACGAAGTGCTGGTGAGATCAGGGAAGTAGGAGATATCTAGCGACCGTTCCAACAGTTTGAGCGAGGATACTCTTGGTATGGTTTTACAGGAGCTACGGAGTCTAACGGGCGACGAGCGAGAGTTGAGAAAAGTTTTATAGATTTACAGAATCATTTTTACTTTTACTCTAATCACAATCTAAGTAAATTACAATTTACAACGAGATAAGAATATACCGGTTTTTAGGTTATCTGACAATGGGTGTAACCAAAAGCTATTGTTTGAAGAAATATATCCAACCACCAACTGCGAGAGCTGTTATAGGTGCGATGGTCAATTCATGCTGGAAGAAGAGTTTTAGGACAAATTATTGAAACCTTTACTAAAGGGCGAAAACCCCATAGAGAAATCTCAACACAAAGGAGCGAGGCTCGCTCCTATGCCAGCATGTAAAGTATGAATGAGATGAATTCATCTCATTCAATTTGAATAATCACAGTTTTAATTGATCCCTAGTATTGCTTGATTACACTTCATTACCAAACTATGGAGCATCATAGATTAAGAATCTTGTTGATCGGTATGGGAAATATTGCTTTCAACACTATTCAAATTGAAAGACTTTCAGACTTTATTGAGACTGCATGAACAACGCCAATATGATGGAGGGACTCCAGAAACTAAAACTCAAGCAGGACACAGAGATCGATGAGCTCATCCTCTTGTTGGTTACTGAAGAGTCAGGCAGCCATCAACTCGAACAACAAGGTCAGGATCCTTAGCAAAGGAAAGTAGTACAAGTCTACCCAAGGTAGGATACTTAAGATAAATCTGATCCATTGAACTAAGCAACAGTCAGAGGACCAACAAACTCATCAAGAATTTAGAGCTGGTGCTAGAAAAGAAGAAGACATCAAAGTAAAATGACAGGGACAGACGTCACCACCGATCCACCCGCTACACATTCACTAAGCCCCAGTGAAGGCACCAACATTGCAAGAAGACCTGGAAATGCCACGACCACCCTTGTGGAAGGAGAGAGATAAACATGGAACATCGAAGCGGTATTCAGGATATTCCCTTGTTCTGCACCCCCGCCGAGAACGGCAACAAGGCTTGTTTTGACAAGGTGCAATCTTTGCTTATGAGTCCCATTGTGCAAACTCTGTACCGTGGCAGTGACATGGTGAGCATCCTAGCCTCATTGAAGGATGCAATACTCCCAGAGCCAGTAGAACTATCTGACAAGGATGAGAAGAGCAAACTCAAGACCAAGAGGTGGAACTTGTATGTGGAGGAGTAGGTGCTGCACAAGATGCAATTGGATGAAAACAAGGTTATCTTTCATACTGTCATCCTCTGGGAGCAGTGCAACAAATTGACGAGGGTAAAAGTAAAGGGAACTGATGGCTATGAGACCACAAAGGGCACAAACGATTGCCTGGATACTCAAAACCATTTGGGCGTCTGTCTCAACTACGAGAGTAGTCATGCCAACACATTGGAGCGATACATTGTGTTTCGTCAAGAAGGAAAATCAAATGATGATTATTTCAAGGCTTTCAACAGCCTTGTCAGCATGTACGAGCACTTTGGTGACACTGAAATAAAGGCTCTTGTGGATGCCAGTACTCATGACAAAGATATTGCACAGAAGTAAGCCATTGCAACCATCCGTGACAAGGTGCTTGCACCTGCATTTATCAAACACTCTGGGAACAGGTACGTTACACTCAGGAGAGAGTTGTCAAATTATTTTGTCCTTGGCGATGATGGGTATCCTGCCAATCCCACTGCTGCACTCGAGATCCTGAATGCCTACATCGGACCCTGGACAGCAATAACTCAGCCCAGGCACCACCAATTTGCACAAGTCAGCGGATGAAAACAGCTGTGGACCTGCTGTTGAGACCAGTTGGTTCTTGCACCAGTTCCTTGAAGGAATGGACGGATCTTTGGATGCAATGACCTGTTTTACTGTAGGGATTGCCCCACTGGCTCCTCAGATGATGCTGGAGGAGGTCAAGGACCAGGAAGGTAGGTGAGTTTCGATTTTCTTCAGAGACCTGAGATAGGAAACAATGTTTCCAACACTCCTCTAAACGTTTCACTCACCCAAGCTTCCGAACTGCGAAGTCTAATAGTGGACGAGGTGGACAAACCCCCACAGGTATTAAAGTCATCATCAGAATCTTTATCTGAATCTGGGGCATCTCTTGTGTGGCGTGGCTGCCAATTAGCAGCTGTTGTTCCAGCATTGATGCGGAGGAAAGGTTGCTCAACGGGATCACCACAAGAATAGGACAGTTCTTGAACTTTGATGTCTAAATTCAAACGTGATGTAATCTCTATAATTAAATATTTCTTCGAAAGTTAATGGCCTCGCCCTTCAAATTCAAATTGAAAACAAATGTGGTGCATTATTCTTATGTTTATTATGGACTGAAAAACACGGTTTGGTGGTGCGTCCTTCTGTTTGTTGTTGTGGACAGAAAAGAGCGTGTTTCTTACCTCTTTCGGCAGTTGTAAGGGCTACTTCAAGAGTTTGTTCGTGTACTGTTGTACACATAGGAAGTGCTATCGTGTGGTTGAAAGTGCTATTGGTTAGGTTGATAACACTTAGATCACGTTGAACGTTGATAGTAGGGTTTGATGTCGGTAAAATAGTATTAATGAGATGAAGATGTGTAACAAGTAAAAGTGCATGTGTATCGAGTGTATTAAGTAAGTTGATTAGATTGCTGCTGAGAGCGTTGCTATTGATGCATCATGATTATCCATAGAGCTCTTAACCTATAACATAGGAGGTCCTTTTTTTGCCTATTTTTCTTCGCCTAATTTTGTCTTGTGACTCAAAGAGGGCGGGACTGGAACGAGTTCCGTATTGTGTGCCGCAACGGCAGTCTCAGAAAATTTTATCTTCGTCGCCGAAAAGTGTCAAGATAGCTTTTAACGGAAGGACTTCTCAACATAGTAACGAACAAATTCTGAAAATCAAAAAGACATCACTACATCCATACAACTGATAAACATGGTACAAGAAACAGAGAAGACTACGGAAACTATTGGCGGTGGATTCTCGCGCAAGTTAAAGAAGGTGGTGGGTATGAAGCGTGGCAAGACCGCAGAAGAGAACCAACCCGAAGCTAGAAACGATGGCGCTGTTCGCAAAGTCTACGATACGTCAACTCAGCCAGCAAAAGGCAAAAGATCTAACATTAATATTATCATGAAGAACAGATCTGCAGGAAAGTCCATCGACGATGCAAGACTCGTTAAACAGTCTTCTAAGGACGAGTCCACTGATCACGAAGATGTGCCAGAGAGTAGCGAGGAGCAGAAACGTGAACCCGAAGAAGGTCTTCTTGTTCAAGCAGAGAAAGCATTTCTTGGCCTTGGATACTATGTAGGGGAAGGAGCTGTTGCCGGTTGCAAGAAAGTTGCCGAACTGACGAAAGGAACTCAATCCAAATAGAAGTGCTTGAAACCTCCACACGGCGATCTAGATTTTATCATATACTCTCCACGATCGATATCAACTTTAGATATTGGCGATAAGGATAATTCTAAATGTTGGCATGATGTCACTTTTGAACTTGTGTAAGGAGAAGCAAATAAAATAGAAAGTACACGAACATAATAGCATAATTTTGATTTTGAGTTTATCTTATTCTAAATAAAACTATGTGCTGTGTAGAACATGAGACAAGATTTATTTAAAATGGCAACATTAATCTGTCTCCTCAGAATGATGCAAATGATAATGACAACGGAAATGTCACTGGCAATACGGCCAAGGAGGTTTTAGAAGTTGATGAAGCTGCTGATATTTCAAAGAGTGTAAATGCGATGAATTTGTCGAGTGAAGATACTAAAATGCCGCAAGGGTCTAATCCTGGTGCTGTTGCAGTCGGAGCTTTGACTGGGAGTCCCTTGACAGCTACTTCCTCCGAAAGCCATGTGGGTGAGACTCATGCTTCTGCTGCAGAAGCAGCAAAAGGCGCAGATACAAGAGCAGAAATAGTGGACAAGGATGGAATTGTTGAAGTTCCAACGCCAAAGGAAACGAAAGACAAAGGCACATTTGATGCAAATGCCAATGCCGGTTCAGTAGGAAATGCAGATGAGCCATTAGCCAAGGAATCAGCAGCACCTGCAGCTCCACCAGCAGCGTGGGGCAACAAGCGATCCTTCATTGACGATGTACGAAAGCAGCCATAACGACTGAAGATAGGATTGTGGCTTGAAAAAGGTGTTGTTGGTGATATTGAAGATGCATGCTTGACGTTAGGAACATAATAAAAAAGGTTAAAATGGCCGAGGACTGAGGTTTAGAGGATAAATAACTATGTACTGCATAAAGATAATCTCAGCAAAAATGTTGTACATTACATTAGTACTGTATGGTGAGAAAACAACATAAAAGGAGAAGTTCATTTCGTTGAGGGCACACCCAGTCACCAGTGTGCCGTATTACGAAACTTCCCCCCTCCCTCCCCCCTCCCTCCCCCCTGGTTGGAAGGTGAATAACACCACACGTCTCACCTGATGCCTGCGGTCCACACGCTAATTGGTCGGGAGAAATAATTCTATACCAAGCTATTGCTAATTACTATATTTTTTGTGCCCCCTGTGCCCCTCAAACTCTCTCTCTCTAATAAGAGAAGAGGAATATTTTTTAATCCCGAGTGTGCCCTATGTACCAATTATACTGTATTCATGCAAGTTTTATGGTTTCTTTGCCATTTGGCAAAATGCATTCCATTCATTCTCATGCATAGAATTTGTCATGGGCGAAGTGGGAATAGGTGCAAAGCATCCTGATACCAGTCCGTGCACACCATTCATTACGCGTTTCGCAGCACGGCTGGCGAAAATAGCATTTTTCGGCTTTGATCTAGAATGATGTGCACTCCTAGGGCTAGGAGCTGGAGTTAAAGCAGAGCACGAGCCAGAAGAAGAGCTTGATCCGGAAATGTCTGTGCTCTGCGACGAAAGGCTTGAAACAGTTCCCAATTGAGGCTTACACTCAAGAGAAAACTCTTGTGACGCTGCTGAGCTGCTCGAAGAGGAGGACGCCAGGATCCTTGAATATTCTGGACCAATACAATCAGAACGGCATGGATACGAGCCGTTTTGTATACTGGACGATGGTGACATTCTTCTTATCTCCTCACTTCTTTTCGCCTCGTATTCTGCGAAGATACCGCGATTTCGAAGTGGACTATTCGTTGTCAATGCGCTAATTTCTGTCATGGTCTCCACTGGCCGTGAGATACATCTCAGCGGAACCCCGTGGCTTTGAATACCACCCCGAGAGGCAGATAAATATCTCTCCGTAGATGGCAGCTTCAGAGCCCGGGAAGATGCATAGGAATGATCAAGAGGTGGCTTTGAGACTATATCTTTCCTCTGGAACCTCTTCTGGATCTTTGAACCCACAGATTTCTTCTTTTCTAATTTCTTCGTCTCTTGCGCATGAAAATCAAAGTTAACAAAACCGGCAGTTTCCCCCGAAAAACTTTCTGAGATTAAAACTTTATGCTCTACAGGTCTCTTGTTCTTCTTGACAGAACCAAATATCTTTTTCCTTTTCGATGCCTTCATGCGGAACTTTGTCTTCTTTGGTGCCTTGGGTAGATTTATACCATCATCTACGTTCTGATTTGTCTCAAAGAGAGCTCTTTTCCTAACCGCGGAGACATCCTTCTTCCGCTGCGGATAGATTTCTTCACCATGAATAAAGGCTAGTGAGTTTTCCATGCTTGTTGATTCAGAACTTATTTTCTTCCAAGAATAATAACCAAATGAAAAGCTAAAGTTTCAGTTTAAAAAATCGGCGACAGTTTAAAAAATCGGCGATCAGTGAAGACCGTTAATTCCTATTTTTTTAGACGTACCTGGTGGGTTCTCACGAACTGAAACGAAAATGACGACACATACCTAAACTGAAAACTGAAAAAATACAATGGTGCTTTGTTCCAAAATGAATGAATCTATATCCTAAATTTACATGTCTAATAGTTTACTCGTCTTCTAGCTCTTGGCTCTTTCCTCTAGTCGACCGCCGTAACTTTGTCGCATCGACGGACGAGCATTTTCGACGTTTCTTACCCTTTCGCTCATAATTTTTCTCCTCGGAGAGCGTACTTTTCGAATTATTACACGACTCGTCAAACGATATATTTCTCTTTCGAACTTGTCGGTCATTTATTGACGGGTCTGATTCAGTTTTCACTGCCTTGACACAATTATCTGCAGATTGAACGACAGCCTTGTTGGTTCCCTTGACGCTATTACCAATACCTGTCGAGAGACGAATTATGTATTCATCGACTTTACTGCAACTCTTCTTTCTTTTCAGCTTCTCTGTATCACTAATATGAATCAATTTGTGTTCCTGTATTCTATATTCTACCCATGCCTCTGCAGATTCGAAATTAGGCTTCTTATTTTGTTTGGACTCTTTTCCGGTTTGAGCAGTGTCATCATCGGCCATTGATCTTGACTGCTGCTTTACTAACACGGACTTCTTCAAAAGCTTTCTTGTTTGTACAATGTTTGTATCTGGTATTGCGATGGCTTCGCGAATGGCTCCAGCAGAAAGATCTTCAAAGGGATAATTAACGATCCCTGTGCGTTGCTTTCCCCGTCTTTTATCTCTCCCAATCTCAACTCTGAAAAGGAATTCGTTCCCTAGACCAGCGCCAATCCTTTTCGACACCATACCTTCTACCATTTGTCCATCTATAGCTGGGTAACTAACTTTGCTTCCAATCAAGAGTGAATCAAGAACTGCAATCGGAAGTACGGAGAATGAAGCCCAATCCATTTCTGTACACCATTCCTTACCAACGCCCCTATTGCGGATATCAAGTACTCTGGTTTCGCGCTTCAAACCATCTTGTTCATCCCATTCCACTTGAAACCCATTGTTCCCAGAATAATAGGGCAAGACACCTCGAATCTTTGCTCTCTTCTTGACTGTTGCATCTATCCACAGTGGCGATCCATCAAAGGCAAGGATTTTCACCATAATCTCATCTCCTATTCCGACTTGGCTTTGTTCTAGTCCGGCACCGTTTGATCTCTTACAAACGAAGGACTTTAAATTGTCAACAGCAAGGTTGGTTGCATCAATGACTTCCTTTGTGGCCTTGTGTGAGCGTGAAAGGTATGCTTTTCCATGACCACTGCCAATAACATCATCGTCAACAATTATTTTTACATCAAAGACATCATCATTGGCGAGGAAGTTGATAGGGACAACAGCGTTGACGTTACTGGCTTCTTCTTCGTCATCCTTAAGCTTGATTGATACCGAAATAGCAGTAGTTTCATCAACTGTATCTGGGGTCGCGGAAACAATTTCATCACCATCAGGACCATTTCTTTCAGATAATTCACCAATGTCATCATATCCATTTTTTTGCAACTCATCGCTTGCACTTGAACGGCCATGACGCAGCTCGCTACGAAGGAGCCGCTTGGATTTCCCAAATTGAGAACCTGTGAATTCAGAGAGAGCTTTGTCAACAAGTTTAACAAGGAGATAATCGTCTGCGGAAATCGCATACTCTCTTGCAGCTGATAAAATTTCACGGAAGCTGTTGGTGTAGGCGACTGAACCAATTCGTATGGTCAAGGCATCAGATAGTAAAGAGTAGGCAGACTTCAAAGCACACTGGATCTCTTGTCGCCGATCGTTATCATCCGATTTGCTTGTCATATTTGTAGATTCGCATCCTCGGGTTGTTTTCAGCCTTCTAGCCATCATGTAGGATGCTTCTACAGCTTCTCCATTCACAATTTCACTCCAGTGCCGGTAAGCAACCTCAGGCAGCATCTCCACATCATTGAACCTCGTCACTGCACCTACTCTTACAAAGCCATGCTTTTCATAAAAGGGAATGGCAATTTTGGTAGACTGAAGCACCACGAAATCATAAGATTGTGACTGTCGAAGTTCTGACAGAGTCCGTGATAAAAGTGCTCCGCCACAGCCAAGTCCACCCAGAAGAGATATTTCACATATTCGATTATATTTGTATCCTTGATCGGGATTCGAGTCATCTCTCTCACATGTCTGCAGCTCTCTTGTAAGATTGCCATTTCTGTCAGTTAAATGCAATCGATGATCCGTTGGTGTGATCAATGCAGCGGGTTCATCAGTCGCCCAACGAAATGTCTTTCTCCACGTCGTGAATCTTGTCGCCAAGACGAATCCTTGAACATGCCGTGGTTCAGATTTTGTTCTCACAGTAAAACCTTCGAGGGGATCATCGTACTCTAAACGTTCCTTGATGTAACTCTCCGAGAGAGGCTTTTCATAACGTTTGGCACCAGGATCTACGCGCAACGTCGATCTTCTTGCCGCCTCATTGCAAACTATTGCTAACTGCGGACAGATCTTCAGCCAATCCTCCCTTGTATTACAGGGTGTCATTATAGATCCTGCCAGCATAGGTTTGCAAAAAGGAATATCAAATCCTTCAATTGGACCATCTTCGTCATCTCCTTCTTCGTCACCATCATTTTTTGATTTCAACATATCGCTTTCCGACAAGGATCCGATGGAATATTCTTCATCATCGTAAACAACATCATTCGTGCTCCTCCGGCATGACCGTTTCGCGCCATCTTTGCTCGCCCTCGAAGAAGTTGCCTCAAGACCTTCGCTTGGAGGAATATTTCGCCTTCGTCTGGAACCCCGACCACTTGTCCCGCTCGTACTAGTACATGTATCATCGTCACCGTCCTCGTCCACATATGCACTCGACAAGGAATCACTTCTAGACCTAGCTCCCAATCTCCTTGCTCTCGAATCTATCCCTCTCTGCCTATCTTGCCGTTCGACCATCTTGGCATCCTCTCGTTCTCTATCTTCTCTTTCCTCCTTATCAGCCCACCTCTCCCTCGCACCCTTGATAAACCCTTCACTTTTCGGTTCCATCAAATCAGCTTGTATTCTCACAAAATTATCTTCATCCGTGTTATACAACCTTGCACATTTTGCAATTCTCAAGAGGCACTTGACATATTGATCAATATTCTTAATTTTGGACGAATCAATCATTTCCCCAATGGTATCAAAACACATAATTTCCTTCCGATCAACGATATCATAATAATCTTCACATTCATCTTCTTCCGGATCGACAGGTTTGGAAAAGAATCCATAGGGATCTGTCTTACGACGAATCTTTCGTTGCAGATCTTGGAGGAGTAATTGTCTCCAATTTGCATCTAATGCCAATGCTCTAAATGGTGTCAAAGAAGCGTCTTTGCTATTGCTATTGTTGGAAATGGATCCCGATCTCGATAATCTTCTTTTTGAAACGTGATTCTTTTCCGATTGATGAGAATGATTGCTATTCGT
>Ga0115005_10005506_pt1 | contig 10025 bp, 8 predicted proteins | sample ArcOceMetagenome_FD_87163 | JGI IMG/M metagenome (GOLD analysis project Ga0115005, IMG submission 87163) | Marine eukaryotic phytoplankton communities from Arctic Ocean - Arctic Ocean - Greenland ARC118M Metagenome | ecosystem: Environmental > Aquatic > Marine > Oceanic | place: Arctic Ocean... | reverse complement strand
TATATCAACTGGCAGAAAGATGCAAATGGCGGCCTTCGTAGTAGCCTGGCCACAGTAAGTTTTTACAAGAGTCCAGTCACCTTGCACCAGCATGGTACTACCAGCTTGTAAGCAACACTAAGTTCCTCTACTAAGTAGTATTAGTAGAGTCGTTGATTGAGTATGCATCGAGTGGCCTTGATGGCAATCTATATCGAAAACAATCAACAGTTGCCTCAGATACCAGCATTGCAGAAGCTATCGCTATTGGAGTTTGATGTAGTTTTGCGAAAATTAATTAGTAATGGTATTGCGCTCGCTGCGTGGAGCCGTAGTAGTTGTTAATGGCATCGGCCGCTAGTTCGTGATCCGTCTTGTAGTCACCTACTTGGTGCGACCAAACGCAGTACGCAGCAGCCGCCTTATTTCCAATCTTTTCTGCTGCCAGCTCGTTTTGCCTGTCGACAATCAACTTGCGGACGTCAGTGGCACTTTGATTCAGTTTAGGGGGAAACTGGCAGATTTCGATTTCGTCGCCAGGACGACAACCCTCTGCCTGGAAGGTCTGGCCGTCTCGAGGTACAAACAGCATTTTCACGTTCTTGCGTTCGCAAAGTTCAAGCTTTTCTTCAACACGGGATGTCATGCCGACGTCCGTTCCGTTCACCCAAAAGACGGTAACATCTTTTGCGACGCGAGCCGACAAGGACTCAACGCAATTTTCCGGAAATCCACCCGCAAAGTCCACTTTTATCCAATCTAAATGGGCCGTGCAAAAATATGCTATCGTTGCACGCGCTGTCCAACTGTCGAGCCCGCACAAAGGGGACTCCCGTGTGCTGACTGTAGGACTGGGCGTCAGATGAGCGCCAAGGACTTCCCATCCGTGATGCTCTAAGTGGCATTTGGCGAGCTCTACCGCCTCTAAGTGACCCAAATGGAACGGAGCAAAAGTACCAAAATACAACAATACACAACGCTTGGATGAAAATTCCGTGGTCCCGTCGGTTTCAAAAGATTTACAATCCAACTGGAAGGCGACCTTTTCTCGGTTGCCCAGTTCTGCAACATGGGGCTCTGAAACCGATGGGTCTTTGAAACCGAAATAGAGTTTAAACTGACCTGGACCTAAGCGAATGGATGCATACGTAGCTTGCTTTCCACTGTATGGATCCAAATAGAGAACAGTCGTTGCCCCATCACCCTTCAGATTGCGATACAACCCATGAAAGATCGGGTTAAGTGTGTCTGTCACATCGAACAAGGCCCAGCACAAGGGAAGGACCTCGACTAGCGTATACTTGGTCTCTTCGACTGCAAACTGAATCATTTCGTCACTTGGGAAATCTGGACCCGAAGTGTTCTTTGTGGCGAGATGTGACCTGAGATCTTCGTCTTTCATGTCATGCAAAGATTTGCATTTGGTAACCAAACCATGAATTAAGGCATGGTTGCTGCGCGTCCATGTGTAGTTATGGTGTTGGTATGACAAAGGTCCGTGATCGACGCGACGTTCATCTTGATTGTCACGTCGAGATTTCAAATGCGCGTCCAGCTTCTTGGAGGAGATACAAGACGCTGTCACAACTCCGGGTTGTAGGGCATTGAGGCCGTCGATGCAAAAGCCCGTCGACAGAATGTTCTCTGGGCAAATTCCATTGAAAAAAACCGTACGGCGAGTGCGCAGCAATGCCATCAACACTGGAAAGTAGGCCCGAAACCAAAGGGCATTGAAGTCGGACAGGCCTTCCCAGTTCATCGTGTAAGCAAGTTCGTCAGTGGTCAGATCGGGGTGGTAGATCGTTGATGTGTTCGTCCAGATTTTCGCATAGAAATCAGCAAATTTTTCTTGAGACAATTCTTCGATGGATGGGTGCTGTTTCTGATACAAAGAATCGTAGAGACAAATGCGAAAGTCTATGTACTGCTCGACTTCCGTCACATCATTGTTCTTGCTGCCCGACTCCGCTACAAGCGTTGACTTGCCGCTCGCTGGGCCCATCAAGACAGCCTTGCCTGGCAACTTCATTGTTCTTGTTTGTCAATTCCTCGGCGGTGCCCCTTTGGAGGTTTGGCTCGGTATGTCGGTACAGGCTTGACACGAAGCAGCTTCTTTTAGCACGTCTGTTGAAATACTTCACAACTCCGTACTAATCCTAGCAGCACACCGTGTACACTACTTAACTCTCTTTATTACTAAAGGTCTTCCTTATCTCTCAAAGAAGTGCTGAGTGCAATTCCTTGTTGTTGCACTGCTGCTGTCAAAACTACACTAGTACACCTTCAGTTCGGTCTATTGCCAAACCCCACTCGCCTTCTTCGGCTTCGGCTTCTGCCTTGATGTCAGTTACTTCCTTGTTCTTTCGAAACACCTAAATGTAGCCACCTTACCGCTACGTCACTGAGGAATGATGTCTGGACCGCTTAGGAGTACCACCTAGGTATTGTTTTTAGGTCCATCAATCCACCATCCACCAGCAGGCTGACAGGCTGATTCAATTCAAACATTGCATTCAATCTCCACGCACGCAAGGTCTTTAAATGGCTTGTAAAATAGCCTTGCGACTTCTCTTTCCCTCATCCATGTGTTCGAGTTTATCCGTCATAAAAAATTATCGACAACCATCAAATCAATCATCAATCAATAACACACACTTGAACATATTCAATATTCATTCAACCTTCAACTCAAATCAACAAAATTAAATTTCAATGTATTCAATCACAAGGTAGCATCAGTATGAACAATAACTATCAATCGTATCAAACCCTCGGAGGAATCACTCACGGCATCGGAGCATCCACAGCGGGAACCACATGGAATGGCAATTCATGGCAGCAGCCTATTACTAGTAGTAATACTACTAGTACTAGTACTACTAGTAATACTACTTCTGTACCAACACCCGACACGGAGCTGCCGAAAATTCCGCCCCATTTACAAGGTACCATCAACATCCAAACGGCAAGTGCTCCACAACTCGTCACTTTATACTCTGAAGTATATGCATATTGGAATGCACAAGTCAGTGCGTGCAAAACCAGCGGTGACACATCTTCTACCGCCTTCCAGTGGGCCGTATATTATTCAGATCTTAGCAGTCGGGCTGCTCACCATTACAACCATATCAAGGAACAACAAGGGACTGGTCTGGTTCAGCATCAGCGTCAGCATCAGGGTCGACCAGCACCAGCACCAGCACCAGTAACTGCAGCCGCGCCATTGAATCCAGCACAAGGAGGAGGACCTCCAAAATCTTTTCAAGAGTATGCGCATCGCTGCATGAAACAGTGTGTCACTGAAACACAGAGGAATTCCATGAAGGCCATGGTCGAATTGACCATTCGAAAATCTTTACAGGAAGTATCGATGCATTCTAAAAATTGGAATGTGGAACCACTCCTTCCATTGTATCAATCTATATCTAGTAGCAGGACGAGTAGCAATACTACATCGACCGTCGGTAAGAGTTATGCCAATGCTGTTTCTAATTCGTTTTCTAACCAGGACAATTATACAAGTGGACATGTTCCTCCTTCCAATATGAATATGACAATGACCATGAATGATGTCTATGGGCATAGTATTAATACCCAACAACCACAACTACAACCACAAAGCCCCCGAGGCGGAAAGCGCAAACGGGACAAGCAGGAATCTCCCAACAAACTTCGAGCTCAGAAATTACCAGAGAACAATAGCTATTACGGTGCTCCATCTCCAACTGCACATGCACATGCACATGCATCGCCCTCCTTCTCCTCTCTCTCCCTTCCCAAAACTAGCAAAAAGAAAGTAAAGATCAGCAATCCTCTTTCGTCCATGTCCATGTCACCCTCTTTCCACGAGGGGGATTTCATATCTCTCTCTTCCCTCTCGACAGTTCAATATACCAAAAGCAAATCCAACAAATTGGTTCGAGTATCTGTTTCTTCTAATAAATCTAATAAAAACAAGAAAAGGGATGCTGATGCTGGATTCGACGCCTCCGCTTCACGACTTGCCTCACGAGCCGACCGATTTTCAGGTCAGGGAGGAATCGACACCTCTGGAAACGGTAGCGGAAGCGGAAACGGAAACAAATCACTCTCGGAATATTCACAAGCGGCAGATGTCGATCGTTACATGGGTAAAACTGTCATTGGAGGGAATGCGAATAAGTATAAATTGACGGAAGAAGATTATGAGGAAATGACAGTCAAGGGATCTTGTCAAATTCTTGAAAAGGAGTTTTTGAGGTTGACGGCTCCACCAAGATCGGAGCTTGTGAGGCCGCAAAGTGTGTTGGAGGGGCATTTGAAGAACTTGCTGGTGGGGAGGAGGAGAAACAAGAAACAAATTGGTCTTGGTCGTGGTTCAAAGGTTCCAAAAGGCAAGGACTATGATTGGTTTTGTTCGCAGCTCAAGGCTATAAGACAAGATTTGAGGGTGCAGAGGATATTCAATTCGTTTACGGTCAAGGTGTACGAGACCCATGCAAGGATTGCATTGGAAGAGGAGGATTTGAATGAGTATAATCAGAGTCAGACGCAATTGCAAGAGCTTTATGACCAGCTATCGACTGCGAGGGGGAAAGAACGGAAAAAGAGTTTAGAAAACGAGAATGAATTTGTTGCATATCGTATTATTTATACAGTGTTTTTGACTGGAAACAAGAAATATCAAGGGGGTAGTTCCGACTTGTTCAAAATTATGTTGCTTTTGACAAGCGAGCAGCGGAATCATCCATTTGTGGCTCATGCGCTCAAGGTTCGTGTGGCTGTTGCTGATAATGACTATCATGCCTTTTTCCGGCTTCGAAATGAATGTCCGAATCATGGGGCATATTTAATGGATAACATGATACCGCAAATGAGATCTGTTGGGTTGAAATGTATGATGAAAGCTTATCGTCCATCTTTAGCGGTGGATTTTCTTTTAACAGAGCTGGGTTTGGTGTGTGCTGGTGAAAGTGAAAAGTCGGCAAAGAAACGTGGGATTTTGTGGTTGAAAGGGTGTGGTTGTGTATTTGAACCAGACTGCAATATGATTTCGGCAAAAGACACCATATTGGACGAGGCGTTTCTTGCTGGAACAAAGACGTCTTCACTGATTTGAGTTGCATTTCTTTGAAAAAAGGAAAAAGGGATCAATTTATGAATTAAAATTAAATGTGTGATTCATACTTTGTGCGTCCTTAAGGCTGAAGGCTGAAGGGAGAAGGAGAACAACGAGTTAGTTTGAAAGTATTATGATAAGGAGCTGAAAGATGCAAGGGTCATTTTGGGTGAAGAAAAAAGAACTCCCGGCATTTTCCATTTTGACATGGTGTTGAAATGAAGAATCCTATCAAACTTGACATTATGTTGAAATGAAGAATCCTATCAAACATCTCTATGTCATTGACCTTAATCTCTCATAAACGGTTTGTTCTGGACGAATTGGAATTCTCCACGTTGTCAGCTTTTCAGACCAGTTTTCAGAAGAAAAAGAATGGGATCAGTAGAAACTTTCAAACCTATCATATGAAGACTTTTCACAGGTACGATACGACCAAGCGTACGACAAACCATCAGATCTGAGTGATTGATTTGTGTGGCAAGCAATTTCAAGTCAGCTCTATCATAGTATATACAGTACAGTAACAGTTCCGTCCCGTCTACTACTACTACTAGCATTCTTCAGCTTCTTACATTATCTTGCCTATCGTACTACTGAGTCACTTGGTACCGCCGGTACTAACATGTCACAGTATCCTCCTCAATTGTATTCGACGCTAGTGACTATTGCCGCTCCCTTTTCCCTCTTCGGGTCCTCGGCGATGCTTTATGTGATTTCCAAATCAAGAGCCAAACTCAGCAGCACCACACTCAACCGTATTCTAGTCGGCCTTTGTGTTGGTGATATCATTTTTTCTTTCCCCATGCTCTTCTCGAAAGCGATAATAAATTATGAGGATAGGGAATGGATTGATCCTCCTGATGGATCAGTTTTGGTGTTTACATATCCAGAACCCAAGAACCAGGCTGCATGCAGCACACAGGGTTTCTTTTTTATACGAGGGATGGGTGTAGGCCCCTTAAATAACTGTGCTCTCTGCATGGTCAAGCTGAATATGTCGGTCGCGAAGATCAAGAAGAAGGTCGAGCCATTCCTACATGCTATCCCTTGGATGACTGCAATAATTATGTCGAGTATTGCATTAGCAACCAGGAGCATCAATCCCAATTTTTCCATGTGTCTATCAACACGTACAGTCCGAAAAGTTGCGAGTCCGACGATTGCGCGAGAGGAAAAGATCATGTGAAGAAGTTGCTTTTGATTGCAGTACTTTTACTTTTATTTGTGTTCATTGCCATTATTGTGATGATGACAGTCATCTTCTTGAAAGTTTGGAGGCAGGAAAGGAGAATGAGGAATGCAGGATACCGCTCCAGTAACGCAGTAAGGGCTGCAGGGAACGAAGCGATCATGATTGCTGGAAATAGGAACCAAGCACAAGCAACAAGAAAAACTGCTGGGTTGTTGAGACAAAATGTGACGAACAGCAGGAGAGTCTTGAACCAGGCACTGGCCTATGCCGGAGCGTACTTTACCACATGGTATTTCTTCGTAATCTCCCTGTTAAGTTTTTTGATAACTGGAAAGCATAACGAAATACTGGATGTGCTTGCAAATATTTTTAATCCTCTTCAGGGTAAGTCCCACGCAAGAACAACAAGCGCAATGGTATTCCTGAATTATCCCTGTTAGCAGGTAATCTTGTTCGCAATTTTCTCACTGATGTTTTTGTTGTGGCAATCCTGCATTCCAGGATTCTTCAACTTTCTCGTATTCATCTATCCCAGAGTCACTAAGCAGTTGAGAAGAAACGATGACATGAATGTACTACAAGCACTTTGCGCAGCAATTCGATGCATACCAATTCCTCCCCGAAACAGACGGAATCGCGGCGTTGGTAATGGCGCTGCTGCTGCTGCTGCAGGAACAGCGACTGGGAGAGGAGGAAACAATGCTGTTGGAACTCGCAACATTGGTGGGTTGTTGAGAGGAGGGAACGGAGCAACGGGAAACACAGCAGCAACTACTTATGGATCACGTAACATTAGTGGGTTGAGAGGGACCGCCGTAGGTGCGGGAAATGCTGCTCCCAATCTACCACGACTGGAGCCCAATGACTCTCGACTTAGTACTACTGATAGTATTACTGACATCAAGATTAGTTCAACGGTAGATGGTGGTATTGATGATAAGAAGGAGCAGCGCATGCATAAAGTCAGTGGTACAGAGAACCTCGTCATAGCTTCGCAACACACTGTCAGCACCGCTAATGCCTCTTTATATTCTATTGGCGAAGTCGGAGGCGGCGAGTCGCAGATAGAAGAGGAAATGGGACAGGAGGAAAAGACAGAAATAGAGGAAAGAATGATAATTGCAGACGAAGAGGTTGGAATGCTCGATACCGTAGTGGAATCCAATGTCGTGGAAGGCGAAGAGATAAAAGGAAATGACGATATCGCTAGGGATGAGGAGACAGGTGTGTTGAAGAATGATACGGCATTAGAACCGTCATTCTTGAAGTGAGCGCAGCAGGATCAGAGATGGTAGCAAGAATGCAACTACGAGTTGTTCAGAATCGATGGATTGGAGGACAAAGAAGAATGGATACAATACATATAACAAAATATGGTACCCTAACCCTAAACCTTAACGCTGAAGGCTGAAGGCTGAAGGCTGAAGGGAGAAGGGAGAAGGAGAACAACGAGTTTGAAAGTATTATGATAAGGAGCTGAAAGATGCAAGGGTCATTTTGGGTGAAGAAAAAAGAACTCCCGGCATTTTCCACTTTGACATGGTGTTGAAATGAAGAATCCTATCAAACTTGACATTATGTTGAAATGAAGAATCCTATCAAACTTGACATTATGTTGAAATGAAGAATCCTATCAAACATCTATACACCCCAATTTGTCATTGTGTTGAAATGAAGAATCCTATCAAACAGCTCTATACACCCCCAGCTTAGGGGAGTTCCTCGATAGGCTATTTAGTCATCATAGCCGCCGCATAATAGCCGTATCCTCGTCATCAAACATTGACATTTTGTGTTGAAATGAAGAATCCTAGCAACACCCCGACAGCCGACAGTCAAATTTGGAAATTAGTTTCAAATGATACTCAACTAAAAGCTAAAAGTATCAAAACTTGACAACCTTCTCGTCACCCTTCTCGAGAAAGAAGATTTTTCATACAGCAAGCTTCTTGCAAGAAATTGGAAGATTAAGCATCTTCATAAAAGAAAATATTCAGTTGAACAAACATGATTTCAACTGCCAGATCATCTAACGATCATATGACTACCGTTTCCGCAATGCTGCGAGACGCTGTATACAAAGCCAAGAGTTTGGGACCAGACGATATTGACACCTATGTTGCTACTTACGAGGCAATCGTCACACACATTGAGCAGCAAATTCGAAATTCCGACTCAACTTGTGCTGCAACAGCATTTGAACATGTGGCTGATGCCTTTGCCTCAAAGCAGGTATGGAAACATGCTCGCGATACCTACTCTCAAGCCCTTCAGGTTATAAATGCTGGTGCCGAAGCATCTTCTTCCAGCGTGGCAGCATCGAACGAGTCCGCAATTCAGCAGAAGCCTGCGTGTGGCGCCTTTACCGTCCTTCAGAAGATCGCGAATGCTTGCATGCATCTCAAAGACTACGACGGCGCCTGGAAAGCACATCAGGAATGCCTTGACATTGTCAAACCACCGTCCTTCCCAATAAGCGACTCAAGGATTGTAACGGTCATTGGGAATATGGGACACGTCCTATACGCCAAAGGTGGTGCTGCTGCCATGGGAACAGCGATCACGATATATAATCAGTGCCTAAGACTGCAACGCTCCTTGTCCAGCAGGGATCTTCTCGCCGAAGCTAATACAATGTCAAAAATTGGCTGCATTTTTCGCCTAGGTGGGCGCCTCGATACTGCCATTGAGTGGTACGAGGGTGCTATTGAAGTTAGGACAGAAGTCTTGGGTGACTACCACGTTGGTTTGTCCTCTGATCTTCTTGCTATAGGCAATATCCTCTACCGTCAGCGAGAACTGGACTCCGCCCTGGCCGCCTTTTCAGAATACCTGTCGCTTGATCGCTCATCATCCCCTGACAGCGAAGCTTGTTTTTTCGTGCATGTCTTGGATAAAATGGGAGCGATTTGTGTTCAGCTTGAGGACGAAACAAATGCGAGGGCATGTTATGAAGATTTGGTCAGCATTGCGCGTGCTGAGGTTGTTCATAGTAAGAGTCTCGCAATGGCTTTTGCTCGATCTCTATACAATCTCGCTGTCATCCACAATGCCGAAGGGCATATTAGCAAAGCCATTGCCAGTGTCGAGGAATCCATCCAGGTCGGAATCTTGGAATCATCCCTTGCGTCTAGATGCTTGGCGTTGATCAAGTTTCTCTACCTAAAAAAGGGAGATGAAGAGAAAGTTCAAATGTATCAAAGGATGATCTCTGATCTACTCGTAGGGGGGGATGAGAGCAGTGAATATCGGCATACGAAGAGGTGCAAGAAGAACAACAACAACCATGGCGCTGCAGCTGCGTAAACGGCCGATTACATTTCTAGTAGTATCCCAACCAATATTGACATAACATTTCGGTTCATTTATAAAATAAGATACATTTAGATATATTGCAGTGAATGGATTTTCAAATAATACAGCCCAACTTCAAACTGTTGCTTCAATCTGCCGGCGTTGTTAGAAAATATCAGAACCATTTTAAATTTCGGGTGCAGGAATTTGAAACTTTTTTTCGTGTATTTTCCATTGTCTGCTCGACTTTGTAAAACACAAACATGTTTCTGTTGGAATGTCATTTTGGTGACATTCTTGTGTTGCCTATTCGAGCGTTATGTGAGCGTTATATCGGATGGCGGGAAGTTCCCATGGCGGGAAGTTCCAATGGCGGGAAGTTCCGAGAACTTCCGGGAAGCGGAGTTTTGTCTCCGCGGTCATTGCTGTATTTTAACAGCATTTGTGAGATCAATGGTC
>Ga0115005_10005503_pt1 | contig 10026 bp, 3 predicted proteins | sample ArcOceMetagenome_FD_87163 | JGI IMG/M metagenome (GOLD analysis project Ga0115005, IMG submission 87163) | Marine eukaryotic phytoplankton communities from Arctic Ocean - Arctic Ocean - Greenland ARC118M Metagenome | ecosystem: Environmental > Aquatic > Marine > Oceanic | place: Arctic Ocean... | reverse complement strand
TTTGACGAATCCTTCGTATTACAAATTGTCGGGCGGTGGTGGTGGTGGCAGTGCGGTCGGAACCAAAAAGAAAAAGTTTTCCAAACCTCGGTTGAAAGCCTCCATGTCTTCTTCTTCTTCTTCGTCCTCTTCTTCTTCTTCTTCGTCGTCGTCCTCTTCTTCCTCTTCCTCTTCTTCTTCCGCCGATGTCGTACATTTGGGTACGATCACCACCAACAACAACAACACCACCGATCAATTGTTTCAAGAAGAAACATTGAATGCTTCCGACCCCCGTGCACGGGTATTTATTAAATTGCGGGCGGACATTGAATGGTTGTGCAGTCGACATCTTGTTGAACGTACAACAAAAACGGGTGGTGATGGTGGTGGTGGTACTGTCTTTCAATCGACGGAACTGGGTACAATTGCTTGCCGATCGTACATTGAACCCGAAACCGCCGCGTTGTTCAAAGCCAAAATCGTCGACAGTGCCATGCCTTTGGATTTGGAACGTTTGTTGCGTGTCTTGGCCACTTCGGTGGAATTTCGATCCATGAATTTGCGACGGGACGACAAAAAACCATTGAATGCCATTTTAAAAACGACCGGACGATTTTGTGTGAAAAAAAACAAATCCAAAGCAATCTGTCGGACCACGCAAGACAAAGTCTTTCAATTGTTTGAACACATTTTTGGTAATTTTGAACCGTTTTCGAAATGGAATTTGAACAAAGATCGGCAGACTGGTACGTGGTGGTGGTTGGTGGTGGTTGATTGTTGTTGTTGATTGTAGTTGATTGTTGTTGTGGCTTTACTAAAACTGATATCATATGTATTCTCAACTTTTACATTGTTTCAATCCACGCAGTTGAAGAACACAGTGCCCGTATCGTGTGTGCACTGACAAAGTATCTCTCCCATTCAAATATATCGTCCCCAATGGCACGATATGCATTGTTGTTACAAAAAATGGTAAGCACATGTTTGTTGTTGCAACATCTTGTTTGGTGCCCAAGTGATGGTGATGGTTCACATGATTGTTGCTCTTTCAAAACAATCATTGACATCATTCACAGGTCCATTGCGATGACTGGTACCACTGCATGTGAACAATCTGCTGACTACATTTTTTCCTTCTCTTCTCCTTCTCTCTTCTCCCTTCTCCTTCGTTCATTTTTAGATTTCACAAAAAATGTGGGAAAATTCCAAATACGTTCTGAAACAATTGCCCAATGTCAATGTCAAACTCGTGACCAAAATGCTTCAACGTGGTTACAGCACCATTGAAGACATTGCTCGTTTGGAAGATCCCGCTCAATTGTTGCGTGATTTAGGAAAAAACAGTCGATCCCCGTTTGGCCAAACATTGGTCAAAAATGCCTTGGAAATTCCTTTTGGTGAAATTATTTCGGCGACCTTTGACAGTTCGAGCGGCAGCAGTTCCAGCAGTTCCAGTTCCAGCAGCTACCCCACGCCCCATTCTTCTCGTGTATTGCACGTGACCACCAATGTGAATATGCGAAATTGTCCCGTGGGGCACGATCAAAAGGGTAAATTCAGTTATGTCAATGGTCAATATTATTCTGCCCCAAATTTTGTGTTGTTGATTCATTCCGATGAAAAAAATGGTCTGCTGTGGTTTCGTGAAGTGCCACCCGGTGAACACGAAGAAACCATTGTGGTGAAAGGATTGCGGTGCGAAAACAAAAATTTAAACGTGCATTTGATCAATCGTCGGTACGTGGGCATTGATTCCACCACACAGGTGCTGGTGCCGGGACCCCATCCAACGGTGTCGCCAAGTAAAAAAATGGATGACCGCAAAGAGAATGAAACAAAGAAAGTGGCGAAAAAAGTGGCGAAAAAAGTGACGAAGAAAAAGAACACGAAAAAAAAGGGATTGAACAAAAAAGCACCTCCCCTCAAAAAGAACACGAAAAAGAAAAAACAAGCCATGAAAAGAAAACAGGAAGAAGAAAGTGGTGGCAGTGACAACAGTGAGGACAGTGACAACAGTGACAACAGTGCGGACAGCGAAGACAGTGACAACAGCGAAGATGACAGTGAAGACAGTGACGGTGACGTGAACATTTTAACCATGAAAACAAACAAACATGTCTCCTCCATTGGTGACATTCGCAAAGCAATGAAAAAGGTGCGAAGCATTGATCAACAAAAGACGAAAAGCAATTCCAATCCTTTTGTCTCCGCCAAAGAAGTCTATGACATTGACAACACCCCGCCAAGTTCGTACGACATGTGGTCAGACGTGGACGACGATGCTCTGCGCGAATTGGGTCAACAATACGACAACAAACAGTCCAGTAAAACGAGCAGTTACAGTCACAACAATGATGGTGGGGGTGGTGGAGGTGGTGGTGATGGGTTTGATGATTTCTTTGACGACGATGATTTTAATTTTGGTGTTGACGACGATGTTCTGGTCGCGGCCACCGCTGCGGCTGAATCGCAACACATGAATGCAAAACACATTGATGCTTTGTTTGACGACGACGATGTCGAACAACATGGCCAAAATGGCACGCGTGGTGGCCTTGGCATTGGTGGTGCACCTCCTCCGTCCCCGCCAACAAAACCAGCAACAAAACCAGCAACAAAACCAGCAACAAAACCACCAACAAAACGACCAACGAAACGACCAACGAAACGACCAACAAAACCAACCTCGAAACCAACGACACGTTACACCATTCGCGCCAACACCAATCCTGTCGCCACTGCGTCCAGATCTTTTCGTCAACAAACATCCTCGTCCTCTTCTTCGTCGTCCAGTGTCTTTCAAGCGTACGAAATGGGGTCCGACAAAGCCATTCTCGAACAGGAAGACGACGATGAAAACATTGAAATGCAATTGCTGGCGAACAGTGCCGTCAAAACAACACAAAACCACAAACGTCGGAGAGCAAAACAAACAATCACGAGAACAACGGCCACGAAGAAAAACAAAAAGAACAAAACGAACGGTGCTTACGGTAGCAATCGCAACAGTAGTCGCAGCAGCAGTCGTCGTCCAGTATCGTTGTTGGCCACGACAACTGAACATTTGTCGCAAGATTTTTCTTTGCACAATTTGCCCCATGTGACGCGATTGAAATCATATACCACTGCACCAACGTTGAAAAACGGCGCGTTTGTCACGCCCCGTGGATCCCGTAAAAGAACAATTGGTGCATCAAGCAAGAACATTGGTATGGTTGGTGCTGGTGGCGGTGCTGGTGGTGGTGGTGGTGGTGGTGGTGGTGGTGGTCGAGTCCCTTATGCTGTTGCCCACCCGCAACCGGTGGTGGCCCGTGTTTTGCCGTACCCCGCTCCGATGGGGCCACCAGTAATGGCCCGCGTTGTCGCTATTCAACAGGAAGGGGGTTCTTGGATACATCCTGTTGAACAACAACCTCAACAAGTACCTGTGATGGCGCAAGTGATTTCGTTTGGTGGTGGTTATAGTGGTTATGGTGGTCAAAGTGGTCAGTACCAACAGCAGCCGCCGCAGCAGCAACAACAACAGCAACGCCAGCAGCAACAACAACAGCAACGCCAGCAGCAGCAACGCCAGCAGCAGCAACGGCAACAGCGGCAACAACCGGGGCAGCAACGGCAACAACGGCAACAACCGGGGCAGCAACGGCAACGGCAACAGCAGCAGCAGCAAAAACAACAGCAACAGGAGCAGCAGCAGCAGCAACAACAGCAGCAGAAAGAACCGCAACAACAACAACAAAGTCAAAAGCGTCAAGGGTTAGCCCACTCAGCGCTGGCTTTCATGAAAAATTATCATCGGAACGATTCTCAGGGTTCTTCATTCAACTCAAAAAACGTGTTTTATTAATCGTTCAATAACCAAGAAGGTTTCCAAGTGGAGAAGAATGATGTACTGTATTTATAAATAAACATATCATATTTGTTTGTAAAATTTGTCAACTGTAAGAATTTGTCTTTTGACCCACGAGAAAACAATTCATCACTTCCAAAAAACTCCATGGATGAAGAATTTGTTAACGTACAATGCTTTGGAACAACAATTGCAGTTGAGACCGATGTTTGCACCCGCTTCCATGATGTTAGTCGGGGCTGTCGTAACTCTCGGTCGTAAATCGATTCAAAATTGCTTGCAATTGGAGCTTCTGAAATTTGGAATTTCTGAAATTTTGCTCGAGAGATCGATCGAGGAAAATGCCGTTGTGCCAAAACAGCTGATCGAATGGCCACCCCACGACTCCCCCCCGTCGTGACCACAGGCACCGGTAAACCAGAACTACAAAGCCATTGGCGTGCCACCAAACTTCAATCGAAACTTGAACAGCGACGGGCCGAACAGCGACGGGCCGAAATCAAAGCGGCCGCGAAAAAAGTCCTCACTGATGAAAAGGAAAGGTTCAGAAAACAACAACGAGAAAAAAAAGCACGGTTACAGAAATGGAGAACTAAATCCGAAATCAACAAACAACAAAGCCGTCTGGGCAAGATCTTTGCTGCTTCGGGAAAACAATTTGAAACGCAACTCATGCTCCACAACATGAAAACGACATTGCGTCAATCCACCGATGCGGTGTCAGAAAATACCAGAACAGTGGATCGATTGGTCGATTCGTTGACCCGGCTTCAAGACCGCAATCGTAGAGAAGCCAAGTATTACGACGCCCAGGATCGAATCAAAGACATCATGTCAAAAGTTAGGCAACCCGTGTTGACCAAAGAAGGTGTATTGCCCCGACATTTAGACATTCTTCATGCTCGTGAAGAAATGGGGGTGGGCAACATGGATGACGACGACAGTGGCACTGCCCATAAAAAAAAGCCGATTGTTACATTTATAGAAATAGATGCCGTGGGAAAAGAAGCACCGTTGTACACACGTGTCAAATCGTGTCCTTTTTGCAACAAGGACATTATGCCTCATTTGTTTGTGTATCACAAAAGTACATGCCAAGCTACCAAAGCACAACGGGAAGCAACGGTAGTGGATTGTGAAGTAGCACAACCACCTCGCAATGTCGTCGTCTCCTCCGCACCCACTTGCCGTGATTTTGAATTGTCGTGGGAACCACCCATATTTGATGGTGGTACACCCGTCTGGGAGTACGAAATTCGAATGAACATCTGCACCCGAGAAATCATTGGCAAACGAACACTGCGGCACATCAGTGTGGCACCCACCAAAACAGTCACACGCTTTGTCCTACCAGCACCACATGGACCCGTACCCATCACCCACGTACTGCGAGAACTACCGGCACGAACCGAATACGTGGACATTGTGGTCGTTGCCGTCAACGACAGGGGTGCTTCTCTTCCCAGTAACGTGGTCGTTGCTACCATGTTGCCGGCCCAATCACCCTCGGCACCATTGTTTTTTCAAGCGGGTCTACCGACGGCCAATACTTGTGATCTCAATTGGATTTCACCTTTGAATACCGGTGGTGTGCCAATCGTGGGTTATCAAATAGAATTTAAAACCACCTTGGCCAACGAAGTTGTGGGTCCTGGTACGGGCAGTACTGAAACGTCCAATTCTGAAAGAATTGTGACTGTACGGACCAATTCCATCGACTTGGGCCATGTCTTGAAAGATTTGTTGAGTGATCAACCCTACACGGAGATCGCGGTACGCGCCATCAACGCGGCCGGGTTGATCGGTGCACGCAGCAATGTTGTGAATGAAATCATTTGTAAACATGCCGGTTTCAGCATCCGGTACCGAGAAGAAATGAACCGTGCTGTGAAAACAGAAGCTTTGTGGATTGATTCCGATGTGTTGCAAAAAGGTTTGCGGGGTTACGAACAACGTTTTCGTACCAAAACATTCATTGAATTGATGTCCAAAGAATTGCGTGCTTTGGGGGATTATGGATGGGTGCATGACAAATTAAAAGAATACGAAGCCATCAAAGAAGCACGGTTCATTCTGGCGGAAAAAGCACGTTTGCGCAAGGAAGCCGGGTACCGAACCTTGGAGGAAAGTGGTGCGAATCAAATTGGGGGAGTGAAAATCACCGCGTGGGGCAATCAACACAGTGGGGTCGCGGCTTTGAGCGAGGAAGACAAAACAAGAACGTACCAGTTTGAACACAAAATACGAACGTTGCAAAACACCATTTCGTTCTGCGAAGGATCCCGAGGCAGAGGTGCAAGGCGCCGTTCTGAATTGACTTCGGCCATGCGTAAAACGGAAAATAGATTGATGGAGTTTCGCAGTGAATTGGACAGGGCCACTGCTTTTCCAGGCAGAGACATGGACAGTCGTGTGGTGCATGGACAAATTTTACAACGTTTTCGCAAAGCGGGTCTGATCGTTGTCCTGCGTGAATGCGTCGACGAAGCCTTGGAGGATTTGTCCGCCATGAAACAAGAATCCATCCAAATAGAAAGAGCCACCCGTACATTGATGGCCAAACAAAGAGAGGCGGAAGAACAATTGCGAGGTCGAGAAGCTGTTTTTTTTCAATTCCAAAAAGAAATGGAAAAAAAAAGAAAATTAAAATTGGCGGCCTCCCAAGGTCAATCGGGCCAAGGCAGCAAAGCATTGATTGCATTGGCTCGAAAAGGGGTTCAAGATTATTTTGCCACGTGGGTACGGTACTGGGAGTATCGATTGGAATCGAAAAACATTTGCGGTAGATTTTTTACCCGTTTTTTCAATCGTACCTTGAATGCTGGATTTCAACAATGGGTGCAAGTCGTGAAAGACATGAATGACTTTGAACAAGTGGGTGGCAGTGGTGATCCAAATGCGGGGAGTGGGGTGGGATCGATGTTGTTGGCCAAAGTGGATTCTTTGAGAAAAACCAATTTGTTGAATGCTTCGACCATGTTGTTGGAATTGAAAAAAATTCGAACGGACATGAAAAAAATGGAAACCACACCCTTGGCCATGCGAACGTTGCAAAAATCGTCCGAGTATTTGTTGGAAAAAGAAAGAAAACAACAAATGGCTTCGGTCGAAGAAATGGAAGCGGTGAAAAACAACGCGAGTGGTGGTGGTGGTGGTGGTGGTGGTATTCGTTCCAACAAGAACTCCCGCGCAGCACCGGAAACACCCGAGACAGTGCCAATTGTGGATTTGGCATTGGCGGCGGATGCAAATGCGGATTTAACCGCCGGGGATTGTTACGCACGATTTCGGGACTGGGGCAAAGCATTGACCTGTTACGAACGGTACTTGAGTCGTGCCATGAAAAATCAAAAACCCAGAGAACAAGCCATTGCCTACAGCCGTTTGGGGAACGCGCATTTTGAAAACAAATCGTTTGACCAAGCCATCATGCAATTCAGATCCATGAAATTGTTGGTGTCTGAATTGGACGGTGAAAAAACAATGTTGGCGGCATCTTTCATGGGATTGGGGAAAGCATATTTTGAATTGGCCAATTACAAACTATGTGCACGCCATTACGTCAATGGTTTAATGACGTATCAAATCTTGTGCGACATTGAAAATGAAATCTCGGCCTGCCGTGGTTTGGAAGAAGTGTACGTTTGGGACGTGGTGGAGTTGGGGTTTTCTTTTTTCGTCTGTTGAATTTTTTCTGACATGTTCCCCTCCTCTCTTCTACCTTTTTTTCATGTTCTACCTGCAGCTACATCAAAACGGGTGATGTCGACAAACAAAAATTGTACCGTACTCGAGCTGAAAATTTAGAGAATCAAGTGCATACCAAAAAACGAGTCAACAGTGGTTTTGAACGATTAAAAACATTGAGAACAAAACTTGAAGGGACCGGTCCCATGCCAACGGAGGAAGTTGAAATTGAAAGAGTACCGTCCAGTGTACCAAGAATTCGAAATCAAATTGAATCCAACATCGAACTCATTGAAGACATGGAAATGGAAACAAAAATGAAACAACAAGCCTTGAGCATCAAAGAAAAACGACGCGACATGTTGAAAAAAGAACTTAAAACCATCAGTGGGGTGGAAGTGGGGGAAGTCTCCACGAATTTAATCACCGGGGGTACGCAAACGTTTGATGTCCCGACATTGAAAAAAAGATTGAACAAAGCATTGAAAGAATACGAACAAGATGTGTTGGATTCCACCAAAGAATACAAAGGTTTGAAAATGCGCGTGTCCAACACAAAAGACGACAACGTAGAATTTGCCGAACAATTGACCACGGAACAAGGGCAATTGATGTCCAAAGCGGCGGCCGGGAAACAATTGAGATGCATTCGGTTGAACAAATCCAACACCAAAACAAACGACGTGATGGGGGAAAACAGTGGTGGTGTGCCGTATTTTGTGGCCTCGTGTGGGAACGATTTCATCGTGTTTGATTTGTTGTTTGGGACCTGCATTGCGCTGTTGGACCAAGACCCTTTGAAGCACCAACGCACCATCTTGTGCGTGTGTTATTACAATTCGGTGGCTTTCACGGGAGGGATGGACAACGCGGTTGTGGTTTGGGATTTGGAAAAAACACACACGTCGACGTTTTTGACCGCCACCAAACGTTTGGAACACAAAGGATCGGTGTGGGCGGTGGAAGCGGACGACAGCAAATTGGTGACGGCGTGTGCCAACTGTTCCTTTAACATTTACGGGGTCCTCGACGATTACGTTTTGTTGAAAACCGTGGACAAAGCACACAAAAGAACCATTCGTTGTTTGTGCATGTCACCGGATTTGATCTGTACGGGGGGTGCCGATTACTGCGTCAAAGTATGGGAAGTGGAATCCACCTTTCAGGAACCCTTCAAGTACGTGAAAACCCATCGTCGGCTGCGGGGTGGTCGTCACGGTGGCCACACGACGGTCATCACGGACATTCAATTTGCGGCGTCGGAATTGGTCAGTGGTGATCAATGTGGTTTGATCATTGTGTGGGACATTCCCACCGCCGTCATGCTTCGTAAATGCCAAGCCTTTGAAAAGGGTGTCACGGCCATTCAGTTTGATGCGACGCGGATTTTTTGTGCTTCCAACGATTGCACGACCGCCGTCATTGACATAACCACGGGCGACATCATGGAACGGTTCTACAACCACAAAGCACCCGTCATGGCCTTGGCCATGGATGGGAAAGAAATTTTAACGGTCAGTACGGATAAATTGTTGCATTGTTATTTTGACCGCGACACCGACAAGAAAACGAGACGGTATCATTTGTTGGCGCCGGGGGAATCGTTGGGTACGTTGAAGAGAAGGTACGGGGTGACCATCAGCAAACTCAAAGAATGGAACAACATTACAGATGTGGCGATGGACGTGTATTTGGGCATGCGGATGATGGTGGCCATGTCCTCCTCCGGTGGAGTGACGTTTCGTCAAGAATTGCACTTGAAGAAAAAGGAAGAATACAAAGCACGCATCCGAAAAGAACGGTTGAATCGGTTGCGGAATGCCTTCAAATTGGAAAACGAATTGTTGGCCGCGGCGGGTGGCAATGCTGTCGCGAACATTAGAGAAAAGGTGGAGCAGGAAACCAATGAAAAAAGGGCAAAAGAAGACAAGGCACGGGTGAAAAAAGAAGCCAGGGACAAAAGAAACGCTGAAATGGAAAAGAAGGGGTTGGAGCCTGATGCGTTTAGCGACGACGATGACAGTTCGGAAGAGGACATTGATCCATTTGCGGACAATGGCGATGACAGTGATTCCTCCAGCAGCAGTTCCGAGGATGAAGAGGACGAGGTGGCGAGTGTACAACCGAGTGCAAGATCAGAAGTGAGTGCACAACCCAGTGCACGATCGGAAGTGACTCAGTCCACCGCAAGAAGTAGCAAAAGCAGTGGCAGCAGTGGTAGCAGTAGTGGCAGTGATAGTGATTGAGTGTTAGTCTTACAGGTAGTTTTATCTCGTGTATCGTATACAATAAATTCTTGGTCTGTGAAACATGCCCACGCACCATGGTCGCGTGCCCGTGCATGTTTGCACGATTTCCATCTTGTGGAATTTTCACACCAACCCGTGCCATCCCAGTAAAAATTACGAGTTGCAACAACAGGGTGACGGTGCCGGTGACACCTCAATTACAACAAATTACGAGTTGCAGGGCACGGGGTGGGCAACACGCGCGCCCGTCGCACAAAC
>Ga0115005_10005502_pt1 | contig 10026 bp, 7 predicted proteins | sample ArcOceMetagenome_FD_87163 | JGI IMG/M metagenome (GOLD analysis project Ga0115005, IMG submission 87163) | Marine eukaryotic phytoplankton communities from Arctic Ocean - Arctic Ocean - Greenland ARC118M Metagenome | ecosystem: Environmental > Aquatic > Marine > Oceanic | place: Arctic Ocean... | reverse complement strand
ATGATGAGGCAGTTGTGATTTTTTGTTTTTTTCTGTTTTATTTGTCTTGCCTTGGGTGTTCTTATTTTTACTCGAAGTGTTCTTTCAGCATTATATCTCTCAAAAAGCGCTACTTGTACCGCCTCTTGGACTTTTATGCATGACGTCGTCCGCGTGGTATGCAAGGGTAAGCGGAACAAATGTCATGGCATGGCTAATGAGAGCATTCGTGATATCATGATCTATATATTCGGCATTCCAATTCCTGAACCTGAAATAGTCACTGATTGTCATTGATTTCAAAGTGGAACTTTTGCTCGTACCAGTATTGATATTGCCATGCTCGTCGTATTCATAACATGAAGGAATGGGAGGCACTTGGAGAGCACGCGGCCGCCGGGCTAGAGGAGCATTCTTTTTGGCAAATTCATTGATTATTTTGGCATCAATAGCAAGCGTACTGGTGCGTGTGCTTGTACGTGTAGTGTAGTGTTCCTCGTACGACATGATGTGGTATTACTTGTTGTATGTGTTCTTGAATGACATGTGTTTCTGTGGAAGAGCCTACACGTACGTGGTGTACAAAGCATTGAATTTCCCCTCCTCAATGTTTAGCGAGTTTTCGGGAATTTAGAATGCCTCTCCACTCCACTCCTACTTGAATACCATATAATACAGTATGATACATGATACGGTGTAACAATAGAGTTGATGTTGCGCTGTTATGTTGGATGGTTGCTCCTTGTGAGTTTGTTTTCCGTCGTTTTTGTGTGTTTTTGCTCTTTTCTTCCCCTTCTATCATCAATCACTATTTTGATATTACTGTCAATTACCAAAACCTTGCCATCGAATCTAGTGTACAGTACAGCTCAGTACGTGGTGTAAGATATTTTGAATTTGGTAATTCTTGTACGTGTGGGTAGCACTCAATACAAAAGACTTCCAATTTCAAGCTGGTGCAATAACGTAGTATGATGGATGGAATGTATGTCATCAGTACGCGTAGTTAGTGTGAAAGCTGAAAGCTGGCTCCTTTCCGATACTGTACGTATGATAGTACCCCGGTACTATCATACGTACGGCGGTTTGTTGGATTCGATTGATTGATTCATTCTTTGCGTTTATTTGTTCTCATCCATGTTTGATTTTTGCGCCAAAGCAGAGGACATTGGGTTGTTTTTTGCGCCAACCAATGATCCGAAATTTCACCAAAATTTGAGGTTTCCAAGATCTTCTGTGCGATGCGGGCGGGCGGTGTGTTCAGTAGTAGTTTGCACACCACGTAGACTAACTACTAGCGTACCGCGGTAGGTAGGTATGATAGTAGCGTAGACACCGCACTTTGACTATCATCTCATTAATCACCGCATTGCATCCCCCCAATCTTTTCCGTAAGAACTAACTACACTAACTATTCACCATGGCTGATAACAACGAACACGAAGAACTCATTGACTACGACGAGGAGGAGGTACGTGCGATATTAATTGATTGATTGATTAATTCATTCATTCATTCATTCGTGTCATTGGAATGGGACGAATGAATCGAACGCCGCAGTATGTTTTATTTACAGCGGACGGTGGATTCAAGGTAGCGCTCTACCGGCACTACGCCACACATCACATCAACTCACATCAACTGATCTATACTCACCATTGATGTCTCTCCTTTCTTCAGGTCGACGAAAACGTCACAGCAGAGAAACCCCAGGCTGCCGATGATGGCAAAGAAGTCAAGAAGTGAGTCTATTAAGTTTGAAAATTACAAACGACTGAATGGAATCGAATCACTAGTAGTACTAGTAACTACACTAGTCTAGTCTAGCGGAATCGAAGGAAAGGCAATCAGAGCGGGATTTGTAAGCATACAGTACCGGTAAGGAAGCTTGGAGCCGCCAAGCTTTCAATTTGGAATACTAATTGTAGTCAAGTCCCGCATTGCTACCCTTGAGTTCATCCAGCTTCGACCATCCTGCATCCGCTATCCGCTACAGCATATCCGGCTTGATCGGATCATTGAACCCTTGCCGAATCTTCACCGTAGTGTGTGGTGCTGACAACGCTGCGGAAAGGATAGCGTAGGAGATCAAGGCGAGGGTAGGGTGGAGGAAACCCGAACTTGAACTAAACTAATCCGCAGCAAGGAACAAAAAGGGTGAAAGTGAAAATGAATCAATCAATGAGACGGAACGGAACGGATGAAAAAATAAAACAGTTTGTTTTAGAAACTTTTCATGTGCTCTATTTTACCGCCCGTCGCATCTTTGAACCGTTGGACTTTTTGATATTGGATATCATGTCGACCCCGGATCAAGCAGTGCTTGCTGGTTACCACAAAGGATATGATGCAATCCTAGACTAGCTCTAGACTCCAATTACTGCTCACAGTCACAGTCACTTGCACCTCAGATTATTTTTCCATCCCATTTTTCTTACCCAACTCAACTTTCTACAACTCTTCCCCAAACTTTTTGAATGAATTGAAACAATCATTCATTAAAATTCCCATTGATTTAATTCATCCATATTATCAGGGGACACTACGTCGGAATCCACGCATCAGGATTCAAAGACTTTATCCTCAAACCCGAATGCCTCCGCGCAGTCGTAGACTGCGGATTCGAGCACCCCTCCGAAGTCCAGCACGAATGCATCCCCCAAGCCGTCCTCGGAATGGACATTGTATGCCAGGCCAAATCCGGAATGGGAAAAACGGCAGTATTCGTCCTCGCCACCCTCCACCAGCTCAACCCCACCGCCTTTCCCGAAGGCGAGAACCAAGTTTCCGTATTGGTCCTATGCCACACCCGCGAACTGGCCTTTCAGATCGCGCATGAATACGAGCGGTTCAGTAAGTACATTCCTGAAATCAAGACTGCGGTGTTTTACGGAGGAGTGAATATTAAGACCAATCGCGACGTACTCAAGAACGACTGTCCGCACATTGTCGTCGGGACTCCCGGGCGTATTCTCGGACTAGCGAAAGAGAAATCTTTGAAATTGGATCACATCAAGCATTTCGTGCTCGATGAGTGCGATCGCGTTCTGGAATCGCTCGATATGCGCAGAGACATTCAGGAGATTTTTAGAATGACTCCTCATGAGAAGCAGGTCATGATGTTTAGTGCGACGCTCAGCAAGGACATTCGCCCCGTGTGTAAAAAGTTTTGTCAGGATCCCATGGAGATTTATGTGGATGATGATACCAAGCTCACCCTCCACGGATTGAATTTGTACTATATCAAGCTGGCCGAGGCGGAGAAGAATCGCAAATTGAATGATTTGCTGGATGTCTTGGAATTCAACCAGGTGGTTATTTTTGTGTCCAAGGTTGCGAGAGCGAATGAGCTCAATAGGTTGTTGACGGAGTGTAACTTCCCCTCCATCTGCATCCATGGGGGAATGAAGCAGGATGAGCGTATTGCCAAGTACAAGTCTTTCAAGGACTTTAATGCGAGGATTCTCGTTTCGACCGACTTGTTTGGACGTGGAATTGATATTGAGAGAGTGAATGTTGTCATCAACTACGATTTCCCGGATGATTCGGATCAATTCTTGCACCGTGTGGGACGTGCTGGACGTTTTGGAACCAAGGGAATTGCCATTTCGTTCATTTCCAGTGAGCCCGATCAAGAGGTGTTCGACAAGGTTCAGTCCAGGTTTGAAGTGAATATTCCAGAACTTCCTGATGAGATTGATATGAGCAGCTACATGAGCACCTAAATTGAAAGTAATTGATATTATAGATGTGAGAATGAATGAACATGGGATTGGTTTGGTTGTTGGGATATTTTGCAATAGAGTAGTACATACGGTACGGTACAGTACGTACAAGTGGATAATCTATAAATAATTAACATTATTAGCAATAGTTTGTGTTGATCCTTATGTGCAGTAGTGTACTTTGAATATATATGCTCTATTCGTATAGGTCTACCGGTACTTGTAATGAATACATATGATGTGATACAAGTGTGATATGCTTATTTATCGCACAGCATGTTTGAAAACAAATATCATTGCTTCATCACATCTTTTATACATACGTACAAGTGGATATCTAGTAGTAATACACAGACCATAAGCAATGATCATTATTAGCAGCAATTAGTGTTGATCCTAATGTGTAGTAGTGTACTTTGAATATATATGCTCTATACTTGTAATAAATACGTATACGATGGGATATGCTTATTTATCGCACAGAGATATGCATGTTTGAAAAACAAATATCATTGCTTCAATTACATCTTCTTTTATTCACATGGAGAATTTTGTTTACCATCTACTTCCTCTTCCTCTTCCACCTCCATAGCCGCCCCTGCCTCTTCCGCCTCCACGCCCTCCTCCGCGACCTCTGAAACCTCTTCCGCCCCCACGTCCTCCTCCGCGACCTCCAAATCTAACCATTGCTTGCAATTCAGCAGGTATTTCTTGTTCCGCCTTGCCCATAACTTCAACCAGTTGAGTAGCGCATTTCCTATCCCCACTTGTGAAAAACGTATGAGCAACACCCTTGGCACCAGCACGGCCCGTTCTACCAATGCGATGAACGTAATCTTCAACAGCGTTTACTCCACCAGGCATATCGTAATTGACAACGACCCCAACATCCTTGACGTCAAGACCGCGAGCAGCGACATCTGTAGCAATAAGCATTCTCAGTGCCCCATCCTTGAATGCGTTGATAACCTTTGTGCGCTCCCATTGGGCTCTGTCTCCGTGCAGACAATCGCAGGCATAGCCTTCGTCCCAGAGTTGGTTGGCCAAGTTATTACATGTCATTTTCTTGGCGGTAAAAACAATAATCTTGGCATGCTTTTTCCCACCCATATCCTTGACAGGACGGCGACCGATGACTGGTGCAGCCTTTTCTCCCTCCGGTACTCCTTCATCTGTGAGTTCCTTTAGAATAGTAACCAACTTCTCATGCTTGTCGTGTTCACCAATCATGTGAATATGTTGTTTGATATCCTTATTCGCATTCAAAACCCCAACTTCTCCGACATTTACTTGGACAGGATCCGTCAAAAAGTCAAACGCGAGTCTCTGGATTTCCTTTGGCCAGGTAGCAGAAAACAATAGGGTTTGGCGCTTTTCTGGAAGGTATTTGAGGACTGAACGAATTTGAGGCTCGAATCCCATATCAAGCATTCTAAAAGAATAAAGAGGTGTAAGTGAAGGCATCGAATGGAATAATGGAATGTGTTTGATCTCAACAAATATGCAGATGCATCAAATTTAAATTCATCACTCACCTATCAGCCTCGTCCAAAACCAAATATTTGACATTACTCAAATCTGCCTTCCTCATCTCCAAAAGATCATTGATTCTTCCAGGTGTGGCAACGACACAGTCAACTCCACGCTGAAGCTGAGCAATCTGTGGATACTTAGGCGCTCCACCGTACAAACATACAGAACTGCAACCGAGGGGAGTACCAAATTTCTTGGTTTCTTCCATAATCTGAACCGCTAGCTCACGGGTAGGTGCTAGGACTAGCAGTACTGGTTTGCGGAATCCTCGACTGGGTGGTCCACTCTGTAGGTGCTGGTGGAGGGATGGGAGAAGGAATCCGCACGTTTTTCCACTTCCAGTTTTTGCAATGCAAATCATGTCATCTCCACGAAGAGCAATTGGCCATGCCTACAAACGTATATATAATGAGAAAACATGTGACAAATTTAATTTCAAGAAAAACATTCTGATTTAGCAAGCACATAACATACCTGAGATTGAATACCGGTGGGGGCAGTGAATCCAGCCTGATCAAAACTCCTGAGAACTTTGGCATCAAAAGGAGCATCAGAAAATTTGAGGAAAGGTTCAGGAAACGACTCAATCCCCAAACCTTTATATTTTCCATGCCCCTGAACTGTAATATGCTGATCTTTTCTAAACTCCGCCGCTGTCATATCCGCCTTTTGCGCAACGACAACCTCTTTCTCTTCTTTGGCATCCATAGATCTTGTCCTCCTCCTCTTACTCGAATTCTCCTCCGCGTCTGGATCTTTCTCATCATGAGACCACGTCCTCATACGCTTCATATCATCCTTGTGCTCGGAAGAACTGAGTTTATCGGCTTCTTTGCTGCGCTTTCGCTTTTCCTTTTCTGCCTTTTTTTGTTCCTTGAGTTCTTTGTAGCTGATGCCTAGCTTTTCGGCTTCGGCTTTGAGCTTTTCTTTGCGCTCTTTTTTCTTTTGGTCTTCGTCAGATGCCATTGTGTGATTGAATTGTTGATGAATACTGGTACTTGTATTGGTAAGAACTGTGTGTGTGCCAATTAGCGTTATAATCTAATCGTTTGGTTTGTGAGCATTTTGTTCTTTTTGTTTGAAATTATTTCCCAACATGAAAGAATCTTTGGATTGATTGGCTCTGATTGGGAGATGAGGAGACGTGGTTTGACCGTGTTTGATTAGGACCACCAATTTTGAGATGGTTATGAGCTGAACCTTCCTTTTTCGACACATCTTTTTTGCGCCGATGAAAAAAAAAGGGATGTTATGTTGGCTGCTGGAGTATTCAGTATGTTGGTATTTGGTATGTTCTGTCTCGATCCTGCTAATTGCCATCGTCTCTCATCCACTTGGTATAATAATATTAATAAGTGTTAGGAATAGCCAGGAACAAACCAAAAGCAATCAGATCCTCGCATAAAATAAAACAAATCAATCATGTCCGAGGAAGGAGAAAAGAAGGTTTCCAAGAAAGAACTTAAGCGTCTCGCAAAAAAGGCAGAGAAGGACGCCAAGAAGGCCCCAGGGAAATCTGGTGGAGCAGGAGGCGAGGCAAATGCAAATGCAAATGCAGGCAAAGGTGCAGGTAAAGGTAAAGGTGCAGCCCCAGCTAAAGATTCCAAGAAAGGGGCTTCACCTTCGTCTGCACCATCACCATCCAAAACAGCTGAGACGACTTACTTTATTGCCAACGCGAGGAAAGACGACTGTGCATCTTTAAAGGCTGCCGTCGCTTCTGATGCCTTTGGAGTTTCCCTCGCCAGAGCCTCTGCTGCTCAAAAGGTACCTTCCATTTTCAGTGGACCGGCTCTCTTTAGTTCCAGCAATCAATCGGTTGTTGCGTTTGGGGGAAATGGAACTGCAAAGGCCATCTCACTCATTGGTGAATCATCATCATCCGATACTAATTCACCCGTCATTGATGAATGGCTCGAAATTGAACGCACATCTTTGAGAAATTGCGCTTCTTCCAAAACAAAAGCTGCGGCACTTGCCAAAGTCGAAGAAGCTCTCACGTCCGGTAATGGATCCTTCCTTGTCGGAGGAAGCCTCTCCCTCGCAGATATCGTGGTTGTAGTCACTCTCTCGCAGGATCAACCCAATCAGGATCAGAAATTCACTCCACCCGTACAGCATTACCTCAATGCTCATCTTGCATCTCTTCCCTTTGTCCGTGGCGCAGAAACACTCGATGGACTCGTACCACCCCCACCATTTGATTTGCAAAACAATCCTTCTCTCATGGGAGCCGTGAGTAGTGTATTCCACACTGCCATCTCTGCCGTATTTCCAGACATTGCACACACGCTAGGACAGGTGATTGAAAAATCCAAAGTGTTGAAGAATGGAGATTATCAGTGTAAAGAGGCCATGCCGCTCTTTTCTCGATTGAAAGCTTCTGGTTCTTTGCCTGCGGGGATCAACTCGCCTCAGCAGATTGCTCAAGCCATTGTGCATCAGATTCCAGAGAGTAATCCTGTGGTGGATACCATTGTTATCAATGGACCTGGATTCATTCTTTGTAAAGTCAAGGCATCCTTTCTAGTAGACAAGGTGAATCAATTGATGAATTCCTCCGAGGACGGTAAGGATCCGAAACTACCCCTTCCGGACAATGTCACCAACAAGGGTGATACCGTCGTGGTGGATTTCTCTTCTCCAAATATTGCAAAGGAGATGCATGTGGGGCACTTGCGTTCCACAATTATTGGTGAATCCGTCTGTAGAATATTGGAATTTGTCGGAGCGGATGTCAAGCGCGTCAATCATGTAGGTGATTGGGGAACGCAGTTTGGTATGCTCATTACGTTTCTCAAGGAATCGTTTCCCGACTTTGGGAAGGAGGGTGACAATGTGAATATTGGAGATTTGACTCAGTTCTACAAGAGTGCCAAGGTGAGTGAGCAGCGTCAAGTTATGATGTTGGATGCGTTGGATTATGCTTTATTTTAATTCTTTGGCTTCGCCTCACACGACATGCATTTGTACGCACCACGCCACACAAGAAACGCTTTGATGAAGATGCGGATTTTAAAAAGACTTCTCAGCTCAATGTTGTGAAACTTCAAGCTGGAGACGAAGAGTGCCGCGCCATTTGGCAAGTGCTGTGCGATATTTCTAGAAAGGAATTTGAAAAGGTATACAAACGTTTGGATATTACTCTCAAGGAATGCGGAGAATCGTTTTACAACTCCAAGATTCCTGCCGTCATTGAGGAATTCGATGAGGCCGGATTGATTTCGGTGGAAGAGGGTGGGGCAAAATGTGTCTTTGTGCCTAAATTTAAAGTCCCTCTCATGCTGCAAAAGTCCGATGGAGGGTTTGGATACGACTCGACCGATATGGCCGCTTTGAAGTACAGATTATTTGAGCTCGGAGCTTCTAGGGCAGTCTACATTACTGATTTTAGTCAGGGCGATCATTTCAAAATGGTCTATTCGGCAGCAGAGAAAATTGGTTGGGTTGATCCTGCAAAGCACAAGCTTGAACATATTGGGTTTGGAACTGTCATGGGGGAAGATGGAAAACGATTCAAGACTCGTTCGGGTGATACCGTTCGTCTTGTGGATCTCCTCGACGAGGCAGTGAAGCGCATGGAAATAAGTCTCCACGAACGTATCGCGGAGAAAAAGGCCGTCATCTCTGTCGAAGAAGTTCCCGAGGTAGCTGCTGCTATGGGGTACAGTGCTGTCAAATACTTTGACCTTCGCAGAAATCCTACTTCCAATTACAAATTTTCTTACGATCAGATGCTTGATACAAAGGGTGACACAGCCATTTATCTATTATACGCTCATGCCCGTCTGGAAAGTATTATTTCCAGGGGAAAGGCTGATTTTAACATTGACGTGGATGAAATTGTCAAGAACAAGTCGGCGAAGATTGTCCTCGGCCATCCATCTGAGCGCAACCTTGCTCTTCACTTGCAAATGTTTTCCGATATGATAGTGGAAGTCCTCAAGGATTTGTACCCCTACCGCGTTTGTGATTTCTTGTACGCTCTTTCGAATGCCGTATCTGATTTTGCGACTCAATGTAAGGTGCTCGGAGAACCAGAAATGGAAAGCCGTCTGCTTTTATGTCGTGCATCTGCTGTTGTCATGCGTCAATGCTTTGAATTGTTGGCTATGCGTTATGTGGACAGAATTTAGGAGTACAGTAGTACAGTAATGAAATAATCGTCAAGAAAGAATATACACCCGTGGCCTTGTGGTTATTTTCTAACATATTTTACAAAGAATGAAACGTGTATTTCAATGAATCAAACGCTGAAACTTATGTCGATTTAGGGAGTCGGGAAGGATTTTCTAGAAGATGCGCTCATGGTTCCAGCAACGAAGGCGGCAGCAAGTCCATTAATGATTGCTCCAGCCCCCTCCAGTATGTATTCAGTAGCTGCTCCATCTAACCCGCCTGCTGAGTTCTGTTTATTACCAACCAATGGCCTCGATGCTTGATCCTCTTCAGCAGCTGCTGCCAACGTTTTCTGCATTCCATCGGCTTCAACAGCCACGGACCACGAAATTGAACAAATGAGATCAAAGAAAGAAGAAGTGGAGAAATTGGTTGATGTGCTACATCAAACAATAGCAGATGATGAAAAACGTGCAACAAATAAGAAATTGAGGTTCAAAGAGCTTATTAATTAATCAACAACACGAAGATGATCAAGTGAAATTGAAATTACAGTTGGAGGTTTTGGCGCAAGACGGGAGTGGCTTGAACAGAATATCTGTTGGGATAGTTATACCTTGATCTTCCGATTGAGACATTATATAGTGTAACTATTAATCTTTGCGTTATT
>Ga0115005_10005501_pt1 | contig 10027 bp, 9 predicted proteins | sample ArcOceMetagenome_FD_87163 | JGI IMG/M metagenome (GOLD analysis project Ga0115005, IMG submission 87163) | Marine eukaryotic phytoplankton communities from Arctic Ocean - Arctic Ocean - Greenland ARC118M Metagenome | ecosystem: Environmental > Aquatic > Marine > Oceanic | place: Arctic Ocean... | reverse complement strand
TGGAGTGGACTGCCATCCACCGCAAACACCACGCCAAGTGCGAGACCGAAGAGGACCCGCACAGCCCGGTGGTGAAAGGCATTCGCAAGGTACTCAGCGAAGGGGCCGAACTGTACCGCGAAGAAGCGGAAAACGAAGAGACCCTGAAGAAATATGGCGCTGGCTGCCCGAACGACTGGGTGGAACGTAACGTCTATTCCCGTTTTCCCATGGGCGGCATTGCCCTGATGGCCGTCATCGACCTGCTGCTGTTTGGCGCCGCGGGCATTACCGTGTGGGCCGTTCAGATGATCTGGATCCCGCTGTTCGCCGCCGGCGTCATCAACGGCCTGGGCCACTACTGGGGTTATCGGAATTTCGAGTGCGCTGATGCGTCTCGCAATATTTCCCCCTGGGGCATCCTGATTGGCGGCGAAGAGCTGCACAACAATCACCACACCTACCCGAACTCCGCCAAGCTATCCGTACGCCGTTTTGAATTCGATGCCGGCTGGGCCTGGATTCGCCTGTTCGAGATGCTCGGACTGGCCAAGGTGAAGAAAGTCGCGCCGAAACCAGCACTGGAAAAAAGTGCCCGCGGCATCGACCTGGACGCGCTGCGCGGTGTCATGCAGCACCGCTTTCAGGTCATGCGTCATTATCGCAAAACCGTGATCGCGCCGGTCTTCAAACAGGAACAGGCCCGCGCCTGTGACGCCACCCGCGACCTGTACGGCCGCGCCAAGGCGTTGCTGCACCGGGACCTCACTCTGATCAAGCCCAATCAGGAACTGCGCCTGAAGAGCCTGACCGAGAACAACGAAACCCTGGAAGCGATTTACCAGTTCCGTCTGCGCCTGCAGGATATCTGGACACAGACCAGCCGCAGCTCATCGGAAATGGTGGACGCATTGGAGAAGTGGTGCCACGACGCCCGCGAATCCGGCATCCATGCACTACAGGAATTCGCCGATCGGCTGCCCCACTACCGGCACGCTACTGCCTGAACCGAAAACGGCCGCTAATGCGGCCGTTTTTTGGTCTGCGAGAAGTCTTCCGCCTGAACCGGGAAAAAGAGGCACCAGCACAAGGCTGGTTAATTTTCTGCTGCCATCACGACAACATTCTCAAGCACTTGCGTACTGTTTTGGCTGGCACCTGTGACCGTTATAGTTACGCCGCCAAGACCAATACCTAACGCTTCAAGTAAAGGGTTAATAAGAGAACCAGCAAGGGCCTCCACCACCGTCGAGAGCAAGTCTTCTATCAAATTGGTCAAAAAAGTTAGGTCCAAAGGCAGGATTCCGAGAACATTCAAATCCCTTAACTGGATATCCAGATCCAGCCCTGTCACCCCATCCCCGGAATCATTAAATGTCTGCTGGCTACAACCAAGATCACTACAATAGAGCGGGTAATCTTCCGCAATAATAACGCCGCTATCACTGACTCCGGGCACATCTCCGTCAATATAGACATTGGCACTCAATACTTGAAGGCCCAGCAAACCCAGCACTTGCAAACTTCCCTGATCAGGCACAATTTCTCCTGAATCAGAATCCAAGGAGCCAGTACCCAATCTCGCCACGCTGCGATTAATATTCACGCCAATTTCGATATCGTTATTTGATCCGCTTGCACAATCCGCCGATACAAACTCAATCTCTGCACCCCCGGCATTAACCGCCAACGGCAGATCAACGGTTGCCAGGTTCAGCAGCGCCCCCAAGCCCAGCAGTTGCACATCTGCATCAATTAGGAGACTTATATCCGGCGCATAAAATTTCGTCACCCACTCGCCATTCTCATCTTGACGAACCGGCCCAATTTTAATTCTGGGCGCTTCTCCAACATTCAACTCTACGCTGGTTTGTACATTCGCCACCGGACTAAGGTCCAAATCGATATTCAGCGGCACTTCCAAAAAGGCCCCCAGAGTGTCCTGCTGTGTTTCAGCGACATTGAGAACAAGACTGATCAGCATGTCATAGAGGGGGAACTCACTATTGGTGGGCACCTGGGTCCCCTCCACCACCTCCAACACTTCACTGACCTGAACCGTACCAAGGCCAGCTGCGCCAAGGAGATCATCCAGCGCTTGTCCCGCGGGGCTCGCTGCCCCTGCCACATCCCTGAGAGCCGAAGCCAGCACAACGCCATCCAAGCTCAAAAGTTCAGCCACATCGGCAACCCCAACTTCCGTAAGCAGGTCACCCAGTTTAATCGTCGTATTACGCAGACTGTCCACGCTGGTTGGATCCAGCGTATAGGTATCATCTCCCAGGACCGCACCAAGCAATGAACCAACAATCCCTGAATCAACCGTAGCCGTGCTTCCCGCAGCGCTCATTGTCGCGACAACCTGCTTTCGAGCGGCCGCATTCACCGACATTTCCAGCGTGCCAAAGGTGGACTCGGGCAATAACAAAGAAATGGGTTCGCTACGGGTATAGGTAACCAGCACAGCATTACTTTCTTCAACGCGATTCACCGGCCGAAACGAAAGAACATCGCTGCCGTCCGCATCTTCAACCAGCCCGACCTGAACTTGCAGCGCGCCGTCCTCTGCATTAAAACCCTGAGCCTGCGCAGCAGCCAGGGCCCGAGACTGAATCACGGCCGTACTGACAAACTGACCACCGCAACTTTGCGCCTCTGCCGCCCCTGCCTGGGCTGCCACATTCACTTGCGCCTGCATTTCGCCGCGCAGCATGTACAGGCGCGCACCATCCAGTGCCATCACCGACAGGATGACGACAATCAACAACAGCAGCGGTGTAATCACCGTCAGGGCGCCCTGCTGGCGCCGGCGATTACTCGTCGCGGGTCTGTTCACCGAAGGTGTCCGGTATGGCCGTGCGGAAGGAATCCGCCAGGCGACGCTGGGTATCCACATAGATGGGCGCCGAGAGCTCACTTTTTGCTGCCGGACGGGAATCCCGCTGCTGGTTTAGCAACCAGTCGGTGACTGTTTCCGGCACATTGTTTACCACTTGATCGGATACCCCGAAGCTATAATTCTGCTCGGGCTCGGCCGCCACGGCCAGGCCCGGCAGAAGAAGCACAAGAAGCCATTTATTCATGGTGCGACCCTCCCAAACTGTTGACTGAGTTTCTCCGCATAGGCCATTTCGTCCTCGGAAAAACCGTATTGAGATTGCAATTCCTGAATGCCTTTTTCGTTATTGCTCATCAGGTACGCCACCGCCAGGTTCTGGCGAACCGGGCCCTGGCCATTGGCCAACTCCAGAGCGGTACGCAATTCAAATGCCGCATCCTCGTAACGACCGACCAACAACAAGGCATAACCGTAATCGTTGCGTACCTGTGACGTGGCCGGTGCCATATCACGGGCTTTTTCCAGATGTGAAATTGCCGACATGACCTCATGGCGCTTCAGCAACACCATCCCCAAGCCATGTTCGCTGCGGCCATCACCGCAACGGTTGGCCATGGCCCGATACACCTCTTCCGATTCTTCCAGTTTGCCGGACGCCGCCAGTAACTGCCCGTAGCGCAACCAGTGATCGATAGCGTTCATCGGATCATTCTCCAATTGCGCCAGAGCCGCATAGTTGCGCCCCTTGGCCATCAGGGTATCGACCATTTCCAGATCCACTCTTTGCTCTGGCTGCAGCGCGTCCTTGCAGACAATGCCAGACACATCCACGGTACCGCTCGCCTGTGCAGGCGCGCTTTGGTGGGCGCAGCCCGCCAGCACTGTCAGCAGCGCCCCAGCGCACAGACCTCCCCAATTACTGCCACGCATGTCCCTGCTCCCTTTCATCGTGTCAACGCCTCGGCAATGGACACCACCGCCGGGCCACCAATCAGAATAAATAACGCCGGCAACATGAATGCCATCATGATCACCGTCATTTTCGCCCCGATCCGGTTGGTTTCTTCCCGAATCCGGTTGCGCTCCACGTTCTGTGCTTCGTCAATAATCTGGTCCAGGCTGTGCGATACACCAGCCCCTAACTGACTGCTCTGTTTCATCAGCACCACATAACTGCGCAGCACCGGGATCCGTTTATTTTCACCCAACTCATCCAACGCCTGGGTGCGCTCCGCGCCGGATTTCATCAACCGGTTGAATCGGTCAATGCGCGCAATCAGGATTGGCAACAACGGCCGGCCCTGCACACCAATAATGCGTAGCACACGCTCCAGCGACAGCCCCGCCTCCATCAACATCCGCGTCATATGACACAGCTCCACGGCTTCCAGATTCTGGCGCATTTCCGCCTGCGCGCCCATGCCGCGAATGGTTCTGCGTGGCACGATAAACCCTGCTGCAGAAATCAGCAGACCACCCAGAGCGCCAAAAAAAAGAAACCCGATGGCAGCCACGAACACGGGCAGCAACCAGCAGGACAACAAGTAGATAACCTGAGACTGCTCGCGGCTTTTCCCCATGCCTTTCAGCGCAAGGCGGATGTCTTCGTAATCACTGGCAGCCAGCGACGATTCCGTCAGCGCTCCGGATAAACGCCATAACCAGAAACCGCTCCCTTCGCTCTCCACACGGGTGCCCGCTGTGTCGTGCAAGCGGGCCTGCACCCTCGCTCGCATTTCCCATTCCCGGGCCTTGAACAACAACAGCCACAGGGCCACCAGCACCAGGGCGACGGCCAGAACCAGAAACAGATCACTCACGCCCCACCCCCTGCACCATGCGCCAGATAATCACCACACCAATGCCCTGCAGTACGCCGGCGATAATCAACATGGTGTGCCCGGTGTCCGTACGCAAAAGCACCTCGGCATACTTTTCGTTAATCAGCATCATGTACACCGCCATCCCCAGTGGCAGCAGCGTAAAGGCCCCCGCGGTAAACCGGGTTTCTGCGGTGGACGCCAGAAACTCACGGCGCAACTCCTGCTGCGAACGCAGGGAGTTGGCTACCTGCTGCAAGACCGGCCGGATGGAAGAGCCGAAGCGGGCAGAGGTGCGCAGGGCAATGGATACCAGCACCAGTGATGGCACTCGATAAAGCCGCGCAAAATCATCGAACAGGCTGGTGTAATCACGCCCGGATTCCACTGCACTGCGCAGCCGGAATGTCAGCGGTTGAAACACCGGTGGTGCATCGCGGAACGACTCCAGCAGCGACGCTTCCAGAGAGCGGCCCGCCCCCATGTAGCGCAGGGTCGAATCCATAATGCCCGGCAGGGATTCAAAAATGGCACGGCGCTGCTGTTGAAACCGGAAACGCCAGTACAGCCACAGGCTGGCCATAATGAACAGGGCCACCACGGCGGTCGCAATAAAACCAGACGACGCCAGCACCAGCGCCAGCATGATAAAGATGACAATGCCCATCAGCGTCAACTGGGTACGCGACAGGCGAATATCCGCGCGCAGCAACAGACGCTCCAACGGCCCGCTGACCACCCGTGTCTGCCCCAGTTCCTGGCCCAGTTCAGTGCGTTGCTGTAACCGCTGGCGCACCCGGTCGCTGACCAGGCTGCGCTGCCGGTAACGGAACCAGAGCAGCTGCAACAGCACCGTCATCACGGCAATGATGCCGAGCACCTGTGCCATGCCGAGCAGCTCAACCGCGCTCATCATTACTCCGGTACAGGTAGTCCATGTGATAAAGGTCATCGCTGGTGGGCGTCAACGCCACCACTTCACTCACCCGGCGACGACCATCCGAAGTGCGCTCCAGCTGGATAATGATATCCAGAGCCGAACCGATCAGTCGCCCAATGGCGGTTTCGCTGGCGTCATAGCCACTCACCGCCAGCAACGTCTCAATACGCACCAGCGCATCGCGGGAACTGTTGGCGTGGATGGTACTCATGGAGCCTTCATGGCCGGTATTCATGGCCTGCAGTAATTCAATCACTTCATTGGAACGCACTCCACCGAGAATCACCCGGTCCGGGCGCATCCGCAGGGCATTGATTACCAGTTCACGGGCACTGATCCGGCCCTTTCCCTCAGTGTTTGCCGGGCGCGTTTCCAGCCGCACCACGTGGGGGTGATTCAGTACCAGCTCCGCCGAATCCTCGATGGTGAGAATGCGTTCCGGGCGGGGAATGTACTGGCTGATCAGGTTCAGCATGGTGGTCTTACCGGTACCGGTACCACCGCTGACAATAATATTGCGGCGCGACTCCACCGCCTTGATCATGATGTCCAGACAGGCCTCGGTCAGCGAGCCGGAATCGATCAGTTCCTGAGCGCTCAGATGGTTACGCGTGAACTTACGGATACTGATGCTGGGGCCATCCAGCGCCAGCGGCGGGATAATGGCGTTCACCCGCGAGCCATCCGGCAGACGGGCATCCACCATGGGGCTGGATTCATCCAGCCGTCGACCCAGCGGCGCCAGCATGCGGCGAATCACTCTCACCACATGGTCGTCATCGATAAAACGCACCGATGCCTTTTGCAGCACCCCAGAGACTTCAATGAACACACTGTCAGGACCGTTCACCAGGATGTCATTGATACGCTCGTCCGCCAGCAACGGTTCCAACGGGCCAAAACCGGTGACTTCGTCCAGCGCATCGCGGGCAAGCTGGTTCAGATCCTGGGTGGAAAGCGGCACCCGGTTCAAGGCGATATACTGGCCCACGGTGGTACGGACAAAATCCGACAGCTGGTCGCTGCCGGCATTGCCGACCTCGATCCCTTCTTCGTCCAGGCGCTCTACGACCCACCGATGGGTGCGATCCTTGAGCTGCTGATATTCCGCATCGATCCGTCCGGCCACAACTGCTCCTGCTATCCGTTGCCTTGAGTGCTATTCAGGCCAGGCACCACGCTCATTGCGCAGGCCAGCTACCCATTACTGCGCACACGTTGCCACCAGCTGGAACTGGTCACATCGTCCTGCTGCATTTCCAGCTTGCCAACCAGCGCCTGCAAAGTCCGGCTATAACGGCACCGGGGCGACTGCTCCTGAATCGGCAACCCGCTATTCATGGCCAACAGCCGGTACCGCCAGTCCATTGGCAGGCCACCAAGCAACGGCACGCCGGCAGTGTCCGCCAGTTCGTCCAGACCCGGCGGCACATGGCTGTCCACGCCATCGACAATCAAATTCACCTCGCTCTCGCGGCCCAGATGGGAGCGCCAGTCGTTGCCCAGGCTGCGCACCGCATGGGCCTGATCCACCAATGGATGCATAGCCACCAGCAGGTGGCGGGCATGAATGCCCAGCGCACGTACCCAGTGACGGCTTTCCAGCGTCCCCACATTGATGACAATGCGATCGAACATCTGCATCAGGTGATTCAGGGCAATAAACAGGTCTGCGCTGCGATCCCCCTGCAAGTTGCCACTGTCCACGCCGCCAGCCAGTAACCGCAGCCCGGGCCGGTATTCTTCCAGCGCCGTGCCGATGAGGGTTTCATCCAGGGTTTCCGGGCTGGCCAGCAGGTTCTCCAGGTTGTACTCGTTATGCACATCCAGGTAAAAAATACCGCGCTCACCCGGCTGGGTATCAATGGCCAGGCAACGCTCGCCGGGAAACAGCCGGTTCAGCGCCAACGCCACGTTCTGGGTCAAAAATCGGGTATCCACCGTGGCACTCGCCGAGGCCACCAGGGTGAGATTATTGGTGCCGGAACGCACTTCGTCACCGTAATGCCCCACCCGCAATAACTGATGGCGGCGTAAGCGCTCCCGGACATCGCCGGCATCCGTACCCGCAACAAAACAATCCCGTGCACCGGCACGCATGGCCTGCAGCAACAATTCCTGATTGGCCCGGGCACAAACGGTGATCACCGTTACCCAGGGCCGGGCACTGGTCAGTGCGGTAATAATGGCCAGGGACTGGTCCATGTCCGCTTCGGAAATCTCCACCATCACCACATGGGCGGTAGTCGCCTCCAGCAAACGCAGCACCCGGGTCAGGTCGGAACGGCTGACCTGCTCCAGCCGAAACGGTTCGTCGACGACCCGCTCCAGCCAGGCCTCAATACCATCGTCATCAACAACCGAAAGAACAATGTCGTGGTCACTCATAGCATCACCAGCTCAGTCCATGACGGATGGGTTGGGAGCCGCGACGGCTTTCGGTGGCCATATCCAGCCAGCCCATGCTGCTGGAGTGATAGCCTGCGCCCGGCAAGGTCACCGGCGGACTGGTGGCTTCCTGCGGCGTGACCAGATGCGGTGTCACCACCATCACCAATTCCTTGTCGTCCTTCTCGATCCTTGAGGAACGGAAGAAGGCGCCGAGCAACGGAATGTTACCGATACCCGGTAAACGGGAACTGCTGTTAATCGTATTGCGACTTACCAAGCCACTGATGATGAAAGTTTCCCCCGGCGCCAGGGACACAGTGGTTTCTGCTCGCCGCACCCGCAGGCCCGGCACTGCCACGCCCCCGGTTTCCACCCCGGCGGAAAAATCCAGTTCAGACACTTCGGGGGCCACCTTGAGAATAATTTGATTCTTGTCGATAACCGTGGGCGTCAGGCTCAGGCCGATACCGAATTCCTTGAATTCGATCTGCACGCCATCGGTGGTACTGCGGGTGGGCACCGGAAATTCGCCACCGGACAGGAAACTTGCGCTTTGCCCGGACAGGCTGGTCAATGACGGCTCCGCCAATGTATAGGCAAAACCACCGGCTTCCAGCGCATTGATAGCCAACACCGAGTTGGGCCCAAAACCAAACAAGTTGAAGCCTTCGGTGCTCAACGGGGTCGGTACCGCCCCTGGCACCTGAAAGCCGGAGCCGGGCGACGCAATACCGACCGCAGACTGGCCACCATTAAAGGTGTTGCTGTAACTCATGCCCAGTTGATTTAGTTCGGAACGGCTGACTTCCAGCACACGAATATCCGTTTGCACCTGGGTCCCGAACGGCAAGGCATCACCCAGGGTTGTCGCCACCACCACCGTGCTGCGCAGCGGCTTGCTGCTGTCGCGCAACCAGACCGACAGCACGGCTGACCCTTCCGCTTTCGCGGTCAGCAACAATTCCGCACTGCCGGTGACCGTCAGTGCCGCCACCCCCGGGTCCGAGGTCGCCACCTTGGACACCGCCGACGGGAACGTAAGCACTTTCTGGTCCCCCGGCGCCAGCCGCATGGAATCGGTCAGATCCTGGGCCTGTGCCACAGTGGTCATCAACCACAGTAACGTTGCCATTGCGGCCCAAACGGCCCCTTTCATCCCACCCTTAACGCACATAAGTGCTCCTTGAGTCCGATCCTTCATAGACTTCGACTCGCTGTCCCGGCGACTTGGCCTGCGGCGCAGGGGCGCGAGTGGTCGGGAACAGATCCTTGTAATAAACCGGTTTGCTCTTGCTATCCCGGGCGCTGGCCACCGCCTCTTTATCACCGTCCTTGTCATCACTGGCGACCACCGCCAGACGCACCGAGCCTTCTTCTGCGGCCAACAACAGCGGCGGCACTTTATCCCTTGGCACCGCCAGCACCACGGTGTTGTTACGGCGCTGGGCCTCACGGTCCTGCTCACTGCTCGCCGCAGCCATGGCGCCTTTTACCGCCAGCACCTGAATATTGCGCAGCAACACCAGCGCCGCCGGGTTATCCCGCTCGACCTTGCGAAACGCCACCACCACATCTACCAAATCACCGGGCTGCAACAAGCCACCCGCCATGACCACATCATCCACGGCAACGCCCACCGCACGGAACCCCGTGGGCAAGGCACCCGGAAGCGTGCCACCTGGTTCAAGATGATTACGGGAAAGCAGCTCACCCGGACGGGCAAACTGGCGAAGCTCCTTGCCCACCACCGTTTCATCAGCGGTCAGCACATTGGCAATTGGCGCTGGGGATGACACCACCGCCAGGGACTCTTCATCGAGTGTATCCCCAATATTCAGGCTTTGTGTCACTACCCAATAGCGATAGCTGGGCGCCTCCTGAGTGGACGATGTTGCATCCGTCCCCTCATCCTTCACCACCAACGCCGGCGTCGGGTCGCGACTTAATCCCACCAATGCCAAGATCAACGCCACCAGCGCCACTGCCAGCGCCGGCAACATGTACAGCAGTCTTGATCCCATGTTCTCTCCGGAACATCCCTGTCTGTTTCTGGTTCTT
>Ga0115005_10005500_pt1 | contig 10028 bp, 9 predicted proteins | sample ArcOceMetagenome_FD_87163 | JGI IMG/M metagenome (GOLD analysis project Ga0115005, IMG submission 87163) | Marine eukaryotic phytoplankton communities from Arctic Ocean - Arctic Ocean - Greenland ARC118M Metagenome | ecosystem: Environmental > Aquatic > Marine > Oceanic | place: Arctic Ocean... | reverse complement strand
CACTTATTATACCTAAATAAAGACCATTGTTTAATATAATACTTTTACTATTTACTTGATTTTCCATAGATTTTAAATTTAGTTGATTTTACAAATATATTCATTTCATTTCTATAGTTAACAACTTTGATGAAAGTTAGAAAATATATAAAATATCTAATTAGTCTTCAGCATGTTAAAAATGTTACATAAAATTTAATATTTTTTTAATAGATAAAATAAAAATCTGTTGTAAATTTGCAATGGCAAGTCCTACACAACTAGCTCCCTTTGAATCCTCCAGGGCGGGAACGCAGCAAAGGTATTAGGTTGTAGCGGTGTGATGTAGGTAGCTTGCCATTTTTTATTTTTTAAAATTACCTCAGAATTCTCTTAGATCCTTACTTTAAAAATTTTCTTTTTTTTCCTTTAAATTTATTTTTTGTTAATTCGTAACTCATAAGTAGAAATTTATTTTATGTCTAAAGTTATATTAGTTACTGGCGCTTCATCAGGTATCGGAAAATCGGTTGCTACTTTTTTACAAGAAAAAGGCTACAAAGTGTTCGGAACAAGTCGCAATCCTAAAAATGTAGAAAATTTTTCGTTTGAAATTATTGTTTTAGATGTTTTAAAAGCTGAAACTATTGAGAAAGCTGTTGCTTACATTATAAAAAAAGAAGGAAGATTAGATGTTTTAATCAACAATGCCGGAATGGGAATTACAGGTCCGATTGAAGATACTCCTACAGATGAAATTAAGGCAGTTTTTAATACTAACTTTTTTGGTGCTATTGATGTTATGAAAGCTGTTTTACCACAAATGAGAATGCAGAAACAAGGAATGATTTTGAATATAACTTCAATTGCAGGATATATGGGGTTGCCTTTTCGAGGTTTATATTCTGCCACAAAAGGAGCTTTAGAAGTGGTTACTGAAGCAGCAAGTATGGAGGTTAAAAACTTTGGAATAAAAGTGATTAATGTTGCTCCTGGAGATTTTGCAACTAATATTGCTGCAGGAAGATACCATACACCTGTTTTTGAAAAATCAGCTTATAAAGAGACGTATCAAAAAAACTTAGATTTGATGGATGCTCATGTCGAGGGAGGAATGGATCCTTTAGAAATGGCAAAAACTGTTTATAAAATTATAAATTCAAAGAATCCTAAGATACATTATAAAGTTGGTGGTTTTATGGAGAAATTTTCGATTGTTTTAAAACGAATTTTACCAGATAGAATATACGAGAGAATTTTAATGAATCATTATAAATTATAATATTTGCTTAATCTAGGGTAGATATATATTAACTTATTAAATTTATTAATAGAAGTATCTATTTTTTTTGCGCTACGTGCAGATGAATTGAACTATAATTTTATACATCGGTAATATTCCTTATCGTTGAGCTCCATTTATAGAACAGAATAAGTATCATTGTGATTTTCTAAATTTTGTTATTCAAAGTCCAACCAAAAGCTTCTGCTACAAACTTTTTTATCATAAGGGTCTGTATACGTTAGGTGTCTTCTGTTTTTTTTGTCAAGTATCCATTCTTTTGTGTGAAATTTTGAAACGATTTCTTTTGTAAAAATTGATCTTTATGTTTAAAGTACATAGAATAATCTATAAAAGATTTTGAAGGTAAAAAACAGAATAAAAAATGATTTATTTTTTAAAAGTATTGTAAGTAATAACTTTTATAAAACTTGCAGTTCATCGCTTATAAATAAGCACCAATATTGTTATCTTTGTGCAAAATTAATTATAACTTTTAAAAGATGAAATTTTTTATAGATACTGCAAATTTAGAGCAAATTAAAGAAGCACAAGCTTTAGGGATTTTAGATGGTGTAACTACAAATCCGTCTTTAATGGCCAAAGAAGGAATTACTGGAGAAGCAAACATTATTAACCATTACAAAGAAATTTGTGAATTGGTAGAAGGTGATGTCTCTGCGGAAGTAATCTCTACAAATTTTGATGGAATGGTCAAAGAAGGAGAAGCTTTAGCTGCTTTAAATCCACAAATTGTTGTGAAATTACCAATGATAAAAGATGGTATAAAAGCATGTAAATATTTTTCATCTAAAGGAATTAAAACAAACGTAACTTTAGTTTTTTCTGCAGGGCAAGCTTTATTAGCTGCTAAAGCTGGAGCAACTTATGTTTCTCCATTTATTGGGCGTTTAGATGATATTTCTACAGATGGTTTAAACCTGATTGCAGAAATTCGTTTAATTTATGATAATTATGGTTTTGAAACTCAAATTTTAGCTGCTTCTGTGCGTCACACAATGCATATTATTGATTGTGCAAAATTAGGTTCTGACGTTATGACTGGTCCTTTAAGTGCAATTGAAGGATTGTTAAGACATCCCTTAACAGATAGTGGTTTGGCTAAGTTTTTAGCAGATTACCAAAAAGGAAATTAAGCAACCAGTTGGTTTTGTTATAAAATGTTATTTCGAGTTTTAAGTTCGGGATGACATTTTTTAAGATTAAAAAATGTACCCAAAAAAAGAACTCGCACAAATTGTAATTTCAGCTTGTCATCAATTTAATATTGAGACGGTTGTGATTTCTCCAGGTTCGCGTAATGCACCACTTACAATAGGTTTTTCTAATCATAAAGAAATAGAGGCCCTAAGTGTAGTAGACGAGCGTTGTGCTGCTTTTTTTGCTTTAGGAATTGCGCAACAAACTCAAAAACCTGTTGCAATTCTATGCACGTCAGGTTCTGCATTGCTAAATTATTATCCCGCAATTGCAGAAGCATTTTATAGTAATATTCCCTTAGTTGTAATTTCTGCAGACCGACCAAAACATTTAATTGATATTGGTGACGGACAAACAATTCGTCAAGAAAACGTTTTTGAAAATCATATTTTGTTTTCAGCAAACTTAATTGAGAACCCAAAGTTTAAAACTCGAAATTCTCAATTAATAGGTGAAGCTTTGCAAATATCAGTTTCTCAAAAAGGACCTGTTCATATAAATGTTCCTTTTGATGAACCTTTGTATGAAACTGTGGGAGAATTAAATGAGTTTCATTTCCCTCATATTTCAATGAGCTCTTTAGATAATTCTCATATTGATTATGATAATTTATCCAAAACTTGGAATGCAGCTGACAAAAAAATGATTTTAGTTGGTGTAAATTATCCTGATAATGAATTACTTAAGTTGATGGATTTCTATGCTGGTGATGAATCCGTTTTAATTTTGACAGAAACGACCTCTAATTTGCATAACGAAAAAGCGATTAATTCTATTGATCAGCTTATTTTTTCTTTGGATAATGAACAGTTTAAAGAACTACAACCAAAAATCTTAATTACTTTTGGAGGGATGATTGTTTCGAAAAAAATTAAAATTTTTTTAAGAGATTACCCACCAAAACATCATTGGAATATTGATGAGAAAAAAGCAATAAATACTTTCTTTTGTTTATCCGAATTTATTCAGATAAAACCTCTTGATTTCTTTTCGAATTTTAATAAATCAATATTAAAGAAAGAAAGCACATATCAATCAAAATGGTTGAGTATTCGTGATGTAAAAAGAGAAAAACATGCTAAATATCTAGCAAAAACGAAACATTCTGATTTTAAAGTTTTTGAGCAAACTTTAGAAAGTATTCCAAATAATTGTCAGCTACAAATAAGCAATAGTTCAATAATAAGATACGCACAGTTATTTAGTGTTAAAGAAACTATTAATATTTTCTGTAATAGAGGTACTAGTGGTATTGATGGAAGTACTTCTACGGCAGTGGGTGCTGCATTTTCAAATAAAAATCAAACTGTTTTTATTACAGGAGATCTTAGTTTTTTTTATGATGGTAATGCACTCTGGAATAAAAATATTCCGACAAGTTTCCGAATTATTATAATCAATAATTCTGGTGGCGGAATTTTTAAAATTATTCCAGGACCAAAATCTACAAACGCCTCTAAATACTTTGAAACACCACATTGCTTAACTGCAGAGCATTTATGTAAAATGCATGCCTTTGAGTATCAAAAAGCATTTTCAACTGAAACAGTAAATGAACAGTTAAAAGGTTTTTATGAAACATCAGGAAAACCAAAAATATTAGAAATTTTCACGCCAAGTGAAGAAAATGATTTAATTTTAACAGCATATTTTAAATATATACAGTAATGGGTTTACAAGAGGATTTACAAGAAAGTGAAGATAATTTGCAAGACGGAGAAAATAATTCGGAAGCGCAAGAAATAAGTTTGAAAGAAGGAGAAAAAGTAAACTTAATTATTGAGACTGAGACTGGTTTGGGTTATACTGTTTTAATTAATGAAGAATTTGATGGTTTACTTTTTAGAAGTGAAGTTTTTCAGGAGTTAGAAGAGAATATGGAAGTTACTGGTTATGTGAAAAACATTCGTGAAGATGGTAAAATAGATGTTTCACTTAGGCCACAAGGTTTTAGAAATGTTATCGATTCTGATGTAGATAAAGTACTTGCAAGATTAAAAGATAGTAAAGAGGGGTTTATTTTAATTACGGATAAAAGTTCTCCAGATTCTATTCGTTTTCACATGAAGATGAGCAAAAAAGCATTTAAAAAAGCTGTTGGAAATTTGTATAAACAAAAGCTAATCGTAATAAAAGAAGATAGAATAGAGTTGGTATAATTTTTTTTACAGAATTTTATGTGTTTTTAATTGAAATTTACTTTTAAGTTAGTGGTTTTTTTATTGCCCTCTTAGGTTTAAAATATTTTCATAAAAGGCGTCAGCATTCGGGTCTGCAGGATCCATTTTCCCGTAACCAATTTTATACTGTTTTATCGCTTTTTTATACATTTTTCCTATTTCGTAATACTTTCCAATATAATAATTTCCCAAGGGAGAAGATGGGAATAACTTTAATATCATTTTACCAAAATCACGTAAACGATCTCCGTTTTCTTTTTCAATAATAATGTTTTCAATGGCATAAATATCTTTTTCTCTAACTCCTAAATTGCTGCCAAATAAAAATTCTATTTCTAAATATTTGTTTTCTAAATAAGAAATGGCATCAAGAGGGGCTAAATCTTTAATATTCTTATCATATTCTTCTCTTGATATTGCTGAATAAACTTCAAAAATTTTCGTTAATGCTCTTGGAATTGCTTCACCTATAGCAGAAATTGAATTAGAAGTATCCATAACATCATTTATAATATTAAAATTATTGATTTCTAAAGCCGATAATCCTTTTTGAACTTGATCTATTTTTACTTGCTTTTTTGAAGAAAATGAATTGGAATTATTAGTATAGAAATAAAAAGTATTGTCTTCTTGACCGAATTTAGGTAGATTATAAGAAGCTAACTCGTTACCAATAAAATCAGAAAAGCTAGGGTTAATACAAATAAAAGAATTAATAAAGGCAGTGTCCTCCTGTAAAAAGTGTGTAATTAAATTTGCAGAATATCCATGACCAATAAGACTTATAAAAGGTGATGTTCTGTAATTACTTTCCATGTAAAACATTACTTCATCCCTAAGAAATTCGTAAAAAGCCCTTCCATTCGAAGTTAGTTTTCCTGAATTTCTATTAAAAGAAATGTCTTTTATTTTGCTTTCTTCCATAGAAATGCCAACAATAATTTGTTTGGGAGCTTTGTCTTTTTTTGCAAATAAAACAGAATTACCTACATAAGTATCAAATAGGTATTCTTCATCTAAAACAATGGCTAAAGGATAATTTTTAATGCTGTCTCTTTCATATCCTTCAGGAAGAAAAATTCTTATATTTCTTGTGGTCTCCAAATAATCAGACTCTAAACCTTTTTGAATCGCTTTTTGTGAAAATCCGCAGAAACAAAAAAGAATAAATATTAATGTAAGTGATTTCTTAATCATAAGTTAGAATGTTTATTTTTGCAAGCAATGATCTTTTGTTCATTGCAAGAACGTACAAAATACAAAAATATGATACAACCTGAATGGAAAACGGCCAAAGAATATGAAGATATTACCTATAAAAAATGCAACGGAGTTGCAAGAATAGCGTTTAACAGGCCAAATATTAGAAATGCTTTTCGACCGAAAACTACAAAAGAATTGTATGATGCTTTTTATGATGCAGGTGAAGATGTTAATATTGGCGTAGTCTTGCTTTCTGCTGAAGGACCAAGTACAAAGGATGGTGTGTATTCTTTTTGTTCGGGTGGCGATCAAAAAGCGCGAGGTCATCAAGGTTATGTTGGTGATGATGGATATCACAGGTTAAATATTTTAGAAGTGCAGCGTTTAATACGTTTTATGCCAAAAGCTGTAATTGCGGTAGTTCCGGGTTGGGCAGTTGGCGGCGGACATAGTTTACATGTTGTTTGCGATTTAACTTTGGCGAGCAAAGAACACGCTATTTTTAAGCAAACGGATGCAGATGTAACTTCTTTTGATGGTGGTTATGGCTCTGCTTATTTGGCAAAAATGGTAGGACAGAAAAGAGCAAGAGAAATTTTCTTTTTAGGAAGAAATTATTCAGCTCAAGAAGCTTATGATATGGGAATGGTCAATGCTGTAGTACCCCATGATGATTTAGAAAATACTGCTTATGAATGGGCGCAAGAAATTTTAGAGAAAAGTCCGACTTCTATAAAAATGCTAAAATTTGCCATGAATTTAACAGATGATGGAATGGTTGGTCAGCAAGTTTTTGCAGGTGAAGCAACACGTTTAGCCTATATGACTGATGAAGCAAAAGAGGGCAGGGATGCTTTTCTTGAAAAAAGAAAGCCTAATTTTCCAAAAAAATGGATACCATAGGTTTCCGTTTCGAGTTGCTAGTATTCAATGTGTTGTTTACAATGAATTTATGAAGAAGGAATATATTTTTAACGAGAACAATAGTGGGACTTTTTTAATTCTAAATATTTTCAATAAAAACAAATGAAATCACAAATAGTTACTTTTTTAATAAAATGTCCAGATCAAAAAGGATTGGTAGCAAAAATTACCAGTTTTTTCTATGAAAAAGGATTCAATATTTTAAGTTGTCAGCAATATGTAAACGCGATTGAAGATACTTATTTTATGAGAGTTCGTTTAAATGCAGATGGAACGAATATATCTAAAGATGAATTAGAAAATAGTTTCATTAAGCTAGCTAAACCTTTAGCCTTTAATTGGTCTGTAAATTATGGAAATAAAAAACAGAATGTTGCCATTATGGTTTCGCATACAAGTCATAATTTATACGATTTATTAGAGCGATCTAAAGAAGGGCGTTTAGATTGTGCTATAAAAATGGTGATTAGTAACCATGATAAATTAAGAAACATTGCAGAAATGTTTGCAATTCCTTTTCATTATTTACCTGTTACAAAGGAAACCAAATTACAACAAGAAGCTAAAGTTATCCAATTGTTAGATTCTAATGAAATAGATTTGATCATTATGGCGAGATATATGCAAATTTTATCATCAGATTTTATCAATCATTATCCAGAGAGAATTATCAATATTCATCATTCGTTTTTACCTGCTTTTCAAGGAGCAAATCCTTATAAAAAGGCCTATGAAAGAGGTGTAAAGCTAATTGGAGCAACAGCGCACTATGCAACTGAAGATTTGGATGAAGGTCCGATTATTGAGCAAGATGTAAAACCGGTAACACATGAAAGTACACCAACAACCTTAAAAATAATCGGTGCGGATATAGAAAAATTGGTTTTAGCGAGGGCAGTAAAATGCCATTTAAACCATCAAATTATAGTTTCAGGAAATAGAGCAATTGTTTTTCCAGAAGCAGGTGAGTAGCATAAATTACGAATTATCAATTACGAATATAAATTTTGAACAATTATATGCGTAATTGATAATTCATAAATCGTGATTGTATTTATGAAAATAATTTGTATTGGGCGCAACTACGCAAAGCATATCGAAGAATTAGCAAATGAAAGACCAGACAATCCTGTCGTTTTTCTAAAGCCAGATTCTGCTATTTTACCAAGAAAGAATCCGTTTTTTATACCTCCATTTTCTAATGATGTGCATTATGAAGTAGAGGTTTTAATCAAAATAAATAAAGTTGGTAAACATATAGATGCAAAATTTGCACATAAATATTATGATGAAATTGGATTAGGAATTGATTTTACAGCAAGAGATGTACAAGCAAAATGTAAGGAAAAAGGGTTGCCTTGGGAAAAAGCAAAAGCATTTGATGGCAGTGCCGTTATTGGTGATTTTTATCCCAAAGAACAATTTGATTTAACCAATCTAAAATTTCAACTATATAAGAATGATGAAATTGTTCAAGATGGAAATACTAGTGCGATGTTATGGAAAACTGATGAGTTAATTTCTTACGTTTCTCAATACTTTACCTTAAAAAAAGGAGATATCCTTTTTACAGGAACTCCAGCAGGCGTTGGTAAAGTCGTTGAGAATGATGTTTTAAAAGGAATGCTAGAAAGTAAAGAAGTTTTTAGTATTAGAGTTAAATAATTTGAAATACTTGTAAAAAACAGAAAAGAATAAAAGGGGTGTTAAAACGTCAATTTATGATCTCTTTACATTACTAAATAGTAAGATATAGTCATTTAATTACTATTGCTTAGGGCCGCTTAGAATAAAGTTTTTAGAAGTAGTTTTTTTGAATATTATCATTTAAAAAACTTTATTTAAATTAGACGAAAGTGCGAGAAAAAAAGATATTGATAAAATTAGGAGAATAAATGAACGCAGAAATTATAACAATTGGAGATGAGATTTTAATTGGCCAAATTGTAGATACAAATTCACAATGGATTGGTCAACAATTAAATAAAATCGGAGTTTCAGTATATCAAATAACTTCTATTCAAGATGATAAACAGCATATTCTAAATGCTTTAAAGGAAGCGCAAGAAAGAGCTGGTATTGTAATAATTACAGGAGGTTTAGGTCCGACAAAAGATGATATTACTAAAAAAACAATGGCAGAATTCTTTAATGATGGTGAAATTATAGAATATCCAGAAGTTGTTTTACACATTCAGGAAATGTTTAAGAAATATAACATTCCTTACAGGGAAATACAGCAATATCAGGCACAATTGCCTTCAAAAGCGACTCTATTAATGAATAATTTTGGAACGGCGCCAGGTATGTGGTTTTATGAGAATAAGACCGTTTTTGTTTCACTTCCCGGAGTACCTTATGAAATGAAAGGTTTAATTACGCATCAAGTTTTACCAAAAATTCAGAAGCAGTTTAAACTACCTTTTATTATTCATAAGACAATTATGACGTATGGTCAAGGAGAAAGTACGATTGCAGAAAGAATTGAAGACTTCGAAAATAATTTACCACCTTTTATTAAGTTAGCATATTTACCCTCTTTTGGTAGAGTTCGCTTAAGATTATCCGCTAAAGGTGAAAATAAACAAATTATTGAAACAGCGCTTCATGAAAAAGTAGATGAACTTTATCAACTAATTCCAGAAATTATAACGGGTTTAGATGATGATAGTTCTTTAGAGAAAAGAGTAGGAGCATTGTTGAAGAAAAGTAACAAAACAATTTCGACAGCAGAAAGCTTAACAGGAGGTAAAATTGCTGCGACTTTAGTATCTGTAGCAGGATCTTCTGCCTATTACAAGGGAAGTTTTGTAACATATTCTGCAGAAACAAAAATTAAGCTGTTAGATGTTTCTCCAGAAACTATAGAAAAATATACGGTTGCTAGTAAAGAAGTTGCGTTAGAAATGGCAAGAGGAGCCAAAGAAAAGCTACAAACAGATTACGCAATTGCAGTGACAGGAAATGCAGGGCCAACAGCAGATAATAACGATAAAAGTGTCGGTATCGTGTATATCGCTTTTGTATCAGATGATAAAGAGATTGTGCATGAATTTAATTTCGGGCAACCCAGAGAAAAAGTAATCAATAGAACCGTGAGTAAATCACTCGAAATTTTACAAAAAGAAATTCTTTAAAAATTTATGAAATAGTTTTGTTCATAATTAGAATTATATGTAGATTTGCACCTCGTTTAGAGATAACACTATAAATACTGTCGAAAAGATGTCTAGAGTTTG
>Ga0115005_10005499_pt1 | contig 10029 bp, 11 predicted proteins | sample ArcOceMetagenome_FD_87163 | JGI IMG/M metagenome (GOLD analysis project Ga0115005, IMG submission 87163) | Marine eukaryotic phytoplankton communities from Arctic Ocean - Arctic Ocean - Greenland ARC118M Metagenome | ecosystem: Environmental > Aquatic > Marine > Oceanic | place: Arctic Ocean... | reverse complement strand
TGGGTGAGCCCTCTCCTTTTTTGCCGTCCGTTGCGTTCGTTTCTTCGTCTTCTTTAAACAAAGATTCCAAATCAATTGTTTTATTACCACCTTCCGCACCATCGTTTCCCATAGTTTGAATACCAAAACGAAACATATAGATCGCATGTCGATCTCTTAAATGTCGATACGTGACTGTTCTCATGATCCCGGTCACCAAAGAACGAGCGCCCAATGCTTTTGCGATTTTATCGGGTACTAAATCTTTGTTTGTTGCTTCGATCAATTGTGGGTTGGTTAATTTCCCGTACAAACAACAGGTGATCAATCCTAAAAATTTTACTTTTCGTAAACTCGATCTTGCTTCCATTGCGACAACTCTTCGATTTTGTTGTTCACTCTGCCCATAACGCAAGGCATGCCGATAATTTTCTAAATATTTTTGTCGTGTTATTAATGATTCTAAATACAAACGAATGTCTCTTTTCAATTGCCTTGTACTTTTCAAATGACTTTGCAACCTTTCGTACAATTTTCTTCGTTTGATCATGTCAATCAATATTTCATAAATCATGTCACCCACTCGTTGTTTTTCAATTTCCAATGCTGATTCTTCACCTACGAACATCGAAAAACAACAAGACAACAAGACAACAAGACAACAAGACAACAAGACAACAAGACAACAAGACAACAAGACAACAAGACAAACACATATGGCAAGAGAAAGAGAAATACAAGACTCAGAACATGTGGTGTGTGAAAAACACCCAAATCCAATCAGATCGTCTTACGCATAGCATCCAATTGTTCAATCGCATTGGACAACAATGTAGCATCGTTGTACAAATGTTTTCTTCTGGCTTCCCGCAATTGTTTGCCCCAATATGTTTTTAATCGTTTGACCACCGATCCTTTACTGTTGCCACCGCTACCATTGCCACTGCTGCTGCTGCTGCCACCCGCGTCTTTAATGTCCGGTGGAAGACGTCCATCTCTTAACAAATCACGTATTGCCAATTTACCAATCGTCAACACACTTACGGCCGATTCTTCGGGTCCTGCCATTTCCATGCCAACGCAATCGTTTGTGCACAATACAGGTGCACAAATTGCACCACAGTTTTGACACAATTGTGCAAGTCGTTCACCACCAACATCTTGAATCATTCTCGTTTGCAACGATAAATTTGCAGCAGCATCATTCCCGTCGTTCAAATTACCCTTCGTTCTTTCAAAATTATGTGCTTCCAAATAATCAGGAACAGATCCAATTAATCCAGAAGAACTCCATAAATGCATTGCCATTTTAGCTTGCACTTGTGAATCCGTCGATTTTATTGTTGACGTTGCGTTGTTGTCAGACATTTCAACCCGTACCTTGTCGTCGTCTGCGGCAGGTATTTGATCTCCTTCTTCGTCGCGTAATGCTCGTTGCGTGTTGCGGTTAAATTTGGTCGTACGATGGTGTTCAACTGACTCAAACATTGGGCCATGGCCAGCAACCAATATTAACCAACGCAAGAAAAAAAATGTATTGATGTTTACAGTAATGATTAAATCATTTTCTCGTAAACGATCCTGGTATAAATTAATTGTCAATCGATTGGCCATCTCACTGCCATCCACTGACCCTAACATGGAACTCACACTGTTGGAGACTTGTTGTGCGCATCTTTCTTTTTGCATGACTATGATTTTATTCCAGTCGTTTTCTGGAATTGATAAATTACCAATGATTATGGGCAATATAACACGCAACCAACGAATGTTGGATGAAAAAGATGGGCTTGGTTTGGTATCACTGGACAACAAATGTAAATCTTTCCAATTTCTTACCGCCGGCAATACACAAGAGGTCACCAATATTCTTGCCAACAAATGTCGTACACGTGATGGTAAATCAAAGGCGTCTTCGTCATCGTTCTTGTCGTTGTCATTGTTGCCTTCGTATTTGGTTTCGTTGTCGTTATTGTTGTCGTTGCTGTTGCCGTTACTGTTACCTCCGTCGCGAAACATCAATAATACATATTCATAAATCACATGCAGTAACCAAGCACCACCATAGGGCAATGATTTTAACATGTTTCGTGTGCTATTGATGAACAATTTAATCATTTCACTTGCTTCACCTTTTCTATCATTGATTATATTTTTGATCAACAATCGTCCATACAACGTTTTTTGTTGTTGCTGTACTTCTTTGGGTGATTTTTTTTTTGGTAGCTATGGGATACGAGAAACAAATAAAATGAAACAAACAAGAACAGTGAGCAACGAGAGCAACAAGAGAAGGGGACCGAGGCAACATTGAAATGCACTCACATTTTGCCCTCTTTCTTTAGCAACAGCAATTGGATCGCAATTCAATGATTCTTGTGTACTTGACAAATGCCCAGTTGGTCTTGATAAATTATCTCTCAAACATGAATTCATTTCAAGTGCATTGCAAAAATAATAGCGAATGCATCGAGTACCAACACTCATGCCTTCTTCATTTTCATCGGTTCCAAAAAGCATTCGTTCAAATGTATCCAAACTGAAGAGAAACAAACAACCACAAAAAAAGGTTACTCCATGTGTGGATTGGTTTTCATGGTTGTTAACACGTCTTGAGTCTACTTACTTTCCCTTGCATTTATCATACACTTCGGACAATTCAACTTTTACAATCTGTTTTGTCACTAATAAAAATAAATGTTGGTGTGCTTCTTCTTGTAAATCACCAAATATGGTGGTCATCAAATTGAAAAAACGACGTGAACTGAATTTAATTCGAGAACCAACGGTACGTATTAGATTGTTTGGACCATCGTGGTTATGAAATGTATATTTATACAACTGTACATGCGAAAAATATTTGCGCATTGAGCATTGCAACAGAGAGAAGGAAAAAAAGAAAAAAAGAGGATTCAGTGTGTTGTTGTGTGTCAACTTGTCTTTTTCTTTGTTCACCATCAGCATTTGCCAACTTACATCTATCAAGTAGCATGGGTGGGCCCGAAGCAATGAAAATATTTGAACATAAGCACCAAGACATGAAGCTATCGATTTGGGTAATGTACCGTCGTTTTCTTTTTTTTTAGTACCATTACTTTCCTTTTCCTTCTTTGTGGATTTTGATTTTTTGTTGTTCCGACGTTTCTTTTTCGATGTCACATCTTTCTCTACCTCTTTTTTTTTATCAGATGTATCGTTCCCTTTGTTTTTGAGCTTCTTGGATTCGTTCTTTCTTTTTTTTGCCGCCATCTGTTGTTGTTCCATTTCATCCAATGCATCTTCGGTAATTTTTTTCTTTTTCAATACTTTCGCTTGTGCCATTGCCTCTTTAGCCAATTTATTGTTGCCACCAGCGTCCTTTGGGTATAATTTCTGTACGGTGGCCGTGACGGCTGTATGGATTTGATTTTCAATACCAACCACAATCTCTTCTCGAACTTGTACTTTTCTCATTAAATCATCTAAATTATTATTGTCAATTGCGATAGATGCGAAAGACTGGCGCAGGTGGTTTATCAAACACCCCGATGGTTCTAAATACATCAATTGGGCTAATTTTGGTATTGATGGGTATATTTTACTTTGGTTTTCATTGTATGTTGTGACTGAACGAAGTAAAAAAGAAATGCCAAAGGTAGAGAAAAAAACAGATCAACAACAATGCACAACAATGCACAACAATGCACAACAATGCACAACAATGCACAACAACCCTTTATCAACAACCCATGATCAACAACGAACAAACAAAATCGCTGATCAAATGACACTGTACCTCTTTGAAGTAAATCACGCAACGAACCATCGCCCTGGCTACCTCCACCACCAGCGTCATCTTCGTCGTCGTCATCTTCGCCATCTCCCCCACCCCCAACACTATCATCACCAATGGCCCTTTCAGCAGTAAATTGACTTTGTATGCTTTCAACAATTTTTGCCACGGGTTGATCATCTGTATCTCCTGTGGCTAATCGACCACTACCGCCATTTCCCCAAGAATAAATATTTCCATCTCTTGACAATGCCAAACTGTGGTTGCTGTAACAACTGACTGAACGTATGTCTAATTTACCCTGTTTAATGGCAAAATCTGGTAATTCACCCAATTCCAATGGTTCACCGTCAATGTCTCTTACATTTGCTGGATTTGCACTGTCTATATTGGTTCGTTGATCTTTTAAATCATTTCTTGTTGCTATACCTAATTTACCATAATTACCACTGCCAAACGAATACACTTCCCCGCCCTTCTTAGATACAATCATATTATGAGATTCGCCAGCACATATAACGACAGGGACAATATTGCTGAAGAAATGTATGTAAAACAAACAATAGGACAAGAAGCAAAAGAATTTTTCATTCAATAATAATAAATAACGCAACCGTTTAGTGAATCGTTTCAGCTTTTTTTTTTGGACTCAATGTTGATCTCTACTTACTGTGCCCACAAGTCATCGTTTCTATGTGGTATTAATACATCAGCATCAATTGGGCCTAAACCTAATCGTTGGTCACCTCGACCCCATGCATACAATGTACCACTATCGTCCACAGCCATCGAATGAAATGTACCTATCAAAAAAAAAACATGTCAGTCATGTATCTAACAACCACCAACAAACAGTAGTCAGAAACATTTCATTTCTCACTTATGGATATGTGTTTCACAATGCATTTTGAAAAGAATTGTACTAAAGTAGGCACCCAACAATTATTTAAACCCCCGTGTCCTAATTTGCCATGCCAACCACTTCCCCAAGTATACACTTGCCCTAATTCAGTCAATGCTGCTGTGTGTGTTGTGCCCAATGACAATTCAATCACCCGTTCATTGATGCCCGGTACTCTTCGAGGTGTCCAACAAGATGTGGAATTCAAGTTGGTCTCTTTTGTTTCGACAATGGACAAGGAAGAAGAAGAAGAAGAAGATTTGGTTGCACCACCACTGCCGCCACTGCTGCCCGTTCCATGCCCCAATTGACCCATATCCCCCGTTCCCCAAGTATACAAGTAACCACTCAAGGTGGCGATGCCACCGGAATATTCTTCGCCCCCTGCAACATGTGAAAACCCAATTGTTGTGGTCATGATTAATTTAGAGGGTGTTGTTTGTGCTTCAATATTTTTACCAGTACCAAGTTGACCCTCTAAGCCACGACCCCATGCATAACCCACACCTCTTGCTGTCAATGCCAATGTGTGTGCTGCACCGCATGCCACGGAAACTATTCTTTCGTGCCCAATGTTGTGATTTATAATTGTAGGTAACATTGCATCGTCTTGGCTATTGATGCCCAATTGACCACATTCATTTTCACCACAGGCAAACAAACGACCTCCCAATGTTAAAAACATGGAATGGTGACGACCACAACTGATTTGAATCACGGTTGACAGTGGCATAACACTTGTTAATGCAATCAAGTCCATAGCTGTGTCAAATAAAACATCAAAAAGGTAAGTACATGTACTCTGCAAGGCTTCCAGTCATTACAAAAAATAAACATCTATCAATCTATCAATCACATCGTACCGTTTGGATCATTCATCGACAATGATTCTAAAGACGCTTCACCCAGTTCATTGTCATCCCCACCACCGTCATCACCATTGTGTTTAGCATGCTCAACGTCGTATTCTTCACCCGTAAAGAACAAATGCCGAGGCGATACACCACCTAAACTAGACTTTTCTTGCTCTTCCATCATAATAGCACGAGGTGGCATATTTACGACTGGTGTTGGTATCAAAAATTTGGAATGGGTTTTAACTTTGTTTGCTGATGTCAATTGATCGGCTTCGGAAACGCCTAACCCAAGTCGACTGTTTAATGCACCACCAAAACCACAACCATAAATGGTGCCCGATGCTGTTAAAACCATCGTATGAAACGAACCACACGCAACGTCTGTGACTTGTTCGTGTTGTAAACTAGTTACCACGGTTGGTCGTGTACCTAAGGGGGAAAAGAAACAACAACAACCATGAGGAAGGAGCAATGGCAGTGCAAGATACGGAACCCACGTAACAATATCGTTGGTTTTACTTACGGTTTTTTTCGTCACCAGTACCATTTTTGCCATACAACCCACCACCAAATGCAAACAAACGTTTGGATTCAGTAATGCACAGTGTATTGGTTGTTCCACACACAACGCTCGTAATGGGGTCAATAGCACTGTACCCAACACCACCAGTACTTCCTTTTGATTGTGAAGCAGAACTGCTGCTTTCACTGTTATTCTCTGTGTTGCCCTTGTCCTTTTCCTCCTCGTTTTCATTGTGTTCACCGCTTTCTCTTTTGTCAATGTCCTCTTGCGTATACAATGGGAAAATCACATGTTGTGGTACCTGTTAAAATATAAAATGGCAAAGGGAAAGGAAAAAAGTTGGAAAACCATTCATCCACAACACGTCCAGGACATGCCGTCGAAGCAACAATCATTTCAATCGTTCTTACACATTTATCTCTTTCGTCACCTAAACCAAGACGTCCAAAACTGCCCGTACCCCATATCCACAAAGCACCGTTGTCACTCACAACTGCTGTATGAGCATCTCCAGCACCACCGGTGGAAACGAAAACAGTACTCAGATGTGAAACGTAAGCAGGAACAGTTGAATCATACACATCACCTCTACCCAAACGACCACCATCCCCGTGTCCCCATGTCCAACAAGAGCCTTGCACAGTAATGGCCAACACGTGTTCCGCTCCGGCGTGTACTTCTTTGACAATTTCATGTTGATTCGTCAAAGATTCAACTCGTGTTGGAAAATGTCGATTACTGGTGTCGCCAACACCTAAATTTCCATCTACACAAAACAGAGGGCACAAAACAGAGGGGGGGAGGAGGCCGGGGAAAAGAAGGATCAGTAATCAAACACAATGATTTACCAGAAAGAAAGACACTCAAACAAGTGGGCGGTTTGCACAATAGCACCAACTACCAAACGACCAATTTTATTTTTTTCCCTTCGTCTTACATGTGTTCGCTCCCCATGTCCACACTGTGCCGGATTGATCCACGATCACGGAATAACCATCACCCGCGGAAGCAAAGGTGACGGCAATGGGCAATCGCAGACTTTTTACATCAAATGTTGTGGCGGAATCGTAATCGTAAGACAATAAATAACGGTTCAACATGGGGATGTTGTTGCTTCTTTTGTTGCCATCAAGTGCACGATAATAATTTTTTGGCCCGTTGCCCAATTCACCGTGCGATTCGTCACCAAACGTGTATAAAAAACCATCGGACGTAATCAGTAAAGAGTGGTGCGCGCCACACGCAACGTGAATAATGCGTTTTCTTCCACAAGCATCGGTTCCATCATTGTCGAACCCGTTTTTGATCAAATCCAAACATTGTGTCACACGAAAACGTTCGTTGCCCAATTCACCAAAAGTACCTTCGCCACAGGCAAACCCCATACCAGATTCCGCCACAACAATTGTATGTCCTTCGCCGCACGAAATCTTTTTCAACGTTGGCTCTTGCAATGTCGTGGACATCTTCGATCCCGATCGATGTTTAGTGTTATCCTAAGGTGTTCGATCCCTCGGCGATGTCTCCGTCGATTAGAAGGAAGGGGGTCGCCGCTGCTGCCTCGAAGACCGAGAGCTAAAATTTTGCTCGGTTTGTCCCGCTGCCTTGCCTGCGCTCCTCCGTTCCGTCCTCAAAGCAAGGGAAACAGAGACGTCTCTCAAGCAGCAGCAGTAAAGCCAACACTTGGAATTTTAGGGAAAACCTGTGTTTCAACAAGTACCACTCAAACCCTACACCTCACAGCTACTGTCTTATGGCTACTCTGACCAAAAATCCCATCCACAGTGTTGATGGCGAAAGAAAGACGACCGAACTGACCAAGATGTCGAGTGTGAAATCAACCAACACTGCCAGCCCCAAAAACAATCGTACCAGGCGAACATCCATCGCATTGACGGACGAAGCATTTCGACAAAGATTGAAGCGTTTAAACATTCAAGACACCAAGACAGGGTTGTCGTTGTATGAACACATCTGGAAGTGGAGGGGGAACGAAAGTTTGGATGGCGTCGATGCCTTGGTAGCAACGTTTCATCAATTTGCCGCGACGATTGACAAGACGAGAGTCGGGGTGTCGCGTGTCATCTTCGAATTGCCGGCGGAAAGGTCCAAACACAGTGGCAGGCAAGCGGCCAGAAACAATCAAAATCATTTGCGATTGAAAACAACAATGGCATTGCGTGAAGTCATGGAAATGGTGGTGTCTTCCAACGATTCAATCCGAATTGTCTTGTTTCACGACATCACCAAAGGGGGTGACATGGATCGAATTGATGACCTGGTCAATGAAATCAAACAACAATTTGGCACGCTGTTTGAAAAAGAACTGGTCAGTCCAAAATTGAGAGACATGTTGACAAAAGTGTATCAATCAAATCCATCGGACGAAAGAAATGAATTGCAGCAAGAAATTGGGACCAATTTCACAACATTTGCCACACAGGTTGGGCACGCCATTGCGAAAGTATCAAGATCATCTTTTCGATGATTGTGGTTGGTGGTTGGTGGTTGGTGGTTGGGCGTGTGCGGTGTGTGGTGGTGGTGTTTGTCACTCGGCGGCTATTATTTATTTTTTGTTGGAATGCAATCAATGGCCAGGCACAGTGAAACGGGGGAGACGATGGTGCACGTGGAAGGTGTATAAGCTTGGGTCTACAATGCATACAAGAACTACAATGCAAAAAGAACAACATGCAAGTGTTACTCCAGGTACTGGTAGGATTGTCCCATTACTGTATTATCAAAAACATTCTCCAGGCAATCGCACACAAGCACACCACAACTTTGGGGCTTTTCGCAACACTTGTGAAAAATCGTTGACGTAACATAGCATCGTGAAGTGGTCTTTGAACGTGTGAATACATTCGATGTCACAAAAACGTGTGTCTTGTTTAAAACGTTTGAAGATACTATTCTTGAATGAAAGGTGCAAGTGAAAGCCCAGACGTAGAAATGCATCACGCATCAGCATCACAGATCACAGCATCACCAAAAAGATCACATTATAATTAAAATATCTCTTCATTTATTTTAAAATGACTCAAATCAACTTGGGTTATTTTTACTACCTTCTAGATGGTACCTTCTTCTACTTCTACACCCCACTGCTACTACTGCTGTAGCTGCTACTGTTGTACACAACTCTTTTTTTTTTTACAAATGACTCAATTCATGTTGACGACTAAAAGTTCCATGTTCCTTGATCAATTTCGATATACTACGGAACTGTGGGTGATTGCTGTCTTGCATCAATTGAAATATCAACGATTCCGACGTTGATATTGTCGCACCACTGCTTTCCAATCGTTTCAATGCGACGGTACGATCGAACGATCGGCAACTGCTGACCGCATCCACCGGCACATGGACTTGAATGCCTTGTGACAAAAGATCCAACGCGGTTTGCATGACACAGATGTGTGTTTCAATACCACATAGGATCACGGATTCAACACCAAGAGCCGACAAATGTTGTGTCACTTCTGGTGTACACATACTGAATTGTGTTTTGGCAAAGACGGCCGTCGGAGTGGGGGGTCGGCCAGAAGAAGAAGAGGAAGAGGTGGAAGAGGAAGAAGTGGATGTCGCCGTTGATGCTTCTGCCTCCTTCCAAATGGTAGATAACTCGTGCACGGTGTGTTTCATGGCTTTGGGGTACTGCTCGGTCACGACAACGGGCACGTTGAGCGCCGTTGCTGAGGCAAGCAGAAATTCCGAAGTTTTGATCAGGGAGGCCATGCCGTGGATGATGGGGCGAAACACTTCTTGGATGTCACAGATGAGCAAAGCCGTGGAGTGTATTTTCGGCACAGTCAATCTTGAGATTTTGGTGAGACTGGTCATTGTTGCATGGAACGGGTCAATCGTTTTGTGACGTTCACCGAGTACCAGGTAGTCCTTTTGCTTGGTGGTTTTTGCAAGTTTTGTCAAAATCCAGTTCCGCTTCCGCGAAAACAGCACCGACGGCGACGCGCCGACCCCCAAAAAGCTGCAAAAC
>Ga0115005_10005497_pt1 | contig 10030 bp, 5 predicted proteins | sample ArcOceMetagenome_FD_87163 | JGI IMG/M metagenome (GOLD analysis project Ga0115005, IMG submission 87163) | Marine eukaryotic phytoplankton communities from Arctic Ocean - Arctic Ocean - Greenland ARC118M Metagenome | ecosystem: Environmental > Aquatic > Marine > Oceanic | place: Arctic Ocean... | reverse complement strand
GATTTGGACTGGTGAGTCTGGTGAAAATAAATCAAATTCATATAATAATTGAAATTAGCTTATAAAATTATGGCTGAGAAGAGCACCTTTTGGTTCGAGTTCGTGGATTCTACTTCTTCTTCGCACAATAGTGTAATCTTCAACGTTCCGTTCAGTACGTGGTGTTGGAGATCCAAAATACCATGAATTTCGTATCTTCAAAATTAGAGATGGGCTAGGTAAGAATTTGTTTTGTTGAATACGTGTAGGCAATATTCACAACAATGAATATCATGTATGGACGTGTCAAACAAGGCATCTGATTTTGATAAAACAGCGCCAAACGTTCCAAAGTCTGTTCTCTATCAGAAGTCGATCCAGAGACAATTACAATGACGGCATAAAATGCCAGTTCTACAGTACTGATAACTGTAAGTAGGCACGGGGATTTCTATTCAAAGTTCGGATACAAACGTACCTTTTGCAGCTACTGGACGCCAGCTAGCTTGAGTTCACTCACGCCAAGTAGATGCTGGCGAAAAGAAGAAGAAAAATAAAGGACTCTACACTAACCCATGAAAATTTCTTGAGAATCAAAATTGGGATTGCACCAAGAGCATCTGGATCAATGATGTCTACCATTATAGCGCCTAAAGTACGATACACACAAAAAGCTAGTGGTGAGTGCATTGATTTCTGAGAATGTTGCCGTTAATCTCAACTAGTAACGCCAGTAAGAGATGCGAAATCAGAATAGATTGGTAGCGTCAATTTCGCAAGGGAAATATCCTGCTGCATATGAGGATTGCATGAACATTAAAAAAGCTTGCGATCTTTCCTCCCACATAAAAAGTCAACCACTTGACAGTACACGCGTACCGTACTTACCATCTGATAAAGTAATTGTAAGATTTTCTACGTAAGCATCCCACTATCCCGAGGTTGGGATTTCTCATGCCATAACTAATTTTCAGTACCGAACACCTCGAAAGCAATCTTTCACAGATGCAAACTCAGATTCACAAGATCCTTTCTCCAAGATACCAGCTGTGTGCTGGTTTGATACACAGGTAGCGTACACACGAATGGCATCAGGACATACTTTTTTCATCTCGTTGAATGCAGCAGTCATTCTATTGGGTAAAATACTACCCTTTGATGGATCGGGTGCTAAACGGGCCGCTGTCCTTTGAATTGGGGGCATATTCTTCGTTGATGTTGTTTGTTTATGTTTGAGTTGGGTATCAAGCAAGAGTGAGTGAGTCAAGAGGTATCAAGCCTCCTGCTCTGAGGTTTTATAACTAACCTGAGGTTTTATAACGTAAATTATTAACGTAAATTATGAGAGTTGAGGTGAAGGGGTGGTAATGGGACTTGGCCCCCATTTCCATTGTACAAAGAAATATCGAGAATGAGAAGGGAACGGCGGGGCCGGCCGGGCCGGGCGCGAACAGACGATGCCTTCATTCATTCCTTTGTGGGGCAATTGTAAGGGATCGCCGAAAATGGACAATCCTGGTTCTCCCCAAAAATAGCAATGCCCTGTGAATTATTAATGAAGCCTGAAATCAACAGTCAACAAACAGCAAACAGTCAACCTTTAAAAAATTACCCGTAACATCAACTCTTTGCTCTGATAAAGAAGCAATTACAGTCGTGAGCAATGGGAGCATCCGCATCACGCGAGAAGTTTAGAGAGTCATTTGAGGAACTAATTGGTGAAGACATTTCACCAGACGATGCAGAGTTCTGGGATGAATTATGGAAGATTCCCTCTTCGGCGGAAGAAGTGTTCGAGCTAATTTCCCCTGGAGCTGCTCGCTACCTCCGAGACGAAAGGTTCGATAACCTTGCAACCTTATTTACGCAGGCCACAGCTCAATTGTGTCAGATTGTTGAAACCCCGTATAGTATTTACTTTGACCAGGCGCTCAATTGTGTTCGGGTTCTCACTCGTGTCCTTCCGTTTCTTCTCGAGAAAGGTGCGTGAAGCATTGACTTGTCACTTGTCATTTTAACTTCACTTGAATCATAGAATCGCCACATATGCTCACTTTCGTATTTTTAGGAGATCTTGGTGAAGCCGATGTAAACGTGGAATCGCTTTGCTGGGGCACAGGTGAGGCGGAAGAAGCTGGTGACTTCCGCGACTCAATTGTTGGTAAAATTATCGGCGTTGACGAGAGATTTAATCTTGCCAAAACCGCGGTTGATGACGAAGAGGCTCCAGAGCCACTTGCTCTACTGGCAATTCATGCTGCAATGCACATGCTTTTCCTTCCACAATTTACTTGTGATTTCTATGAGGAAGAAGCGAAAGATGATGATTCTGTGTCGAGTGATGAAGAAGAAGAGGAAGGATATTTGGAAAAGAATTTGAAGAAGGCGGAGCAGGAAGAGGATGAGAGGCAGGCGAAAGTGGACAAAGCCATGAAGAATGAGGCTGGGTTGAAAAAAATTAGTTATGCTGCAGAAGGCATTCTCTTGCAGCCTAAACCTGCCTGTATTGTGTGGGCTGGAGGTTGTGGAGTAAAGTCAAAAAAGGTACGTATTCATTGACTACTTTCAAACTTGAACTTTATTCTGTCACCTCTGAGTATCTAATGCTGTATTTTGATTTCTTTGCAGCTACTTTCTGAATCCAACACACGCAAATTCGACAAGAATCGGGTCGAAGTTCTTCGTTTGTTGCTAGCTGCTTGTTGTGACCCTCTCTACTCCACCGCGGAAGAGTACAACCCTCTTGCATCTCGCTGGCTTTCGGTGGCAACTGCCGCTGATGCCCCGAATGCAATCTGTCTCTTTTATTCCCTATTAAATACTATTATTACTTATGATCCCAAGCAAGGTATCAGTAGTGCCTTTGCAGCTGATGCTCATTCTAAAGTGGTTGAACTTTCGGCGCAAATTCTATGTGTCCTATTGGACTGCGGGCTTTCGGGCTCTCCAGAATTAGTAAGAAATGATGCCAGTGAGGATATTGTGGATTTCGAAGAGGCAGCTAAAACAGGATTTAACATCTTCAGAACAACTTTAGCCAGAATCACTAATGGCAAAGAGCTTTCACTAATCTACGATGGGCTAACTCGACTTTTGTGGAATGTTCATGAGAGTGGAAATAACTTGATGCCAGGTTCTTCGAAAGGAATCCAATGTTATCAGGAGATACTCGTCCTCTTCTGGAAGATGCTTGACGAGAATCCTCTCTTCATGAGCCATATTTTGACAAACTGCGATATCACAAAGATTGTTGTGCCAATCTGTTACATTCTCTATCAATCTCGCAAAGACCCAACTCGTATTGGACTTGTGCATATTTGCACCTTTCTTCTGTTGAAATTAAGTGGGGAAAGAAGTTTCGCTGTCAGCCTCAATAAACCCTACACTACCCGTCTCCCGTGCGACTTGCCACTTTTTACCGGCGGACATGCAGACTTGATCAGTATCACTTTCCACAAGCTCGTGGTAAATGGTTGCATCAAACTTGTGCCACTTTATTCTTGCTTCCTCACCATTATTTGCAACGTATCCCCGTACTGGCGTAAAATGTCTCTGGTTGGTGCTGTAAAGATGGTGAATCTCTTCGAGCTGTTGGCTTCTCCGAAATTTATATTCAGCAGTTATAGAGCTTATCAGCATTTAGCTCAGTTGCTTGAAATATTCAATAATATCATCCAATACCAATATCATGGCAACCAGCACTTGGTGTATGCAATCGTAAGAAGGAAAGATACATTTGGTAAGTTGGCAACGATGAGTCTTCCAAGAGCTTTGTCCTTGTATGAAAAAGCATATGGAGACCAAACCAAAAAGGCGAAGGAATTGGCTCGTAATAGAATTGTTTCTGTGAAGCATGTTGACGAGGACGGTAAAGATGTCAAGCACGACGACGATGACTCTGACGACGAGGATGACATTTTGAGTACACATTTCGAACCCACTGAATCATGGTTGTCAGATTTCAAGGATAAGATGCCCTTCGAGACACTCACAAGACTGCTTCAGCACTTGGTGCCAGTAATCGATGATGTGATCGCAAGGGTTGATGGTGTTGTGGACGAGAGTGTCATTCTTGACGTTTTAAAGGATGTCACAATGGTTGGACTCCTTCCTGTTCCTCATCCAATTGTCATCCGCAAATATCAACCGAATCAATACACCGCTTTGTGGTTCACAGCATATCTGTGGGGAGTCATCTATGTGAACCATCAAAATCTTCCAATTTTTGATGGGAAAGCTATCAAATTATTTCGTGTTTCTGTCAATGGTATTGACAAGTATGATGACGATGACACTGACGATGATGAGTCTGACGATGAATACGAATAGGCAGGTTTTGACAGGACTTTAAATTTGAAACCGACAATGAAGCTTCTTGCCTTGAACTTCGGTCCAGGCAGGATTTTTTTCTACAAATAGAAGAAGCGTACCTGCTGGGGGGGGGCGTCCATAGAGACAACAAATGGTTGGCGACTTTGGAACTATTGTAGATGTTGAATGTGTTTTGCGAACAAAATTGTTTTCTAATAGCTATCGTTATTTTTGTATTAGTGTAGGGGCTCTATCTCAAACTTTATACTCTGCGTGTACAGTAAGCTTGTTGGGAATGATAAGAAAAGATTATATTTCATGCTCTTCCTTTTGCCTTTCCTTTTGAAAATTTACCAGCGAGGACAGACATTATCCTTGACTTTTGTATCTTGTTTCTGTTGCCACCTTGATACTGCCATTACGATTTCCTATCTTACAGTATGTTTTATAAAGCATTTTTCTGCGAACCCGTCATAAGAAGAAGGATGATAAGAAAGTCAAAACAGTCTGAAAGATTGATGCGGCGAACATTGTCAAAATGTCATGCAACTATTTGAAATGTTTGAGAGACTGTTACGGTTGAGGTTTATTGGAAATTATACAGCAAATTCAAAATCGCTACATCAACTGCACGTCATAAGCTTGGGCCCAACTATTAGTTTCATAAATCAACAAAAGCGTTTTGATCCCTCTTCCCTGATTCTATTCATTCATTCGACCTTAAAAGTGAGTGAGTAGAATTATTAGTAAATTAGAGTATGGCGAGGAGAGAGGAAAGTTCCAACGATCGCGAAACGTGCACAACCAAACGACTACATAGTATTGCCCCCCATTTCCCTCCATTCTTATGGTGGGACTCAACGCTATGTTATTACTAACATGAATAAAAAAGTCCCATTGCAACCGACACCGAAGTGAAACTGCCAATTTTTTCACACAAAAGTCTCTAGTGTGTGCCAAAAACAGCTATTAAGACCCAAGCTATCAAGATTTACATTTCCAAAAGCATCTCCGGCCAAAATTCGTTCCTTTCAAAACCAAGAGTGGATGACACACACTAATTGGAACACAAAGAACAATGGCATATGAATCAATGATGTATACCAATGAGCCATATGGCGCAAGAGGTGGACGTCCCTACCCTGACAGAGAACAAGAAGCACATTTCATAACGCCACCCACGTATTTTCAGCACGAGCGTAATGGTTTTCCCAACAGACAACCAGAAGCCCCCTATTATTATGATGCGTCCAAGGAACCACCCAATCAAGAATCACAATACCGCCATCAAGGACACAGATCTCCCTTTCCTCATCATGTCGATCGCGCGTTTCCTCGTAATCGCGAGGAAATGCATTATGACAGCCATCCGCGTGCAGCACTAAACTTTCCTCCACGGCATAATTATCCGGAAGAGAGGTTTCCTGGCCATATGCGTTTACCCCCGCCTAGACCTATGTCTTACAGCCAAGAACGCGGAGAGATTCATTCACATCCCTGCGGTCGTGAGTCCTCGCCAACGGAAATGAGTCATCACAAGAGCCAGATCATTAGTCAACGTGCTATTCAGCATGGTGATCGTTCGAGAAATGCAAAGGTAGATCGTACGATCAGACTAACGCATTCCACTGATTCTACGATCATACTAACGCATTCCACTGATTCTACGTCATCAGTGGCGGCTAGCGTTGATGCAAGTCAATCATTGTTGAAACAAGGAGGAAGTGAGTGCAACAAAAACAGCTCACAGCAGCCACCTCCAAAATCTAACGAGAACAATACGGATATGCTGAATGATGCTCTTCTCTTGGCAAGTGTTGCGAAAATGGCCAGGTCGGAGGCCGATCACAAGCCCAATACCTCTTGTAATTTGATAGAAAGAACTGTTAGCGTTGATGCGAAGGATTCTCCTGATGCTGATCGTGCAAGGACACCTTCGCCGCGAAATGTCGACGATTGCAAAGCTGTTACTCCAAGTTTATCCTCAAAAATGCATCCTGCGCCCCACAGCGATTTTGCTAAGGAAAATGATGTTCAAGATGTAATTAAGAACAAACTTTCTCAAGTTAGCGTTGAAAGTATAGGAAACCTAGATCGGCCTTTGATCGAAATGAGAACAAGTGAATCTCATGATCAAGGAGAAGAACGAGCGCCCCCTCGTCACCCACTATCTTTTTCGAGAGAAGAAAGAACTACGAGGCATTATCATGGCCGATCCCCAAGTTTTACAGGTTCAGTTCCAGACCATGCGCATCCAAGAAGACTTGGTGATGCTGAAGTCGCCAGTGGTAATTCACCTGATAGTGATCATCATCATAGGTTTCAGCATTTCCCCGGAGATAGTTACCATCATTCATACGGTGGTCACCCAGCACCTCGACCTCGACCTCACGAAATGAAACACGATCGTTATCCTGTTTATCGCCCGCAACCTCGTTATGAGGAATCACCTCACTTCGAAGATGAGATGAGGTTTTCTCGCTATCCTCTTCAGCCAATGCATCCTCATCGACCAATATACTCTAGTAGGGAAGACCGACCGTATTTCCACCTGCCGGGTCACTACAATAGACCCCCAGGTTATCATGGGGTTCCGACCCAGCATTTCACTGATCGAAGAGGTATGGGTGGACCATCACGACGTCCTGATGATCTCCATCCTGTCCGCCGTGATGGTTTTAGGGCGCCATCTCATGACTACAGAGGATACCCGCTTCATAGTCAGGGGCAACCTCATCATCCTAATAGTGGTAAAATATTTCTGAAACGCAAATGCGCATGGAAGAACTACCCTGAACTTGAGCATTTCTTAATTGAGAACAGGGAAGAATACTTGCGCCATTCTGCTATGAATTATACTCAAGAACAGAAACAATACAACAACGAGCTTACTGAGCGATTGCTTGAGGTCGCAGCAAAACACAACTACGAATTCGACAGAAAAGACTTTAATTTTGTCGCAATTAGAGACCGAATCCGATGTTATTACAAGAGCTATGTACAGAATTGTAAGAAGAGGGGGATATCTATAGATCATAAGACAAATAAGAAACAGAAGATTGAAGAAGAGTACGACGCGAAGGATACAATAACAACAGTTTCCCACGAGGTCGCAAGCGATACAAATGCAGCTGATTGCGGCGAAAGTGGCGAATGTCCTAGTGATGAAAAACATCAAAGCAATATTGATGCTTCAGATGTGGAGACACTTGATGGCGAGTGAACTTGTTGGGAAATTTTTTTAAATGATTGATTCGTGGTATTATGAGTCCTTGTAAATTTTTATAATGAAAAGTTTTGAATGTTGACTTTGAACTTCAAACTAAGATTTGATTTTACAGCTTTACTTCAAGTTTCACGAAGCGATCAAGTCCACCAAAATCTTGTAAACCTTCAATGAAATTGACTTGTTCTTCTTTCTCAGCACATTTTTGAATAAGAATGGGATGGGAAGTATCAACTTCCATCCAACAAATAGGATTGAAGTCGCGATGGACCTCCCTCTCACACCACTCTGGCAATCGCAGTAGAATATCTCTTACTACATCTAATCCGTCATCTCCTCCACATAGAGCACGATGATCTTCAAAATCAATCACATCGTTGGTTAGGCCTTCCATGTCTTTTGAAGGTATATATGGAGGATTGCTCACTATCAAGTCATACTTGAAAACAAAGTTATTATCCATATCTTGCCTCTTGTCATTGGAATACTCAGCAGCTGAGCATAAAGCTGGCTCATGGTATTGTGACTGATTGTCACCCAAAACAAACTTGGAATTTTCTGACGATAAATCAATCGCAGCTTCTGACACATCAATTGCAAATACATCCACATCATTTGGAAACATTTTGGCAATGGACAAGCCAATTGCTCCTGTACCACAACCCACATCCAATATTCGTATTCTTCTTGCATCGTCATTTGCCCGCAAAGACTGAATCATTCTGCGAATATCGCTGGCAGCGTATTCTACTAATTCCTCAGTTTCGGGTCTAGGACAAAGACAAGGCGATCGCACCTTCAACACACAATCATGAAAATCCCATTGTCCAATGATGTACTGTAGAGGTTCCTTTGCTATCCGCCGTTCAAGCATTTTGACAAAAAAATCAAGTTCTTGCCTAGTTAAGACTTTATCACTGAGGGCTGCATTGTAGCTCTTACTATCGTAAATCTTGAGAAGTTGAGCGAAGCCATTGTCTTCCCAACTAAACTCATCTTTCAGGGCAAATGATAAAAGATGACAGACTGATGCTGTCGGTTCTGGTGCAGAATTTTCTTCAAGAAGTGCAACGGAAGTGACAAGAGTTTCATAGACGGTTTCACTTGCGGAGAGAGCCTGTTTTATCTGTTTAGCATCAACAAGAGTATTTGCGTGGGATGATAACGTGAATCTTGCCATCTGGCGACGGTGAAAACTCCAGCCACTTCTGTTCGTAATGGGAAACGTCTGGAACGCAGCCACATAGCTTGATTTAGCTGACAACGTTGATAATGCACGTCCCGCTGCCCACACATGGAGAACTACTGATCTCATGACCCAATTCCAAATTCAATTCCAGGTAGTGTACGTGGTGTATCGGTTCGAAAGGACAAAAGAATGAAGTGTATTTGTGACAAATTCAATCTTTCCTTTCGTGGTAACAAAATCTCCACTTAAAGACTATCTTGAAAGTTTGCGTAATGGTCGCTGCGGTATTTCACCTACAAGGATGAGATCAAGGTCGGTAGTTGTAGTGGAGACGGTCGGCGTCAAGGTACCAGGGGTACTTGTTACTACTTGCCATCCTCAGTGTCAGTCAGTTTCTTGTCAAAATGTTGGAAGAATAATAAAGAGAAAGTGCGCGCAAATCATTTGTCAGTCTGTCCATCCATCTGTTCGGGAGAACCACACTCCACTTGGATTCATTCGACTCACTCACTCTCATCCATCACTCTCAAGCCACACAATTCTTTTTGTTATTGTTTATGGTGTGCTCATATTTCTTCTTGTCACAAAATACCAAAGCGCACTTCATCATGAACTGAACGTCGATGTGCATGGTAAAATACCATTAGGGATGATGTGTTGCTTAGGTGATGAACCTGAGTCGAACTTTCATGTACGCACCACTATGTGTAGCTGTTCTAGCAGCCATCAACAACGGTGAGTTTCTAACAAATTATCCCACCATCAATAGATTTGTGTCATAGTGATCGATCCCAAAATCTGATATAATGAGCCTGAAGGTACTTTGTGCCTCCTGAACGACAACACCTTTGGAGTGAATGACACAAATCTATTTTGCCCATGAGCATGACACGTGTATAGTAGAGTTCAAATGAGGACTACCTTATCTTAGGACACCTTCAGAACCTTCGGGTTATGAGAACAAAAAAAAAGTTATTGTAAATTTACTGATGAACTCTGCAATCACTCGATCAAAAATGTCTTCACACTCGTTTGCAGCCTTTTACTGACTTCAAAAACAGCCGTTTCCCTTTTCACACTGTCAGGTCTCAATTGTAAATGGTTTTCCATTCATACGTTCAATGATGATGTATGGGATTAGTTTGAAGGTGTAGGAACAAGATACAAGGAGAGGAAACAGTCGAATTAGAGTTCCATACAATATTGGTCCCAGATACTCATTTCTCACTCATCGAGAAACTGGCTGGTTTTGCTAGGTGCGAATTACATGTCACAGACTCACTCATGTCTCACCCCATTAGAATCTGTTTGCTTGCCTGGTGAAG
>Ga0115005_10005495_pt1 | contig 10034 bp, 6 predicted proteins | sample ArcOceMetagenome_FD_87163 | JGI IMG/M metagenome (GOLD analysis project Ga0115005, IMG submission 87163) | Marine eukaryotic phytoplankton communities from Arctic Ocean - Arctic Ocean - Greenland ARC118M Metagenome | ecosystem: Environmental > Aquatic > Marine > Oceanic | place: Arctic Ocean... | reverse complement strand
TCATTACCAATGATTTCGTCACCCGCTTTAACAGCGCCAATACGGCGAATATCCAAACGAACAGAAGCATAAAATTTAAGGGCATTACCACCAGTAGTCGTTTCTGGAGAGCCAAACATCACACCAATTTTCATACGAATTTGGTTGATAAAAATGATCATGGTATTTGATTTTTTCAAATTACCCGTTAATTTACGCATAGCTTGCGACAACATACGAGCTTGTAAGCCCATGTGTGAATCACCCATGTCGCCTTCAATTTCTGCTCTTGGTGTAAGCGCAGCAACAGAATCGACAACAATAATATCGATAGCACCTGAACGGGTTAACATGTCACAAATTTCTAATGCTTGCTCACCTGTATCTGGTTGAGAAACAAGTAACTCATTGATGTTTACACCTAACTTTTCTGCGTAGATTGGGTCAAGTGCATGCTCTGCATCAACGAAAGCACATACTTTACCATTACGTTGAGCTTCTGCGATAACTTCAAGGGTTAACGTTGTTTTACCGCTCGACTCAGGGCCATAAATTTCTACAACACGACCTAGCGGTAAACCACCAGCACCTAATGCAACATCCAATGCTAAAGAACCTGTAGAGATGGTTTCAACATCCATAGTGTTGTTATCACCAAGCTTCATAATTGAGCCTTTACCAAATTGTCTTTCGATTTGGCTTAATGCTGCTTCTAGTGCTTTTTCTTTATCATCTTTCATGTTTATTCCACCAATGTGTATGTGATTTCGTTTTAATGAAGCAAGTATACTGTATGACCGTACAGTATCAAGCTTTTTTACAATTTTTTTTATTTTTATAATAAATCACACGACACATGACCAATAAGCAGCTGAATTAAATGAACTTATTAAGATTAAGTAACTTTTATCAATTGCTTTTTAAAAAGTTACTGATTGTGTTAATTAGTTAATGCTCTGTATACAACCTTATAAATTCAGTTCAAGTTTACCTTGAATAGATAGTGTCTGAATTGATGGCTTATACCATCATATAATTATTATTTTTAAATGAACTTAGAGTTTAAGCAGAGAAATAACAACAATAATATTAGACCTTTCCTCGCAGATAACGATGATGCATTAAGATACAACGCGTCTTTAAAGTCGCTCGTAAGGCGCACCAATATAAAAAACGAGATGCAGATCTATACATTAGTTACGTCGAAAAAAAAAGATGATTATCTTTCACAGGTACTCGCCTACTTTTATAATATATTTATTCCAGTTAACAGAGATGCCTTACTTATACTCCAATAAAAGTCTCAACAATAGTTGTGCTATTAACTTATTGAACATCAACACTCAATCTTCATGCAGTAATCAATAGGTTTAGTAAGGGATATGTAACATCTCGGATCAAAAGATATTAGGTGATATATGGGATGTTGAGTAGGTTGTTAACGTTACTCATACTCACATGGTTAACATCAATATTAACCATTGTGAATATTCGTTTTATTTGACCTTCAACTTTCTTTTCACAACATTAGCAGTGCTACCGGAAAGGCCTAGTTACATTGACAAGGTTTGCATCACATGTAACTACGTATTTATTTTTAGTGTCCTATATTATCGCCATTATACAAGTCGAAAGAAACTAACAGCCTGTTGCAGATTTGCTGACTGAGCGTCCATTTCTTCTGCAGTGGCGGCTAATTCTTCGGAGCTGGCGGCATTTCTTTGGGTAAGCTGGTCAACTTGTTGCATTGCGGTGGTGATTTGTCCAGCGGCAATAGATTGCTCGTCTGAGGCGTTACTAATTCCTTGCACAAGCTCTGCTGTTCTGGATATGTCAGGTACCATTTTTTCAATTAACTCACCTGCTTGCTGGGCAATTTCAACGCTATTTTCTGTTAGTTTACCTATTTCTGAAGCCGCTAATTGGCTTCTTTCTGCTAATTTACGAACTTCTCCAGCCACCACAGTGAACCCTTTACCATATTCTCCTGCTCGCCCCGCTTCGATTGCCGCATTGAGTGCTAACATGTTAGTTTGATAAGCGACCTCTTCAATGATTGAAATTTTTTGTGCAATTTCTTTCATCGCATTTACGGTATGAATAACAGCACTGCCCCCCTCTTGTGCCGAAGATGCTGATGCTGTAGCTAATGTATCCGTTGTTGTGGCATTATCGCTATTTTGATTAATAGACACTCCAATTTGTTCTATTGCCTCGCTAGTTTGTTCAACACTCGTGGCTTGTTCACTAGTCGCTTCACTTAAAGAATTCGCTGAATCACTCACTTGTTGTGCGGCGGAGGCAATTTGTTCTGAATTATTTTTAATTTGTTGTATAACATCTACTAACTTTACTTCCATCAATTGTAATGCAGCATAAATACCGGTAGATTTCTGACTTGAGCCATTGCCCGAACAGCTTAATCGACCCGCTGCAATCGACTCGGCAATATTAAGAACATCTGAAGGCTCTGCACCTATTTGTGTTAATACATTTCGAAGAATAGTATAAAACAAAATCAAGGTGATCAGGATGATAATTGCTGCAACAACAACACTCACCATTAATGCCTCTTGAGCCTCAGTGCTAAGCTGCGCAGCATAAACCTGAATCTCTTTTGCAATGCTATTATCAATTTCTTTTAATAAACCTATCTTACCTGTTTGTTTATCAAACCAATCAACAGGATTAATACCAAAGTCCTGCTGCATGCCAGAGAATAATATGGACCGGATATCCTCGACTTCTTTAATGATGTCATTCGTCATCGTTTTCTTGAAATTATTTACCATGGTGTCTGTCGCTAAAGACAGGAAAACCTGATTGTAGGTGTTCTGCTGGCCCACCAGATGGATGAATTTGAGATATTTAGAATTTGAAATACTATTTTCAGCAAAAATACTTGATACAACAGCGCGTTCTATCCCTGCTCGCTCTTTACTCAACATAAAGTTTGTGTAAGCAACTGCCATTGTCGTTAATTCAGCATTTGCGCTAAATTTCGAAAGTTGATCACCCAGAGAGAGAAAAATGGCATTAGTTTGAGTATAAAAACCAATGGCATTTGCGGCGTCAATTGATTGATTAGTGACACTTGAACGTATTTCATCTAAATCTTTCAAGCGAATTAACGCTTCGTTTATAGTCTGGTTGGTGCCCTTACCAAATGTTAATATATTTAAAGTTGATATGAATTTTTGTAAGGTTTTAACTTTGCTATCAACATCTTCACGCTGAGCAATAAGTTTTGACGAAAACTTTGTTCCTTTGGAGCTCAAAAAACCGGCAGTCATACCACGCTCTTTTTGTAACTCATGCACCAAATTGCTCGATTCTACAATTAATTGTGTCAATTGAGTTAGAGTATCGGCTTCTTTATAAATAGTAGTGTTAACACTTATCTGAAGTCCAGAAAAAAACAACAACCCCATTAAGGGTACAGCAGCAATTAAAAAAAGTTTGCTCTTAAGCTTTAGATTATTAATAAATTTCAAAATATTTCCTTTAAGTAAACTAATAAGTATTTATTAGTTAGTAGCCTTGCCTGGCAACTAAATCGATTAACTCCGCCCGTATCTTTAATATGCAGCGTTTGTTTTGATCCAGGTTTTTTATCTGGTTCAACGTCCTACAAAGCGTATAACAGCGTGTGTTTTCAGCACCTTGAAACCACTATTGTGACGAAAGGGGTACTGATTAATAGGGTATTGACGCTTAATAGTAGTTTAAGCAATTATGGCATTATCTTTGTTTTATAAAGCTTCGAATTAATTGAATTAGAATAATTATTAACGTTAGATTTTTTATCTTGTCAACAATCTCATCAACACACTGACAGGCTGGCTAGAAAAAAGCCAGAATATATTGCATTTACGTACTAAGTAATAGAAATTTATTAGTAAATATTAGCCGCTGGACCTATATAAGGGATAAGGCTTAAACCCCTTAGGCATAAATTAACCACCATTGTTAATCCAATTTAGACTATACCTAGTTGATGCCTGTTTATTAAGGAAGCTGGAAACATAAGTGATATAGCATCATTTTATATCAGCCGAATAGTTATAGCCTACATAATCACTCTTCATTAGAATTCATATCAGCCAAGGCCTACTATTTATCTTCCATCTCGTCGAATATGCCACGTTTACTCAGTTAAATCTTTTTACTGTATTGGAAGCGCTTTTTTAATTGAAGCAAACCAACATTTTCTTACCACAAGTATTAATTATTTAAGAAAACCGACATTTTTTTTGGGTAATTGAACGTAACGCTCAACTTCTTTTTCGTCACTTTCAGGGCCTAAATCGCTGAATCAATATATATACCATCCCACACTGCTCCAAATATACTTCCTCTTCAATCGGCATGCAAAAATGTCAATCATAAAATATTTTTGGTGCTACTGTAAAAGTAGAATCAAGAAGCCTCTATAGAAATTTAGTTAAGGGTTTATCAGCCTACCTTAAGCTATTTCAGCTGGTATAAAGGGTTGGTACATTCATTTAAAAAATTTTCTCCCCCAATCCAATATTCATATACTGCGTTCAGTTGTCTTAATACATTGCCAGCTTATACCTTTGATACTCGCTCAAGATTTAGCATGTCCATATAATAAGTTAAAGTTTTGGTTTGATGATTCATCACTAGCTCTATCTTTCTATCCACAGTATTATTAGCGACAGTAAGTATCACTTAGCGTAATAGGTGTATGTTTTTTGTCTTGAAAAACTAGCGTAAAAAAAACGACACTTACACATACAATAAATAGCAAAGGCTAAATTAGCTTAGCCCAGAGAACATAAAGAGATTAAAAACCAGTATGAATACGACTTCTGATAAGATTGATTTATCCTCTCACACCCCTATGATGCGCCAATACTTAACAATTAAAGCTGAGTTTCCTCACATTTTAATTTTTTATCGCATGGGAGACTTCTACGAATTATTTTTTGATGATGCTCGAAAAGCGTCCGACTTACTCGATATCTCATTAACTGCGCGTGGTAAAACGGGTGGAAATGCAATACCAATGGCAGGTGTTCCCTATCATGCAGTTGAAAATTACTTGGCTAAGCTTGTACAACTTGGCGAGTCTGTTGCTATTTGTGAACAAATTGGCGATCCGGCGACGAGTAAAGGACCCGTTGAACGTAAAGTTGTCAGAGTAATAACACCAGGAACAGTCAGTGATGAAGCTTTATTACTTGATAGGCATGACAATTTAATTGTTGCCGTAAGTGAAGGTGGTCATAAATCATCTAAAGGATTTGGGCTGTCATATCTTGATATGACCAGCGGTAGATTTGTATTAACAGAGCCCAATACAATTGAGCAATTACAAGCAGAATTACAACGTTTGTCTCCTGCAGAGCTACTTTATAGTGAAACCTTTTCTGAACCTGATTTACTCAAAGGCTATCAAGGGTTAAGACGAAGATCTGAATGGGAATTTGATCTCGATACTGCTGTTAATTTACTTAATACCCAGTTTGGTACAAAAGAGTTATCCGGGTTTGGCGTTAATGACAATGCGTTAGGGTTGATGGCTGCTGGCTGTTTATTTCAATACGTAAAAGAATGTCAACGCAGCGCTCTTCCTCATATTCGTGCAATTATTTGTGAATCGTCAGCGTCAGGTGTCATTTTAGATGCCGCCACTCGCCGTAATTTAGAGCTGACTCAAAACTTACAAGGTGGCTTCGAAAACACGCTCGCCTCTGTATTAGATAAGTCAGCGACACCAATGGGGTCAAGACTGTTAAAACGTTGGTTACACTTTCCTTTACGCGACTTAAGTATATTGTCAGCACGTCAACAGGCAACTAGCGAACTATTATCGCAAGACTTAACGAATGAGCTGTTTGCTCAACTGAAATCTTTTGGAGATATTGAACGTATAGTTTCTAGAGTTGCCTTGCGTTCAGCCCGTCCTAGAGATTTCGCTCGTTTACGTAATGCATTAGGACAACTACCTGAGCTTCAAGCACATTTAGCATCATGCAAGCAAGCGCATATATTACAATTGGCTTCTCAAACCTTGCCGATACCAACGTTACACAATTTATTGCAACATGCTTTGGTTGAAAATCCCCCTGTTCTTATTCGCGATGGTGGCGTTATTGCCAAGGGATACCATGAAGAACTTGACGTATTACGCGACTTAAGTGATGGCGCAACTGAATTTCTTGCTCAGCTTGAAGCCCGAGAAAAAGAGCGCACAGGCATCAGTTCCTTAAAAGTTGGATATAACCGAGTTCATGGCTTTTTCATTGAAATTAGTCGAAGCGCAGCTAATGATGTACCTGATGATTATGTCCGTCGACAAACATTAAAAAACAATGAACGTTTTATTACTAACGAACTAAAGCAACATGAAGAAAAGGTACTCAGTGCACAAAGTAAATTCCTCGCATTAGAGAAGCGTTTGTATGAGGAATTGTTCGACTTAGTCTTACCTGATTTGGAAAAACTGCAATTACTCGCTCAAGCTATTGCAGAATTAGATGTTTTAAATACGTTTGCCGAGCGAGCAGAAAGCTTAAATTATGTAAAGCCTTGTTTAACAAGAGATAGTCGCATTGAAATCAATGCAGGCAGACACCCTGTCGTAGAGTTAATGACGAAAGAACCTTTTATCGCCAATCCTGTTACTTTAAATCATGAACGTAAAATGCTCATAATTACCGGTCCTAATATGGGGGGGAAATCAACGTATATGCGACAAACAGCACTTATCGTTCTGCTCGCTCATATTGGTTGTTATGTTCCAGCTGACTCTGCAAATATTAGCATGGTGGATCGTATATTCACGCGTATTGGTGCATCTGACGATCTGGCAAGTGGGCGTTCAACCTTTATGGTTGAGATGACAGAAACAGCCAATATACTGCATAATGCGACTGAAAATAGTTTAGTGTTGCTTGATGAGATTGGTCGCGGGACAAGTACTTATGACGGTTTATCTTTAGCTTGGGCTTGCGCTGAGATGCTTGCGATTAAAACCAAAGCGTTTACTTTATTTGCCAGTCATTATTTTGAATTAACCCTTTTAGCCGATCAAATACCTTCATTGGTTAATGTTCATTTAGATGCGGTTGAACATGGGGAGACCATTGTATTTATGCATACGGTTCAAGAAGGTGCTGCCAGTAAGAGTTTTGGTTTACAAGTCGCACAACTTGCTGGTGTGCCTAAACCTGTTATTCAACGAGCAAAACAACGTTTAGCTGAACTTGAAAAGCAACAGGCACCTTCTGTTATTAACCTTGCTCAGCAACCGTTTGAACAGCTTTCTTTTGTTGAGAATACTCACCCTGTTCTTGAATCATTATCTACAATAGATGTAAACGATCTCACACCGAAACAAGCATTAGATTTATTATTTGAATTCAAAAGTAAAATTTAATCATCATTCATTATTATAGAGCAAAAAAAACCAGCAATAGCTGGTTTTTTATTTTATGCATTCACTAAAAGAGTGATTACGCTTGAAACAAAGCTTCTATTGATAAATCTTGTTGACTTAAAATGTCACGTAAGCGTTTAAGGGCTTCAACCTGAATTTGGCGAACACGTTCACGTGTTAATCCAATTTCGACTCCAACATCTTCTAACGTGGCAGCCTCATAACCTAATAAGCCAAAACGACGTGCAAGTACTTCACGCTGCTTAGAGTTAAGTTCATTTAACCAATGGATGATATTATTTTTAATATCTGATGTTTGCAGGCTGCCTTCTGGGCCACCACTTTTATCATCCGGAATAACATCTAATAAGACTTTATCATTCTCACCACCGAAAGGTGAGTCCACTGATGTCATACGTTCATTCAAACGCAGCATTTTAGTGACACTTGCTACCGGCACATTAAGTGTTTCAGCGATGTCTTCTGCGGTTGGCTCATGATCAAGTTTTTGCACTAATTCACGTGATGTTCGTAAATAAATATTGAGTTCTTTAACTACATGAATAGGCAGACGGATTGTACGTGTTTGATTCATAATGGCACGTTCAATTGTTTGACGTATCCACCATGTTGCATAGGTTGAAAAACGGAAGCCGCGTTCAGGATCAAATTTTTCTACGGCGCGGATCAAGCCTAAATTGCCTTCTTCGATAAGGTCTAATAAGGGCAAACCACGATTATTATAACGACGGGATATTTTAACGACTAAACGCAGATTACTTTCTATCATGCGTTTTCTTGATGGTTCATCACCTTTAAGAGCAAGGCGAGAAAAATAAACTTCTTCTTCTGCGCTCAGTAGCGGAGAGAATCCTATTTCACTTAAATATAACTGTGTAGCATCTAAATTTGATGGTGAATCTTCTCTATCCTTAGATGAATCTTTAGTTGTCTCTTTTTTATCGACAACTGTATTTACCAATTCTTTTTCTATGCTCATGCTGATATCTCCCAATATTTAGCAAACTCTAAATCACTGATTAAATATTCACGTAAAACTCCGGTTTATTATTATTATAATGTTCTATTATTTTAACAGATACTTCATAGGATTTACTGATTTTCCGCGAAAGCGAACTTCAAAATGAAGCATGACTCTTTCAGCGTCCGTATCACCCATTTTTGCGATAACTTGACCCGCTTTTACCAACTGCTGTTCTTTGACTAAGATGCTATCGTTGTGAGCATAAGCACTGAGGTAATCATCATTATGTTTAACAATAATTAACTGCCCGTATCCTCGAAGTGCATCACCGGCGTATACTACCTGTCCATTAGCTGTTGATGTAACCGAATCACCGCGACTACCTGCGATGTTTATACCTTTATTTCCTTGTTTTGCCGTAGAAAATCCTTCAATAACCTTTCCTTTAGCAGGCCACAACCAATTCCTTATTTTTTGGGAAAAATTTGCACCATTTGAAGAGGTTTTGTTGTTCACTTTTTGCCCTCTTACATTTTTACCATACGCCTGCTTTTTATTTGATGCAACAGGTTTTTTTACCCTTATTTGTTTCTTACTTTGTTCCTTTTCAATGCGAGCTACATTGCTACTGGCTTGAGTGTTGTTTTTGACTAAAAATAATTTTTGTCCGGGGAATATTTTGTAGGGAGATGCTAGCTTATTAAAAGTGGCCAAACTGTTAATATCAACATTTGCTCGCCATGATATCGAATATAAAGTCTCACCTTTTTTGACTATATATTCACGTCCCTTCAAGCTACTTTTAACACGTTTGCTTAAAGGAACTGATCCTTGAACATCAACAACGGGTGCTGGTTTATGGTTAGAAGAACAACTTACCAAAAAAAAGCTAAGTACAAAAAAAACTAAGCACATTAGTTTTTTACATGACAAAGAAATCTCATTTGTAGTATTAAGAATCAAAAAACATACCTAATATTGTGATCATATATTTAGCGTAAGACAAAATAAGCAACAATGATAAGGCCGACGATGAGCCAGCCTAGCATATCGACCCATTGCCTTATCTTTTGTTCCATTGCCGCACCACCCCAACGAATAATTCCTGCGACAAGAAAGAAACGCATACCACGACCAATGGCTGAGGCAATGAAAAAGGGCAGAAAGGCCATTTGTAAAAATCCAGCACTTACCGTAAATAATTTATAAGGAATCGGTGAAAACCCGGCTATAAATACCACCCAAATCCCATAATGTTCAAACCACAAAACGACTGCATCAAATGCTTCCTGTTTCCCCATGGCTGTGATTGCCGGCTGAATCCAGGGTTCAAACATATAATAACCTAATAAATATCCCACTGAGCCACCAAGAATAGAGGCTATAGTAGTTAACGTTGCATATGACCACGCTTTTTCTGGTTTCGCCAACACCATAGGCGCCAGAAGCACATCAGGAGGAATAGGAAAAAATATCGATTCTGCAAAGGTTAATGCTGCCAGCATGCTTGGTGCAAATTTATGTTCAGCCCAACGAAGTGTCCATTCATAAATTTTCGTAAAAATTTTCAATTAACTAATACCTTTTATACTTTAACAAAACCAATACAAGAATATCTCTCTGGTTTAATAATCTAGTGCGCTTTAATAAGCTTCATATACT